>Ga0209991_10000333_pt1 | contig 21078 bp, 20 predicted proteins | sample ChitaG_FD_183167 | JGI IMG/M metagenome (GOLD analysis project Ga0209991, IMG submission 183167) | Deep subsurface microbial communities from South Pacific Ocean to uncover new lineages of life (NeLLi) - Chile_00310 metaG (SPAdes)... | ecosystem: Environmental > Aquatic > Marine > Oceanic >... | reverse complement strand
CGTGTGGGCATTCCTGGGCGACGGCGAGATGGACGAGCCAGAAAGCCGTGGCCTGACTCACGTTGCTGCCCTCGAGGGTCTGGACAACCTGACCTTCGTCATCAATTGCAACCTGCAGCGCCTCGATGGCCCGGTGCGCGGCAACGGCAAGATCATCCAGGAACTGGAGTCGTTCTTCCGAGGCGCGGGCTGGAACGTGATCAAGGTGGTGTGGGGCCGCGAGTGGGACGCCCTGCTGCACGCTGATCGTGACGGCGCCCTGGTGAACCTGATGAACTCCACCCCCGACGGCGACTACCAGACCTACAAAGCAAACGACGGCGGCTATGTACGCGACCATTTCTTCGGCCGCGACCCCCGCACCAAGCAGTTGGTGAAAAACCTGTCCGACACCGACATCTGGAACCTCAAGCGCGGCGGCCACGACTACCGCAAGGTCTATGCCTCCTACCACGCCGCGACCGAGCACAAGGGTCAGCCGACGGTGATTCTGGCCAAGACCATCAAGGGCTACACGCTGGGCAAGCATTTCGAAGGTCGAAACGCCACGCATCAGATGAAAAAACTTGCGCTGCAGGATCTCAAGGACTTCCGTGATACCCAGCGCATTCCCGTCAGCGACGAGCAGCTTGAGCAGAACCCTTACCTACCCCCCTATTACCACCCTGGACCCGAGGCACCCGAGATCCGTTATTTGCTGGACCGGCGTCGCGCCCTGGGCGGATTCCTGCCAGAGAGGCGCACCAAGGCCAAACCCCTCAAGCTGCCAGGCAAGGACGCCTATAAGGCGCTGAAGAAGGGATCGGGCAATCAGGAGGTGGCCACCACGATGGCGACCGTGCGCACCTTTAAAGAGCTGTTGCGTGACAAGAATATTGGCAAACGGATCGTCCCGATCATTCCGGATGAGGCCCGCACGTTCGGGATGGACTCGTGGTTCCCCAGCCTGAAGATCTACAACCGCAACGGCCAGTTGTATACCGCCGTCGATGCGAAGCTGATGCTGGCCTACACGGAGAGCGAATCCGGTCAGATCCTGCACGAGGGCATCAACGAGGCCGGTTCGACCGCATCGTTCACGGCGGTCGGGACGTCGTATGCCACCCACGACGAGCCGATGATCCCGATCTACATCTTCTACTCGATGTTCGGATTCCAGCGGACCGGCGACGGGTTCTGGGCGGCCGCTGACCAGATGGCCCGCGGTTTCGTCCTGGGTGCGACGGCGGGGCGCACGACGCTTACCGGTGAGGGCCTGCAGCACGCCGATGGTCACTCGTTGTTGCTGGCTTCCACCAATCCGGCCGTGGTGGCATACGACCCGGCGTTCGCCTACGAGATCGCCCACATTGTGGAGAGCGGCCTGCAGCGGATGTTCGGCAAGGACCCAGAGAACATCTACTACTACATAACGATCTACAACGAGCCCTATGTTCAGCCGGCAGAACCTGCCGGGTTGGATGTGGAGGGAGTGCTGCGCGGCATCTACTGCTACCGGTCGGCCCCCGAAAGTAAGGCCAATGCGGCACAAATCCTGACCTCCGGCGTAGCCATGCCCTCAGCGCTGAAGGCCGCCGAGTTACTCGCCCAGGAATGGGACGTCGCCGCCGATGTTTGGTCGGTCACCAGTTGGGGCGAGCTCAACCGCGACGGGCTGGCGGTCGAGAAGGAACGCCTGCGCCACCCCGACCGCGCGCCGGGCACGCCCTATGTCACCAAGGCGCTGGCGCAGGTCTCCGGCCCGGTGGTGGCGGTGTCGGACTGGATGCGTGCGGTGCCCGAACAGATTCGGCCTTGGATACCGGGGACCTACGTGACGCTGGGCACCGACGGCTTCGGCTTCTCAGACACCCGTCCGGCCGCGCGCCGCTATTTCAACACCGACGCCGAGTCGATCGTCGTCGCTGTCCTCGAGGGGCTGGCCCGCGACGGCAACATCGACATGTCGGTGGCGGTAAAGGCCGCGCAGCAGTACCAAATCGACGACGTCATGGCCGCACCGGAACAGACGTCGGACCCCGGAGTCGCCTGATCGCACACTTTGGTTGTCGGCATCATCCAGACATTGGGCGTAGATTTTAGCCATGGCGGACAACAATCGGTTCATCCCGCCGCAGTCCACCGTCGAAGTTCTAGAGAATGTGCCCGAATCGGCGCTTCGCCGGCTCAAGCAGTACTCAGGCCGGTTGGCTACCGAAGCCGTCCAAGTCATGGAGCAACGGTTGCCGTTCTTCGCCGCCCTGGAGGCCTCCCAGCGGGCCACAGTCCAGTTGGTGGTGCAGACGGCAGTGGTGAATTTCGTCGAGTGGATGCGCGATCCTCAGAGCAACGTCAGCTACACGACGAAGGCCTTCGAGGTGGTGCCGCACGATTTGCGTAGGCAGATCGCGCTGCGCCAGTCCGTCGAGATGGTGCGCATCACGATGGAGTTCTTCGAGGAATCTGTTCCGCTGCTGGCGCGGTCAGAGGAGCAGCTGACGGCGATGACGGCGGGCATCCTGCGGTACAGCCGTGACCTGGCCTTTGCGGCCGCCACCGCTTATGCCGACCAGGCCGAGTCCCGCGGCGCCTGGGACACCCGGATGGAAGCAAACCTGGTGGACGCCGTGGTCCGCGGTGACCTGGGTCCCGAACTGCAGTCCCAGGCCGCTGCGTTGAACTGGGACGCAACTGCGCCGGCGACCGTCGTTGTTGGGATGCCCCGACCAGAGCGGATGGACTTCGCCAGCGACGACGTCCACGATGCGGCTACCCGCAACGGGCGCGCAGCGCTGTCCGACGTGCACGGCACTTGGCTGGTCACCATCGTCTCCGGCGTGCTGGCACCGACCGACCGTTTCCTCGCTGACCTGTTGACTGTGTTCGACGACGGGCCGGTGGTGGTCGGGCCGACCGCGTCTACGCTCGGCACCACACATCGCAGCGCCGCGGAGGCGATCGCGGGGATGAACGCCGTAGCCGGATGGGCGGGGGCGCCGCGGCCAGTGTCGGCGCGAGAGTTGCTCCCCGAGCGGGCGCTACTGGGCGATTCCACCGCTGCGGTGGCCTTGGAAGCCGAGGTGATGCGACCACTCTCGGACGCCGGTCCAGCGCTAATGGAGACACTGGACGCCTATCTGGACTCGGGCGGCGCCATCGAGGCCTGCGCACGCAAATTGTTCGTTCATCCAAATACAGTTCGCTATCGACTCAAGAGGATCGCTGATTTCACGGGCCGCGATCCCACTGTTCCGCGCGACTTATACGTGCTGCGGGTGGCTTCCACAGTGGGCAGGCTGACCCGCCATGCTCAGCATTCCACCTCTACAGGCAGCCCGTTCGGACAGCTCATCGCTGTTAAGCCAGTCACAGTCGCCGACCAAACGGGCGGATAACAGATTGCGGTCCGGTATCGGCGATGCCCCATTACGTGGCGTTTTGTGGACAACCTACAAAAACATAAGACAAGGTTCATAATCTCTTACACCATGCAAAACCGTCTTCTCAATGTTTCCTTAAAGACGTGCCTCAGAAGACTGTGCTTGCATTCCTCGCGCCCGGACAGGGCTCCCAGACGCCCGGCATGCTCGCCGACTGGCTGGAGCTGCCCGGAGCTGCCGAGCGCATTGCCGCGTGGTCGGACATCAGCGGCCTTGATCTCGCCCGTCTGGGCACCACCGCGACCGCCGAGGAGATCACCGACACCGCGGTGACCCAGCCCCTCGTCGTCGCGGCAACGCTGCTAGCCCACGAGGAGCTTGCCAAACGGGGCATCCTGGACGAGAGCAGCGAGGACACCTCCATAATCGCGGCCGGGCACTCAGTCGGCGAGATCGCCGCCTACGCCATCGCAGGCATCATCTCGGCCGACGAGGCGGTTTCACTGGCAGCGACCCGCGGTGCCGAGATGGCCAAGGCCTGCGCGCTCGAGCCCACCGGGATGTCGGCACTACTCGGCGGCGACGAGGACGAGGTCCTCGCCCGACTCGAAGCCCTGGACCTAGTCCCGGCCAACCGCAACGCCGCCGGACAGATCGTCGCCGCGGGTGCGGTGTCGGCTCTGGAAAAACTGGCCGAAGATCCTCCGGCGCGGGCACGCGTCCGCCAACTCGCCACCGCGGGTGCATTCCACACCCGATACATGGTCACCGCCCTTGAGGGGTACACCACGGTGGCAAACCGAATCACTCCGGCTGAGATCTCCTCGCCGAACGTCACGCTGCTGTCGAACGCCGACGGCCGTCCGGTGTCCTCCCCCGCTGATGCGATGACCAAGCTGGTGGCGCAGATGACCCAGCCGGTCCGCTGGGATTTGTGCACCGCGACCATACGAGAAATCTTCGAACAGGCCTCCGACGTCGGCGGGGTCACAGCGATCATTGAGTTCCCCCCAGCGGGAACCCTGACCGGAATCGCCAAACGCGAATTGAAGGGAACACCGGCCCATCCGATAAAATCCCCCGCTGACCTGGACGGACTTGCCGCGACTGTGACGTCGTCTCAGGCCGCGCCCAGCTGACAAGTACCTATCAACCGTTCAACCGTTCGACCGTTCGTCAATCGAGTAATAACCCCTAGATAGAAGGAGCCACCGTGGCCGCCACTCAGGAAGAAATCATCACCGGACTCGCCGAGATCATCGAAGAGGTCACCGGCATCGAGCCCTCAGAAGTAACTCCCGAGAAGTCATTCGTCGACGACCTGGACATCGACTCGTTGTCGATGGTCGAGATCGCCGTGCAGACCGAAGACAAGTACGGCGTGAAGATCCCCGACGAGGACCTCGCCGGCCTGCGTACCGTCGGTGACGTCGTTGGCTACATCCAGAAGCTCGAGGAAGAGAACCCCGAAGCCGCCGCGGCTATCCGGGCACAGATCACGGGTGACAAGTGACCAGACCTTCCACTGCTAACGGCGGTTTCCCCAACGTCGTCGTGACCGCCGTCACGGCGACCACCTCGATCGCGCCAGATATCGAGAGCACGTGGAAGGGTCTGCTCGCAGGCGAGAGCGGCATCCGCATTCTTGAGGACGACTTCGTTGAGAAGTGGGATCTTGCGGTCAAGATCGGGGGGCACCTCAAGGAGTCTCTCGATCCACTCATGACTCGACTGGAAATGCGGCGCATGTCCTATACCCAGCGGATGGCGAAATACCTCGGCAATCAGCTGTGGGACAGCATTGGTCGTCCAGAGGTCGATCCCGACCGGCTCGCCGTCGTGATCGGCACCGGGCTCGGTGGCGGCGAAAAAATCGTCGAGATGTACGACGCAATGAACGAGGGCGGGCCCCGCAAGGTGTCCCCACTGGCAGTTCAAATGGTGATGCCGAACGGCGCGGCCGCCGTCGTCGGCCTCGAGCTGGGCGCCCGCGCTGGGGTCATCACACCGGTGTCGGCGTGCTCATCGGGGTCCGAGGGCATTGCCCACGCCTGGCGGCAAATCGTCATGGGCGACGCGGACATCGCCGTGTGCGGCGGCGTCGAAGGCGCCATCGAAGCACTGCCCATCGCGGCGTTCTCGATGATGCGTGCAATGTCGACCCGCAATGACGATCCAGAAGCCGCGTCACGGCCGTTCGACAAGAACCGTGACGGGTTCGTCTTCGGCGAAGCCGGCGCGCTCATGGTCATCGAGACCGAGGAGCACGCCAAGGCCCGCGGCGCCAAGCCATTGGCCAGGGTGATGGGCGCCGGCATCACCTCGGATGCGTTTCACATGGTGGCCCCGGCGTCGGACGGCCTTCGTGCCGGCCAGGCGATGAAACGAGCGATGGAGACGGCGGGCCTGCCGCCGGCGGACATCCAGCACGTCAATGCGCACGCCACATCGACCTCGATCGGCGACGCTGCGGAGGCCAACGCTATCCGGGTCGCCGGTGTTGAGCACGCCGCGGTCTACGCGCCGAAGTCAGCGTTGGGACACTCGATCGGCGCCGTCGGCGCACTTGAGTCCATCCTCACGGTGCTGGCGCTTCGGGACGGGGTCATCCCTCCGACGCTGAACTACGAGACACCCGATCCCGAGATCGATCTCGATGTCGTCGCAGGTGAGCCTCGATATGGCGATTACCAGTACGCCATCAATAACTCGTTCGGCTTCGGCGGCCACAATGTGGCTCTCACGTTTGGTCGGTACTAGACGGCACTCGCACCGGGAAAGGACATGCGGCTCAGTCATGGCAACGCCGACAACAGGTAACGGATTTCCGGACGTCGTCGTCACCGGTGTCGCGATGACCACGAGTGTGGCCACCGACGCCGAGTCGACCTGGAAAGCGCTCCTGGATGCGCAAAGCGGCATCCGCACGCTCGACGACCCATTCATCGAGCAGTTCCAACTGCCGGTGCACATCGGTGGCCGCCTGCTGGAGGATTTTGTCGCGGAACTGACCAAGGTCGAGAACCGGCGGACGTCCTACGTCCAGAAGATGGCGACCGTGCTCGGCCGGCGAGTCTGGGAGAACGCCGGTTCCCCCGAGGTCGACACCACCCGACTTTTGGTGTCGATCGGGACCGGGCTCGGCGGTGCCGAGGAGTTGGTGTTCGCCTACGACGGCCTGCGGGAACGAGGCATACGGGCCGTCTCACCGCTGGCCGTCCAGATGTTCATGCCCAACGGCCCCTCGGCCGTGGTCGGGCTGGAACGAGGAGCCAAGGCCGGAGTCTTGACCCCGATCTCGGCCTGCGCGTCCGGCTCCGAGGCCATCGCCCAGGCCTGGCGCAACATCGTGCTCGGCGAGGCCGACATGGCGATCTGCGGAGGCGTCGAACAACGCATCGAGGCCGTGCCGATCGCCTCGTTCGCCCAGATGCGCATCGTCATGTCGACCAGCAACAACGACCCCGCCGGTGCGTGTCGCCCGTTCGACAAGGATCGCAACGGGTTTGTCTTCGGCGAAGCCGGCGCCCTCATCGTCATCGAGACCGAGGAGCACGCCAAAGCGCGGGGCGCTGAAATTCTCGGCCGACTGATGGGCGCGAGCATCACCTCCGACGGCTTCCACATGGTGGCCCCCAACCCCAACGGCGAACGGGCCGGCTACGCGATGACGCGGGCCATCCAGCTGTCGGGTCTGAAACCCACCGACATCGATCATGTGAACGCGCACGCCACCGGCACCTCCGTCGGCGACGTCGCCGAGGGCAAGGCGATCAACAACGCGATGGGCAGTCACTACCCCGCGGTGTTCGCCCCGAAGTCCGCGCTGGGGCATTCGGTCGGCGCGGTCGGCGCGGTGGAGTCGATCTTGACCCTGATGGCGTTGCGCGATGGTGTCATCCCGCCGACCTTGAACCTTAAGAATCTCGATCCCGAGATCGATCTCGACGTGGTAGCCGGAAAACCGCGTACCGGAGAGCTCAAGTACGCGGTCAACAATTCGTTCGGATTCGGCGGGCACAATGTCGCACTCGCCTTCGGCAAGTACTGAAACGGCAGGAGAACACATGACGACGATTGAGGATGGGCCGGCCCCCGACGCACTGAACGAATCACTGGATCCGCGTGACCCGCTGCTGCGTCTTTCCGCCTTCTTCGACGACGGCACCGTCGAGCTGCTTCACGAACGTGACCGCTCCGGGATCCTGGCCGCGGCCGGCGCCGTCAACGGTGTGCGCACCATCGCCTTCTGCACCGACGGCACCGTCATGGGGGGCGCCATGGGAGTGGAAGGCTGCAAGCACATCGTCGATGCCTACGACCTCGCCATCGAGGAGCGGAGCCCGATCGTCGGGATCTGGCACTCCGGTGGCGCCAGGCTGGCCGAGGGGGTCAAGGCCCTGCATGCCGTGGGCCTCGTGTTCGAGGCGATGATCCGGGCATCCGGGCACGTGCCGCAGATCTCTGTAGTGGTCGGCTTCGCCGCCGGCGGCGCAGCCTACGGCCCAGCACTGACCGATGTGGTGATCATGGCGCCCGAGGGCCGGGTGTTCGTCACTGGTCCCGACGTGGTGCGCAGCGTGACCGGCGAGGATGTCGACATGGCCAGCCTCGGCGGCCCAGACACCCATCACAAGAAGTCCGGCGTCTGCCACATCGTCGCCAGTGACGAACTTGACGCGTACGCACGCGGCCGCCGCCTCGTCGAATACTTCTGCCAGCAGGGTCACTTCGACCGCAGCAAGGCCGAGGCCGGCGATACCGACCTCAAGGCGCTGCTTCCTGATTCATCCCGGCGTGCCTACGACGTACACCCGCTGGTGGAGGCGTTGTTGGATGACGATGCGCCGTTCGAGGAGTTCCAGGCCAAATGGGCCCCGTCGATGGTGGTCGGCCTGGGTCGCCTGTCGGGCCGCACGGTCGGCGTACTAGCCAACAACCCGCTGCGCCTCGGCGGCTGCCTGAACTCCGAAAGCGCCGAGAAGGCGGCCCGGTTCGTTCGGTTGTGTGATGCCTTCGGCATCCCGTTGGTCGTTGTTGTGGATGTGCCGGGCTATCTGCCTGGCGTCGACCAGGAGTGGGGCGGCGTAGTACGTCGTGGCGCCAAACTGCTACACGCGTTCGGCGAGTCCTCGGTCCCGCGCGTCACGCTAGTCACTCGCAAGATCTACGGCGGTGCCTACATCGCGATGAACTCGCGCTCACTGAACGCCACCAAGGTGTTCGCGTGGCCCGATGCCGAGGTCGCCGTCATGGGCGCTAAAGCGGCGGTCGGCATCCTGCACAAGAAGAAGCTCGCCGCTGCAGACCCCGAGGAACGGGAGACGCTGCACGAAGAGCTAGCCATCGAACATGAGAAGCTCGCCGGCGGTGTTGACTCGGCGATTGATATCGGCGTGGTGGACGCGAAGATCGACCCCGAACACACCCGCAGCGTGCTGACCGAGGCGCTGGCCGAGGCGCCCGCACGCCGCGGCCGCCACAAGAACATCCCGCTGTAGCGGCAAGGGATGCCGGGGGCCGCCTCAGTTGGCGGTTGATAGCAGTTCGGCAGCGGCGGCCTCTGCCCGTGCTCGGTCCTCGGCGACAAGTCCGATGCGGGTGCGCCGGTCGAGGATGTCATCAGCCGTGAGCGCACCCTCATGGGTGACCGCGTATTCGAATTCCGCTCGGGTGACATCGATTCCGTCGGCAACCTGATCGGTGGGCCGATCGCAGCCCGCCCGCGCGATCACATTGGGCGCCTCGGCGCCGTACCGCGCCACCATCGAGCCCGGCAGTTCAGCCAGTGAGCGAAGTTCCGAAACAGGATTCGATGATGCCCCCACTAGCGGGAGGTTGCGGGTCCGACATGCGCCCGCGGTCAGCCCGCGCAGCGTAGCCGCACGGTCGACGACGTCCTCGGCCATGTAGCGGTACTCGGTGAGTTTGCCGCCGATGACGCTGATGACGCCGCTAGGGGACTCCACGACCGCGTGGTCACGGGAAACGTCGGATGTGCGACTCCGGCCATCCCCGGGTCCCTTCGCTCTCCCCCGCAAGCGGGAGGTGCCCCCAGCCCGCCGGTCCCCCGTTTCGATCAGCGGCCGTAGGCCGGCGTAGGCACCGATGACATCGTCCTGGCCAAGGGATGTGTCCAACGCGGTGTTGACGGTGTCGAGCAGGAACGAGATCTCCGAGGGCGTTGGCTGCGGGACATCTGGTATCGGCCCGGGGGCATCCTCGTCGGTCAGCCCCAGATACACCCGTCCGAGCTGTTCGGGCATCGCGAACACGAACCTGTTGACCTCACCGGGGATCGGGACAGTCAGTGCTGCAGTGGGGTTGCCGAACGTTTTGGCGTCGAATACCAGATGGGTTCCGCGGCTGGGCCGCACCCGGATGGAGTCGTCGACCTCGCCGGCCCACACTCCTGTGGCGTTGACGACTGCGCGCGCTGCGACATCCATGGACTCGCCGGTGAGCGTGTCGGTCAGTGTCACCGATGTGCGCGTCGCATTCGATGCCGCGACGCGAGTGAGAATTCGGGCCCCGTGCTGCGCTGCGGTACGGGCCACCGCTGCCACCAGCCGTGCGTCGTCGATGAGCTGTCCGTCGTAGGCCAGCAGGGCCCCGCCGAGGCCGCCGCGGCGCACGGTCGGGGACAGCACGACGGCCTGCCGCGCGTCGATGCGGCGGGACCTGGGCAGCGTGGACGCCGAGGTGCCCGCCAGTTTGCGTAGCCCGTCTCCTGCTGCGAACCCGATCCGCACCAACGCCCGGGACGCTCGGGGCATCTCGGGCAGCAGCGGAACGAGCTGCGGCATGGCACTCACCAAGTGCGGCGCGTTGCGGGACATCAGGATTTCGCGTTCGATGGCGCTGCGCCGAGCGATGCCGACGTTGCCGGTGGCCAGGTACCGCAGCCCGCCGTGGATCAGCTTCGAGCTCCATCGGCTGGTGCCGAAGGCCAGATCGTGCTTTTCCACCAACGCGACCGACAGGCCTCGGGTCACCGCGTCCAGCGCGATCCCGGCGCCGGTGATGCCACCACCGATCACGATGAGGTCGACGGTTGGGCCGTCGGCAAGCCCGAGAAGTTCGTTCGCTCGCCGCGATGCGTTCAAAGCCGTTGAACCGTTCATGGTTTCAGATATCCGTTCAGCGAGTAGGCCAGTTCGACGTTGAGAGCCTGACGGTCGAGGAGTGCTTCGGCCATCTGCGCCGATTGGATGGTTGACTGCGTGATGAGCAGGCACATGGCCCCCATCTGGCGGGGGTCTCCGGGCCGCACGCTGCCGTCATCCTGCGCCGCCATGATTGACTCGGCCAGTGCTTCGACCAGGATTTTCTGGCTGCTGCCCAGCCGTTCGGCGATGTACACCATGGCGAGGTTCGGCGCGTTGACGATCACCGGCATCACGACCTCGTCATTGCGCAGGTGCTCGGCTACGGCAACCACACGTTCGACCAGCGCCTCGCGCCCGACGCCGCGGTCGGGGGTCGAGTCGAGCACGTCGGCGATACGCACGGTCAGGAGTTCGGCGATCACCCATTGGATGTCGGGCCACCGCCGGTAGATGGTCGGACGGCTAACCCCCGCACGCCGGGCTATCTCAGTCATCGTCGTCCGCTCGACACCGTAGGCGAGGATGCACTCTGCAGCAGCGTCGAGGATTTTCTCCTCCACGCTGGATTCCGAGTTACGGATTGACATGATCTGTAATACTGTAACTCATGACCGCCGCTGAAGCCCAGCCCGCCGACCCGCCGATGCAATGGAACGCCTGGGGGGACCCCGCTGCCGCCAAAGCCCTACCCCCCGGCATCCGCACCCTGCTCAGCCAGGCGCTCGGTATCGACGGGCCGGGGCCCGACCAGCCCAGCGCCGATCAGGTTCAGCTTCGGCCCTCAACCCTGTCGCAGGCCGATCGTGAAGGCCTGAGCTCGATCGTCGGCGCCGCGAACATCACTTTCGAGGATCGCGCCCGGCTGCTACGCGCAGGCGGCAAGTCGACGCTTGATCTGCTGCGCCGTCGAGACTTTGGGGTCCAGGACGCTCCGGATGCGGTACTGCTGCCCGGTAGCGAAGAAGAGGTAGCCGAGGTCCTGACATTCTGCACCGAGCAGGGCATCGCTGTCGTGCCGTTCGGGGGCGGTACCAGCGTCGTCGGCGGGCTGGATCCAGACCGTGGCGACTTCAACACGGTGGTCTCGCTGGATCTGGGCCGGCTCAACGAATTGCACGCCCTCGACGAGGTTTCCGGGGAGGCCGAGTTGGGCGCCGGTCTTAGCGGGCCGGAAGCCGAACGGCTGCTCAGCGCACACGGCTTCTCCCTCGGTCACTTTCCTCAGAGCTACTTGTTCGCCACCATCGGTGGATTCGCCGCGACCCGCTCGTCGGGTCAGGACTCCGCGGGGTACGGCCGGTTCAACGACATGGTCCGCGGCCTGCGGGCCGTCACCCCGGCGGGCATCCTCGACCTTGGGCGCGCCCCGGAGTCCGCGGCCGGGCCCGACCTGCGCCAACTACTCATGGGCTCGGAGGGCACCCTCGGGATCATCACCCGGGTGCGGGTTCACATCCATCCGATCCCGGCGGCCACCCGCTACGAGGCGTGGTCATTTCCCGACTTCGCCACCGGCGCCGACGCCCTTCGGGCGGTCGTTCAAACCGGCACCGGACCCACCGTAATCCGGCTGTCCGACGAAGCCGAGACCGGCGTGAACCTCGCGACCACCGAGAACATCGGCGAGCAGCAGGTGACCGGAGGCTGCCTGGCGATCACGGTGTTCGAAGGCACCGAAGCGCATGTGGCAAGCCGCCACTCTGAGACACGGGCGCTGCTGGAGGCCAGCGGCGGCACATCGCTGGGCGAGGAGCCGGCACACGCCTGGGAGCACGGCCGTTTCAACGCGCCGTATCTGCGCGACTCGCTGCTATCGGCCGGAGCCCTGTGCGAAACCTTGGAGACCGCGACGAACTGGTCGAACGTACCCACCCTGAAGGCCGCGGTCACCGAGGCGCTCACCGGCGCACTCGCCGACTCGGGCACACCGGCGTTGGTGTTGTGTCACATTTCGCATGTGTATCCCACCGGGGCATCGCTGTACTTCACCGTCGTGGCCGCCCAGCGGGGCAACCCGATCGAGCAATGGCGCACTGCCAAGAGCGCTGCCTCAGATGCGATGGTGCGAGTCGGGGCCACCATCACCCACCATCACGCCGTGGGCGCCGACCATCTGCCGTGGATGCGCAACGAGATTGGCGACGTCGGTGTTCAGATACTGCGGGCTGCCAAAGCGGCACTCGATCCGGCCGGAATCCTCAACCCAGGCAAGTTGATTCCGTGACCGAACGGGCTCGCGTCACCGTACTGACCAACCCCGCTTCCGGGCACGGCAGCGCGCCACACGCAGCCGAGCGCGCCATAGCGCAACTGCACCGACGCGGCCTCGACGTCGTTGCCATCGCGGGCAGAGACGCCGAGCACGCGCGACAGCTGGTCGATGGTGCCCTCGAGCGCGGGATGGACGCGCTGGTGGTTGTCGGCGGGGACGGCATCATCTCATTGGCCCTGCAGGTGCTCGCGCAAACTGACATACCGCTGGCCATCGTCCCGGCGGGTACGGGTAACGACCATGCGCGGGAGTTCCGGATTCCCGGCAAGGATCCCGAAGCCGCGGCCGACGTAGTCGCCGACGGGGTCGTCGACACGGTAGATCTGGGCCGCGTCCGGGCTGCGGACGGCACCGAGAAGTGGTTCGGCACCGTGATGGCCGCCGGATTCGATTCGCTGGTCACCGACAGGACGAACCGGATGAGCTGGCCACACGGTCGAATGCGCTACAACCTGGCGATCGTGGCCGAACTCTCCAAGCTCAGGCTCCTTCCGTTCCGCCTGTCGTTCGACGGCGGGGAAGAGCTGAAGATCGACCTCACCCTGGCTGCGTTCGGCAACACTCGCAGCTACGGCGGCGGGATGCTGATCTGTCCGGATGCCGACCCATCTGACGGGATGCTCGATGTGACGATGGTGGCCTCCGCGTCGCGCACCCGGCTCATCCGTTTGTTCCCCAGCCTGTTCACTGGCAAGCACGTCCACCGCGACGAGGTGCAGACTGCGCGGGCCCGCACGATCACCGTCGACTCGCCAGGGATCACGGCTTACGCCGACGGCGAGTACGTCTGCCCGCTGCCGGTCGAAGTGTCCGCGGTACCGGGCGCGCTGAAGATCCTGCGACCTAGCCAACTCCCCTGTTGAGCCAGCTGACCTCGGCGGTGTCCCCACCGTCACGGTAGGCCTCGAGCGCTTCGTCCCACGCGGTGCCCAGCACCGAGTCCAGCTCTACGGTGAGTGCATCCACCCCCGACTCCATGAGCGCGCGGAGCCTCATCTCATTGACCATCACGTCACCGTTTGCGCTCATAGGGCCGCTCCACATACCCAACTGCGGGGTGTGGCACCAGCGGTGGCCGTCGACGCCGTAGCTGGGGTCCTCGGTCACCTCGAAACGCAGCACCGACCACGAGCGCAACGCGCTCGCCAGTTGGGCCCCAGTGCCGACAGGCCCTACCCAGTTGGTGACAGCGCGCATTTGCCCGTGCATGGCGGGCTGTGGGGTCCACTTCAGATTCGCCCTAGCAGAGAGCGTCGACGACAACGCCCACTCCACGTGCGGGCACACCGCCGCAGGTGAGGCGTGGACATACACCACGCCCGAGGCCGCGTCGGCGAATTGGTTCGCTGCACGCATCTTTTTACTCCTTCGGCTCCACGAGGGACGTCTTCCCCAACGACCTGGTGAAACACCGAACAGAAAGCGATGTGTGCAAAAGATGTAGTTGTAGCTGTATGTGCCTTACGAGACCATTGTGCCTTGTGAGGCAGATGTTGCGCTAGTCTCTCCGGGATTCTCTCAGAACTTCATCAGACATAGCCGGCATCACCCGGTGCGCCCAGTCGCCGAATTCGCGGTCGGTGAGCACGATCAGCGCCAAATCCGCGCTCGGATCCACCCACAGGAACGTCCCCGATTGGCCGAAATGACCGTATGTGCCGGTCGCGTTCGACCTGCCCGTCCAGTGCGGCGCCTTGCCGTTACGGATCTCAAATCCAAGCCCCCAGTCGTTGGGCCGCTGTACGCCGAAGCCAGGCAGCACGCCGTCCAGGCCCGGGAACTGCACCGTGGTGGCCTCAGCATGCATCTGTTCAGACACCGTCGCCGGCACCAACAAGTCACCCGCGAACGCTGCGAGGTCATCGACAGTCGACGACGCCCCGTACCCGGCCGCCCGCGCCCCACCGTCGAGGACGGTGTCGGCCATCCCGAGGGGCTCGAGGACCGACTCGGCAAGGTAGGTGTCGAACGCGATCGACGATTCGCGTTCGAGCACCTCGGCCAGCACCGCGAACCCGTGATTGGAGTAGACACGCCTGGCGCCCGGTTCGGCGAGGATCTTCCCCGAGTACATGTCATAACCCGCGGTATGGGCGAGCAGGTGACGCACTGTCGAGCCCGGCGGGCCCGCCGGGGTGTCGAGTTCCACCGCCCCCTCCTCCACGGCCACCTGCGCTGCTCGCGCTGCCAGCGGTTTGGTGACAGAGGCCAGCGCGAAGCGCCGCGTGGTGTCGCCGTAGCTCTCCAACACCCCCGAGGGCCCCACCACTGCAGCAGCGACGTTGGGGACGGGCCAGTCGGTCAGAACATCCAGAGCAGACATCGAGTGAGCAGCTTAGTTGGCCGCCGATACGGCGGAGATTTTCAGCGACTCACCACGACACTGTTCTCACTTTCGAGCGATGTAGTAGTAGTTGATCGGGTCTGACTCGATCTCGCAGACTTGCACATCGCCGAATCCAGCATCACCGAGCATCGAGGTGGCGAGCTCACGGCCCCAACAGGTGCCCAGCCCGTCGCCGTCAAGGCTCAGCGACACGGTCATGCAGTGCATCGTCGAGGCGGTGTACAGGTAGGGAGCGAATGGCGCGCCGATATTGTCTTCCAACCGACTGGACGCCTTGATGTCGACCATCAGGTAGACGCCGCCGGGCCGCAGTACACGATGGATGTTCTGCAGCACCTGCCCCGGGTGAGCCTGGTCGTGGATGCTGTCGAATGAGGGGATGAAATCGAAGGATTCAGCCACACCGTAGTCGACGACGTCGGCCGCCTCGAAGGTCGCATTGGCCAACCCGAGCCGTCGGGCTTCATCGACACCGGCCGCGACGCCCTCCTGCGAGAAGTCGACGCCGACGAACCGACTCTCCGGGAATGCCTTCGCCATCACATTGACGGCATGGCCACTGCCGCAACCGAAGTCGGTTACCTCGATCCCCGCCCGGAGCCTTTCAGGCAGCCCATTGACCATCGGCAGGATGGCGTCTACGAGGGCAGCGTCGAACACTTCCCCACTCCGTTGCTCTTGGCGTTTGGTGATTCAGGCTGTGTTGGCTGTACTAGAAAGTCGCAGGTGACAGCCTTGGTTATGTTGGCTCGCAACGGCTGCCGTTAGTTCTACTGCGTACGATCTGCGTACGATCTGCGTACGATCTGCGTACGATCTGCGTACAAGCGCACCGGTTGCGTCAACGCCTGCAACCTTCCAAGTCAAGCGCGCCGGCGAATGGTAGATGCGCTTCGTTCCGCTCGCCTGAGAGCCTGAGGGGCCGATCGTCAGCTGCTCGCCGCTTCCGGGCAGTAGTACTTGTAGATGATCTCCCACGCGGCGGTGACCGCCGCCCGCAACTCCGGTGGTGTGCCGGTCGCGACCCGCGCACCGAACGCCCGCGCACTGGTCCCCTTCGCGCACTGGTCAACAATTCGGTCTATTACGGCCGAGGTCGACTGGGCTTCATCGACCATTGAGGCCGCTAATTCCTCCGAGATACCTGGCACGGCCGCCACTTGCTCGGTGAGTGTCGGCGGATCTTGCTCGGTGAGTGTCGGCGGAGCTTGCTCGGTGAGCGTCGGCGGATCGTCCCGCAGTTGCCAGCTCGCGCAGGCGGCCAACCCGACGACCACAAGACTCCCCACCACCGCCAACACTACGATCCGGCGACGGGCCGATCGTCGCGGCGACTCGTCAGGCTCGTTGTCGGGGGCTTCGCCCATGGACTGATGGTAGGCCGGCGTGATGGCGGCGGTCGTGGAATCGGGCGCGCTGCGTTCGACGCCTGTGTGGGAGCCGGACGAGAAAGAGGACTCGAGCAGCTCAACCACGCAGGCGAAGAGGCAACCAGCGGCCGCGCGCACCTGATGCTGGTCGCCTATCTCTGCCGAGTAGACCCCGCTGCTCGTTTCCTTATCGAGCGCGGCACAGCAGGTCTTTGTGGAAAAAATCAGCAGCGGGGGTGGGGAAAAGCCCATTCGCGTTTTCCCCTTCATCAGGGCGGTCCTTCCCATTGCGTTGTAGGCCAGGACCGGCAGCGGGCCTGTTGTCACCTCGGTTAGGTGTTGTCCTATGACAGGAAAGTACGGCTCAGGGCACATAAAGCGCCTGTGCCCAAGCGCCAAAAATCGATGAATCGTTGTTGTGAGGCGCTAAAGGCCGATAGCCTCTGCGTAGATGAATCCTCAGTGGGAGCCGGTCACTTCGGATCCGGACGCCAAACGCGTGTGGAGTATCAATAAATATTGATGAGGGAGGCGGCATATGTATTTGATGATCAAACCATGGAGCATTTTGCTCTTTATTCTGGCAATCGTTACGGGGTGTGCTCAGCATGGCGCCGACACCCAGGGCGGGGACTTGTTCCCTGGCGCAGTGTCCTCGGGCTATTCTGGTGATTGCGGCGGTCGTAACATCGTCGGGCGCTATACTCTGGACTATGACTACGCCTCGGTTTCAACGCCGGGAAAGGTCTTCACCGGATCAAAAAGCGAATGGCATCTCCATACGCAAAAAGGATGTTTCTTGTGGGGACTCGGGATGTGGAGCAAACCGGAAGCTGGAATAAAAGGCTGTGTCAACTGGGTGCTGTACTGGGAAGATAATGGTGCAGGCCCTCTGGTTGGTATGATGAAGGATGTGGCTGGCGATCGTTTTCTAGGCTATGGTCGCATTGATCCGGAGACGTCCATGGGCGTGGTTTGGGATCGATTCGAAGACCAGAAGATGGAGGCTGTGTTTATGAATAAAAGCGACAGTGAAACGCTCCATAAAAGCTGTGCTGATGCTCTCGCCCAGCCCTGAACGGGAAATAATCGGAAAGTGGCTGTAATTCCGTTGCCAGTGGGTAAGTGAGACAGTTGGGGGGAGTGAACTCACTGGGCAGGCGGGGATGTTCGACAGCAGTCTGGGAACAACTCCGAGGATCGCTGTTAGAGGCGATTCACGGCTGATTGCGTAGTCAGATACCCGCTTCAATACCCGCAACGATTCCATCTCCCTCAGGTCCACAAGCGTCGATCAATTCGACTGGGCCAGTGTCGGGTAGTAATCGCCACTGTACGAGCACCGGAACTACCCCTATAGACCTCTTCGACATATGTGGGATATGTGGGATATGTGGAATTAGGTGTGAGTAAAAAGGCCACTATGCACCGAGGGAGGCCGCTCACCCCCCTATGGGGTTGACGGGGTGGGGGTCTGGCATGGCCGCTGATGAGAGATCTTTCATCGTGTTCTCCGGGTGGCCTCATGTGGGGTGGGCATTCTTGGTCATGTCAGGGAGAGCAACAACTTTCAGGGAGTGACATGATGGGTACCTCGTTTATCAAGACTTTGGCCGCGATGACGGTGTTGGCAGGGTTCGGTGTTGCCGCGCAGACCACCGCGCTCGCTGCAGCCCCGGTCTACCCGGGCTGTATCGAGCCGTCCAGCTGGTCAGAGTGCAAAAACTCCCCCGCGGTCGAGACGACCCTCAGCGTCCGCCAAGTGTGCTTATACAAGCAGCCATGGGAGCCATGGGTATGTGACAAATACCCGGACTGATCTAGGCGCCGCCGCCGGTATAGGGAAATGGGTTTACCCGTCACAAAGTGTCACTAGTCAAGACGCTCATCGCCATGCGCACGCCGAGCCTCATCAGCATCGGCGCGCATTTGTCGCATCACACGTCCAGCCTCCGGCTCGCCCAGCGAATAGCTGACGCCATCCGCAACACCAGGATGACTGCTCTGTAGGTCCAGCTTGGCCTGATCCTTGGCGGCCTTCGCCTTGGCCCTAGCATCGTGCCTCGCATAAAACGATTCGCGATCAGCGCGCTCACGCTCAGCGACAACACCACGATCATCGTCCTGATCATCTGCACACCACCACCACTCAGCCATCCGTGTCGCCCTCCAAGGCCTTGCCTCGTTCGCACTCGCACCCGATGGCCGATGGCCTGAGACATGATGAGCACGGCCCGTCGTGCCACCAGACAGCGGTGTTGTCGTAGGCCTCGGTCATCGCCGCCCCCTGCCGAGATATGGCTGGAGGATCGTTCTCCTGCACGCCGTCGCCGTTAGGCCCGCCAGGAACGCCCACAGCCCCAGGAATAGGGGTGACAGGCGGAGGCGGCGCAGGACAGAAATCAGTCACCTTCGAGGGGTCAGCGATGGCGCCGAAGCGACAGCCCAACTGGTACAGACTGAACCACCTCTTGCCATCGCGAAGTGCACGCCAGGTATCGAGGATCTTCTGGCGTTGCTTCGGATCTTCGGGGGGCTTGACTACGAGTGAGATTCCCGCCGAGGCAGAGGCGATGCGGCTCACCCAGCCGCCGGGCTTTCCTTGGAACGGCACCGTCAAAGAATTACTTCAAAACGGCGTCCTACAGGCCACAGCCGACTTCGCCAACGGGGTGTCGGTGATGAATGCCGTGGAAAAGTTATTGGAAGCGCTGTCCCGCGAGGTCGCAGAAGGGCTGTCGGGCGGAAATGTCCTTCTCACCATGGGGGCGATGAATGCGCTGGAGCGGGCCCTGGGGCAGTCGTCCCGCGAGGTGCCCGATGCGCCCGGATTAGGCGCCCACGGGGGGGCTTCCCAGAGAACTACAATCCTTCCCCCTCGACGAACCCTCCGGCGATGACGGCCGCCTCCACGAGGTGCCGGATGCGCCCGCTGATCTGTTCGGTGCGCAGCGCTCCGCCGAGCTTGACATTCTTCGTAAGCTGGCTAGCCGTAAGCCGGCTAGCGATTCGGTAGAGAAAGACTGACGATGAAGCGTAACCGCAGAGCGGGCGTCGAAGGCCTGTGGTTTATTAAGTCCAGTGGCGAGAAGTCCGCGCGCCACGGCAGCGGTTCACGTTGGCGCGCAAGCTATGTCGACGAGCAGGGCGGCGAACACGCCAAGAGCTTCAGCCGCAAAACGGACGCACAGCAGTGGCTCAACAAACACGTTTCTGATCAAGTCACCGGGACGTGGACCGACCCGGCGCTATCGGGTGTCACATTCGGAACGATGGCTGAGCGCTGGCTGTCCACCAAGGCCACCAGGGCCCCCAAAACTTTCGCCGAGTATCAGTCGCTACTGGAGTCCATCGTGCTGCCCCGGTGGGAAGACGTGCCGCTGCGCGAGATCCGCTTCGATGAACTACAGACGTGGACCACCGGCCTATCGGTAGATGGTTCAGCGCGCTTCGAAGGCAAGGGGCTCAGCGCAGCCAGGGTGCAGGCCACGTACCAAGTGGTCGGTGCGGTACTCAAGTTCGCCGTGCGGGCCAAGTACCTGCCCGCCAACCCCGCCGAAGGTATAGAACTGCCACGGCAACCCGAGAGCGACCAGCGCTACCTCACCCATGAGCAGTTGCACCGGTTAGCGGTGGCGTCCGGTCGTTTGCGGACCCTAGTGCTCGTGTTGGGTTACTGCGGGCTGCGCTTCGGTGAAGCTGCCGCTCTACGGGTGGCTGACGTGGACCTGAACGGGCGACGTATTCGGGTGCGCCGGTCGGTGACCTACGTCCGAAAGACCGGGCTGGTCGAAGGCCCGACGAAGAACCAAAGCACGCGCGCCGTGCCAATCCCTGCGTTCCTCGGCGCCCTGCTCAAAACAGAGATCAGCGACCGCCCCGGCGATGCGCTGGTGTTCGAGTCAGCACGCGGCGGCGGATACCTGAAGATCAACCAAGCCCGCTACACCATCACCAAGGCAACCGCAGCCGTGGAGGGCTGCGACGGCTTACGGTTGCACGACCTACGCCACACCTGCGCGAGTCTCGCGATCAGCAGCGGCGCCAACGTGAAAGTCGTCCAGCGACTCCTAGGCCACAAAACAGCGGTCATGACGCTGGACCGATACGGGCATCTTCTCCCCGACGACCTGGACACTGTAGCGGACGCTTTCGACGCTGCCGCTAAATCTACTGCGTACGATCTGCGTACGGTCCCGGTACTGCGGGCTGTGTCGACTGAACTGAAATAGCCTCTGAGCTGCGCGGCAGACACGTGATTCGAACCTATTTAGGCGTAAATCAACGGATCCTTACTTTGTTCAGCCATCAGCGTGTGGAAGCCCGGATACTCGCTGTAGGACAACCCTCCGCCGTGCTTGAAGCAGTGGACCACCTTCTGCTCCACCTCACTGAGCAGCGGGATGAACTGTGCAACTCGCGCAAGATTGTCCGGCCCGGCGACCCGGGTCAGCACCGCGGCGCGGTGCTCGGGAAGCGAGTACGTCTGTGTCTCGGGGTCGTAGTCAACGATCTGGCCGGCGGCCACGCCACCAAGCCATTCCCGTACATAGCGTTCGTTCAGCCCGGCGGCATCGGCGATCTGTGTGCTGGTGGCCGGGGGAAGCTCGGCCAGCGTATC
>Ga0209991_10000332_pt1 | contig 21094 bp, 16 predicted proteins | sample ChitaG_FD_183167 | JGI IMG/M metagenome (GOLD analysis project Ga0209991, IMG submission 183167) | Deep subsurface microbial communities from South Pacific Ocean to uncover new lineages of life (NeLLi) - Chile_00310 metaG (SPAdes)... | ecosystem: Environmental > Aquatic > Marine > Oceanic >... | reverse complement strand
GAGTCCTTTTGGCTTTTATTTTCAGAAACTAAGGGGGGGGGTGAGAGATGAAATAGCAGAGTAATCTTAGCAGACCAAAATCTAAATGAAGGAGTTTTATTCATGAAAAAGAAAATAATCTTTGGTTTGTTGGTGTTTACGCTAGTTGCATTACCTTTGTTCGGTGCTTGTGCTGAACCAGCACCACCTGCCCCGGCACCACCAACCCCAGCGCCAGTGGCACCGCCCGTGGAGCCACCTGAGGTAGACCCATTAGCTCAGCTCATTGAAGCAGCCAGAGCTGAGGGGAAGGCTTTCGTAAGGATCAATCCTGAGGTTGACGAGGATGAGATGAAGCGGCTAGAATACGAAATCGAGGAAACGTTCGGGGTGAAGCTGGAACTCATTAACCAGTATGTTGGCCCTCCATCGGTGGCGCTAAGCAAGCTATATATGGAACTTGCGGCAGGGGTAACACCTCACCTCGACCTGATGTGGTCCTCCGCTGTATATTCCTTTATGCCCGAATGGCTGGCCATCACAAAAGAGATAGATTGGCATGCGCTTCTTACTGAGGATATGAATCCTGCTGTGGTACAGGACCACCTTCCTGTTCCTTCTATATCGTGGGGTGACGCCCTGTACACTATAATGTACAGAACAGACAAACTTTCTGCCGATGAGGTCCCCACCACCTGGACCGGTCTCGCCGACCCCAAACTTCGGGGAGTAGTAGGTATACCGAACTATGCTAGTGCGATCGTAGACTATGCTTATCAAAGCGGTGATAAAGAGGAAGTTCTTTCTGGAATTAGGGCATGTCTGGCTAACGACGCCTTTCTTGGGCGCTATGGTGACATTATGGCCCGCATCGAGCTCGGCGAAATTTGGGTAGGTGGTACGGTTACTCACCGTTTCCTCATGTCCCGGGAGCGTGGCGTCCCGCTAGCTACTGCATTGATGTACGATACCGTTGTGCTAAACGCTTATGCTACGGTAGTAGTTAAGGGGGCGAAGCACACTAATGCGGCCACGTTGGTTCTTCTTTACCTTAGTAGCCCAGAGGGTTCCAAGTGGCAGGAGGATACCTGGGGTTGTAGCACTCGGCACTATCCCGGCAGCTGGGTGTACGACACAGTTGCGCAAGCGGAAAGAGATGGTCTTCCCATTATAGACGTTAATAAGTGGACGGAATATGTGGAGTTTTTACTTTCTCCAGAGATCGATATGTGGACGGAAGAGGCTAGCGCGATCCTAGCGGGTGAATAACAACCTTGGTTCCTGCAAACAAAATCGCTTAGGGTGGTATGCGACAAGCCCAGCCTGAGAGAGCGAAGAATTATAAGGCACCACCTACCGAGCCAAGTTGCGGGCTAGGTTGCCAAAGGTTAGAGGTGGTATGGCCGAACTGCCTTAGCCACCAGAGTTAGGGATGCTTTTGTCCCAGTATTGTAGGCGCGTCGCGGCGGCTACGGGCTTGGGCTGGGCTAAACGGCTATTTAACGTCTTTCCTGGAGCCGCTTGAATGCTCGGTACGAAGGTATACAGCGGACACGACCCCTGAAGGCCATAAGAAGCAAGAAGAAGGTAGAGGGTGATGTTTATCGGGCGCAAGCTAATTTCACGATGCATCCTTGAGCTCCGGAAGCCTGAATTACCCCTTTACGCGATAGGGCTAATAGGCGGGGGGGTGATAATTTGCTTGGCCGTTGTCATTGTCAGGGCATCTTTTCAAGCGGGGTTGATACCAGATTTCACAGCTCCCTTAGTACTGAACCATTACTACGATGTTCTGCTTAAGCCCTATTTCGCCGAGGTAGCACTAAATACCTTGGCGGTAGGACTAGGAACAACCGCAGTAGCTTGTTTCTTTGCTGTTCCTGCAGCCTGGTTGCTGATCCGCACTGATCTGCCGTTGAAAAGGCTTTTCTTTCTACTCATGTTCCTTCACTTAGTAATGCCCGCCTTCCTTAGAGTGATGGGTTACATAATGTTGCTATCCCCCGGGATTGGACTAGTCAATGAAGTGCTCAGGCTCTTCATTCCAGTTGAGTGGGGGCCGCTGAGCCCCTATAATCTGACCACGATAGCGTTTTTGCAGGGGCTCACTCTTACCCCCCTATTATTCATGATGTTAGCCGGGGCTTTACGGTTAATGGATGCCACTTACGAGGAGGCTGCTAGCTCATGTGGTGCCGGGAGGTTCGAGGTTTCTCGCCGTATTACCTTATCTTTCATTAGGCCGGCACTAGCGGCCGGTGTAATCTACATCTTTATGCTCGGGGTCTCGCTGTTCGAGACGGCAGCTCTGCTGGGAATGCCCAAGGCAATCCACATTTTCCCCACTCTTATGTACCTTTCTCTCAACCCAGATGTAGGAGTGATAAACTTCGGAATAGCCGCGGTATATGGTGTGCTACTCCTTATTCCATTACTGATTGTCCTTTATTTCTATCAGAAAGTGCTGAGGGCCTCTTACCGCTATACTGCTGTGACGGGGAAGGGCTATCGGCCGAAGATGGTGAGTTTAGGTCAGTTGAAGTGGGTGGGGCTTAGTTTTATGGGGGTCTTCTTCCTGCTAAATTTCCTTTTGCCATTCTTGGCCATGCTTTGGGCTTCTCTTGTACCGTATTTTCAAATGCCCTCACTGGAAGTTTTGCAACAGCTTAGCCTGTCTGCTTACAAGTCGGGTATTGGTATAATACTACAAGGGAAAGTGCTGACCAATACGTTGCAGCTTGTATTACTTGCCGGGCTGTTTTCAGTGATCGTAAGTTTGGCCATTAGTTGGATTGTGATTCGTAGTCGTTTACCCGGAAGATATGCCTTAGATAGTGTTTCCATGGTGCCCCTTGCCGTGCCGAGTGCAGCTTTGGCCCTAGCTATTGCCTACATTTCGCTGTCACTTGCCGGAACCATACCCATCTATGGCACTGTTATGGCTCTGGTCATTGCGAACACTGTGAGCTATATCCCGTTTGCCACTAGAACAATCACTGGCGCTTTCATTCAAATTCATCGAGAGCTAGAGGAAGCCGTACAGATTTCTGGAGGTTCCGTTTTGGTTACAATAAGAAGAGTAGTTGTGCCAGTGATTTTTCCTGCTCTCCTCTTTTCTTTCATATGGACAGCACTTCTTGCCTATCGCGAAGTGACTATGGCGTTGTTTCTTATTAGCCCTGATAATGTGGTACTGGCGTCGAAAATATGGACGCTATGGGAGCAGAGCGACATCGTGACGGCAGCTGCTATAGGAGTTATGATGGTAGTAGCCATAGGAACACTTCTTTTCATATTATTAAGTTTATTCCCTCAGTTCTTTAGAGAAAGAATGCTTTGATACTTCAAGGGGGCGCTAATGTTACAGTTAAAGGTGACTAATTTGCACAAAACCTATTTCAGTGAGGGTCAGTTGATCCCAGCGGTGCGAGGCGTAAACCTCTCGATTGAAGAGGGAGAGTTCGTCACTCTGCTTGGGCCAAGTGGCTGTGGAAAGAGTACTTTTCTTCGTTGCATTGCTGGGCTGGAAAGGCCTGACGAAGGGGAAATTGAAATCGCCGGTAAGTTGCTCTACTCATCGTCGAGAGGCGTTTTTGTCTCCCCCCATCAACGAAATCTAGGTATGGTATTCCAATCCTATGCTATCTGGCCTTTTATGAACGTTTTTGATAATGTTGCTTTTCCCCTTTCTTACGGAGGCAGAAACTATTCCAGAGAGGAAAGAAAGGAGCTTGTAATGAGGGCATTAGCATTGGTTCGATTGGAAGGATTTGAGCGACGCGCTGCCACTTTATTGAGCGGTGGTCAGCAGCAACGCGTCGCTTTAGCTCGTGCTTTGGTGTACCAACCGGACATTCTCCTCTTGGACGAGCCTCTAAGCAATTTGGATGCTAGACTGCGGGAAGAAATGCGTGAGGAACTTGCCCGATTGGCGAAAGGGTTCCGGTTGACTATTCTATTTGTCACACATGACCAGACCGAGGCACTTTACCTGTCAGACCGGATAGCGGTAATACGCGACGGTATAATTCTCCAGGAAGCTGCTCCGCAGGAGATGTATTTTGAGCCGCAGGACGCGTTTGTAAGTACATTTGTCACTGGCGCAAATCACATTAAGGGCAAGATTGTTGAGGAACAAAAATCGGCAGGCATGTGTACGGCTAAGACAGCTATAGGCCGATTTCAAGGGGTCTATTCCGCAAGCCGGCTTAAAAAAGGAGACGAGGTTTTATTTTGTATCCCTACCACCATAGCTACACTGCATACAAGTAAAGGTAGTGCCGAGCCTAAGAACATGATAGAAGCCAAAGTAGAGAGAATAACCTTTACCGGCCAAATCACGGACTACGTGGTGAGAGCCAAGGAGATTTCGCTAGAAGTTCGAACAAGTAGACCACTCCGAGTGGAAAAGAATCAAAGGGTGTATGTGCATTTTGCCCCCGAGGATTGTCGGGTCCTGCCAGCTAGCGAGTAGGGCGCTCAACATAACTGCGGGGGATAACTAAGTTTCGGAAACAAAGATAGCGTTGAGAAAGGAGTAATTGGTTTATGGGATTTACAGCGATCGAAAAGATTTTAATGAAGCATTCCGTTGACCCGGTAGACAAAGTATCCCCCGGCGATATTATAACCGCCCATATTGACTACGCGGGTATCCATGAAGGTTGGAGCGCAAACACTTATACAATGCTTGAATCGGTAGGTGAGATACTAGGAGTATTCGACCCGGAGAGATTCGGGGTTTACCTCGGCCATCATTTCTGTTCAGCTCACAGCGACGAGTTAGCTGAGAACCAAAAACATACCAGAGAATGGGCAGCAAAGCTGGGAGTTAGAGTGTTTGATCTTGGCTCTGGCATCTGTCACATCCAGATAATGGAGCAAGGGATTGCATATCCCGGGGCACTGCTCGTGTTTGGAGACTCTCATACCACCGCTTACGGAGCAGTCGGTGCCATGTCAACTCAGTGTGGAGCCGAAATGCCTGAAGTCATCTTAACGGGAAAAATGTGGTTTAAAGTCCCCACAACACATAAGTACATCATCGAAGGAAAAACCAAAAAGGGTGTCTACCCGAGAGATGTAATACAATACATTGTCAGACAAGTGGGAATGGATGCATCCGTATACAGTGCTATAGAGTGGGATGGCTCATATATTCACGCCTTACCCGTGCCCTTACGGTTCCCCTTTACGCTGATGTCAGTGGAGCTTGGGGCAAAATGCTCCTTTATTGAGCCTGACGAAATAACGCTTGCCTATTTGAAAGGAAGAGTTAACAAACCTTACGAAGTTGTTAAAAGCGACCCTGACGCTGAGTTTGAGAAAATATACAGATTCGATGTTTCTGATTTAGGGCCTCAGGTATGTGCGCCATCCTCTCCAGATAACACAAAACCAATATCTGAAACGCTAGGGACAAAGATAGACCAGGTGTGTATAGGAACCTGCACTGGCTCCAGCATTTATGACATGAGGGCAGCGGCAGAAGTGCTTAAAGGTAGAAAGGTTAAAGCGCGTACCCTGATTATCCCGGGTACCCGGGAGGTGCTTTGTCAATGTGCAGCGGAGGGACTGTTGCAAGTTTTTATGGACAGCGGTGCCGACATATTCCCTCCCTACTGTGGTACATGCCAGACACTTAGTATTGGGCACCTAGCCCCTGGAGAGGTGCAAATGCACAGCGGACCAAGAAATTGGCCTGGGAGAACTGCCGAAGGGTCTTATAGCTATCTTGCCTCGCCGGCTACCTGTGCCGCGTCAGCTATTGAGGGAGCAATTACCGACCCCAGGGATTATTTATAGGAGGCAATAATGGTGGAGAGCAAGGAATGGATCGTAGAGGGAAACGTTTGGAAAGTTGGTGATAATGTCAACACCGAAAGTATAACGCCGAGCAACTGGCTTCATGCAGGTCACGAGCTTCTTATGGAGCACATAGGCGAGATGCTGATCCCCGATTTCCCCCAGAAAGTAAAAAGGGGTGATATCTGGGTAGCTGGCTCGAATCTTGGCTGCTCCTCATCGAGGAACGCTGCACTTGCCCTCAAGGATAAAGGAATCAGTTGTATCTTATGCCATAGTGCTGCTAGGATTTTTTATCGAAATGCACTGAATTCTGGCATGCCTATATTTGAAATTGGCAAAGATGTAGCAAAAATAAATACGGGCGATAGAGTAAGAGTCAATGTAAGAACAGGTGAAATCAAAAATCTGGCCACGGGAGAAGAAGTCAAAGCAAAAGTATTTCCTGACTTTATTATGGCTATATTGGAAGCTGGTGGTATTACTCAGAAAATACTGAGCAGGAAAAGTGAATATAAACTCTTGAAATAAAGCAAGGAGACACCGATGAATGACAACTTGTCGAAGCTAGATAAGGCCCTCGGCATGGTAAAGCAGAGGGGGCTCGATGGATTAATCATATATTCAAATGGCGTATGCAGTATTCTGCGCCCAAGCTATCTGTATTATTTTTCAGGATTAAGACCTTTGGGTCCCAACAATGCTATGGTCATTTCAAAATCCGGAGATGTCGTCCTGTTGGTCGAGCCGCCATGGGACTCAATCAGGGCATCTCGGAAAAGCTGGGTCAGTGATGTCAGAGGCAGTACGGATTTTGTAAAAGACCTGATCGGGATTATGCGTGGATTCGGCATGACCGTGCGCGTGGGCGTCTCGGCTTTGAATATAATGACCGAGGAAGTGTATGTCCCCATCAGCCAGGAAGCAAAAATCGAGCCAGCTGATGATATCATCGAAGAAATGGCCAGAATAAAAACCAAGAAAGAAATTGAAAATGTCAGAAAAACAGCCAGAATTGCCGATATAGGCTTTAAAACCTTTCTGGAATATGCACGAGTTGGTATAAGGGAATACGAACTGTCCGCGGAAATGGAATATGCCATGCGTAAAGCCGGAGCCGATGACAACTTTACCCTGCTCAGCTCCGGAAAACACAACTATGCCATGCACACACCTAAGGACAAAAGGCTTGAAAAGGGGGATATTGTCCTCGGCGAGATAACGCCCCTCTGTGAGGGCCAATTTATCCAGCTCTGCCGGACTCTGGTCCTCGGCAAACCAAGCCCCATTCTGATAGAAAAATATGACATGCTTCTTGAATCATTAGGGCAGGCTCTGAAACCCATCAAGTCAGGCGCTCCAGCCTCATTAATATCGAAAAATATGAACAAAGTCATCAGTGATGCTGGTTATGCCGAGTACTGCTATCCACCCTATATGAGAGCAAGGGGGCACGGCCTTGGCGTAGGCTCCATTGCTCCAGGCGGAACCATCGACGATGATTGCAAGGAGATGCTCGAAAGCCAGCAGGTCATAATTGTTCATCCCAACCAGTATCTTCCTGAAACTGGATACTTGGCGTGTGGCGAAACGATTATGGTCACAGACACTGGGCCGGAACGCTTGGCGGAAACAGAAACTAAACTATACATAAAAGAGGTATAAGCATGGAGACTATGAGAACCACTTTAAGAAGAGGCCGAAATGTCTGGGACCGAATCAATATGCCGGAGAGCGAGTTCCAGGAAAGGGCCGAGAGGGTAAAAAAGGAGATGAAAAAGGAGAACATCGATGTTCTCTTAATCTACGGGGATGCTTGGCGTGAATACGGGAACCTCTGCTACATAAGCAACTTTTATCCAGGAATGGGCGGATCGATAGCCTTGATACCCCGGCAGGGCGAGGTGGCCCTCATCTTTTGGGGCTCTGCCCGTGGGCTGGAGTATACACAAAGTATCACCTGGATAAAGGAACTCAGGCCCAGCGCGGAGGATATAGCCAGCTCGTGCGTCAAATACTTGGAAAAGCTCGGTCTCTTCCCTTCAACCATCGGATTAGCGGGGCTCAAGCAGTTGATGCCGTATCTCCAGCTGCAATCTTTTTATGGAGCACTCAGCGGATGCAAAATAGTCGATGCCGACCATATTATCAGCAATATGAGAATGGTGAAGTCCCCGAGGGAACGTGACCAGATTCATCGGGCCTCTCGCATTTTGACCCACACCTTTGACGTTGCCAATACCCCGCTGGAGGGCATGAACGAGCTAATCCTTGAAGCAGCTTTAGACAGGGAGGCGCGCCTTGAGGGGGCGGAAGACGTTAGAATACTCATCGCCAAGCCTCAGGAAGAAAAATGGGCCTTCAGACCTGTTGAAGATAGCCAGATGTCACCGGGAGAAACCATCATTATATATCTGGCTGTTGAATTCGAGAGGTACTGGTCGGAAATTGTCAGAACATTTGTAGTAGAGCCAGCGTGCCTTGTACCAGCCGGGCGCGAAAACTACAATGAGTTATACGAAAAGATAATGCGTATGTTGAAACCGGGGAAACCGGTATCACAATTCTACAAGGAAGCCGTCAGTGAGCTGGAGAAAAGCGGCACCGGTTACGTACCGGAATATGGTCTGGGGCAGGGGATAGGTCAAGGTACGAATGAACTGCCCATAATTACGGAAGAAGACGCCAGCGAGCTTAAAGAAGGGATGTGCTTAACACTGCGTTTAGCGATGAGGGATAAGGAAATAGGTACCCTCATGATAGGCAATACGATTCACATATCAAAAGACGGCCCAGAACTTTTAGCCAAATGAAATTAGTACCCTAAAAACTCTTGAAGGCTAATAAAAATGAATTCTCTCGACTGCAACATAAAAGAATGTGATGTTCTGATAGTCGGAGGTGGCGGCTGTGGGATAATTGCCAGCATTGAAGCCTCAATGCGTGAGGGCTTGAAGGTAATCCTAGCAAGTAAAGGTCCCGTTAGCCAAAGTGGTCTAACCCCCACCGCCAATGGGGGTACCGCTGCTTCCGATTCGCCTGATGGCATGTTCAAACAGATGATAACGGCCGGGAATTTCTTGAACGATCAGAACATTGCTTGGCTTCTGGTCAGTAAGATTCAGAACTGTTTACAAAAATTCGAACAATTGGAGATTCCTTATATAAGAATGAGCGCAGGCTCCGTTTGTGTACCCAGCACAAGTACCTTAAGAAAGTTAAGAGATTTAGCCATCAAAAAACCCAATCTGGAATTATTGGAAGACGTTCTCATAACCAGTCTACTCATGGCCGATGGGGAAATCTCCGGCGCAACCGCTTTGGATGTCACAACAGGAGAGCTTTTCGTTATACAAGCCACGGCCGTGGTCATTGCCACCGGAGGGCTTGTGGGTGAACTCTATCCTCATTCCAGTAATAATCCTTTTGGTGTAACAACGGATGCATCAGGGACAGGCCATGTCATGGCCTATTTAGCAGGGGCTGAACTAATCGACACGGAAATGATCCAGTTTGTTCCTTTGCCGGCCAATCCCCGATGTTTGCACTTGAGGTATTTCCCTGAATTCTGGGAAGGCCCGTATTTAAACCGTGATGGTGAAGTGATTATATCTGATGTCGGTATCTACTCGGGCAAGAGCTATTCCCATTTTGTTACGCAAAAGCTTTTCAGCGAACTGGAGAAAGGCAAAGGGCCACTGTATATAGACCATCGAAACCTTGAAACCCCCATTCCCCCCTTACCAGTCAAAAGTTGGGACGCGAGAAGAAAGTTAATTAAATTACTGGGTGTTGACCCCCGAGAAAACAAAATAGAAATCATCATCGGTTCCCACCTTTGTATGGGTGGGATAAGGGTCAACGAGAAAACGGAGACGACCGTCCCGGGGCTCTATGCGGCAGGGGAAGTGATGGGTGGTGTCCACGGAGGGATGCGGCTCCCCGGCTACAGCTTTACTCAGATTATCGTTTTCGGTTTTGAAGCCGGAGCCCAGGCTGCCAAATATGCCCAGAAAAGCCAGAACCCCGGGCAACTGCCAGTCCGCGATATTAATATTGAAAAGGAAAGGGTATTTCGGTTTCTACAACCAAAAAGTGATTCGATTTCGGCCACTGAACTTAAAAAACAATTACAGCATATTATGCAGGAGCATGTTTTTATCTTCAGAGATAAGGCTGCCCTTACCGAAGCGATTAAAAAGATTAAGGCACTCAAAAAAGATGTCTTACGGATTGATGTGCCGGACTTTAAGAGATTCAATCTAACATGGAGCCGGGCCATTGAGTTCTCTCTAATGATTGAAGCCGCTGAAATCATTGCTGAAAGTGCCTTGGCCAGAGAAGAAAGCCGCGGGGCTCACTACAGAAGAGACTTCCCCGAGAAGGATGACGAGAAATGGTTAAGGCATACTGTGGCAAAACTGGAAGGAGGCCATCTCGCGATTGATTCAGCTCCCGTTGTTCTTGACCGAATGAAGCCGGAGGTCTGGACATGAATGGCTATATTACGGCCAGTATTTTCAGATACGACCCGGAAAAAGATACCGAGCCCTATTACAATGAATATCAAATAAAGGCAGAGGGAGAAATATCGGTATTGGTACTCCTGAACCGTATCCAGGAGGATATTGACCCGACACTCAGCTTTAGAAGTTATTGCTGTGGCTTGCAGATGTGTCGCTCTTGCTTGATGAAGGTGAACCAAAAGAAGAAATTTGCCTGCTTAACAGCGGTAAAACCAGGAGAGAAGGTAGTCATTGAACCGGCAACCTACCCTGACTTGCATATCAAGGACCTGGTTGTTAAATTAGCCGACAAAAATTAGAAAGGAGAATAAATGACAATAGCGGAAAAGATACTGGCCCGGGCATCCGGACAGAGCAAGGTGTCTCCCAATGATTACGTGACAGCTAAGATTGACCTTGCCATGATGCCCTCCAACCTCCAGGGGGCACTCAGAAAGTTTATCGATGCCGGCATGAATGAAGAATTGATGAAAATATGGGACCCTGAGAAAGTTGTTGCAGCACTTGATCACGGAGTCCCGGTTACGACAGTGTCCGGCGCTGAGAGACATAAGCTTACGCGTGAATGTGCTAAAAAGTTAAAAGTAAAATATTTCTATGATGTACTTTATGGAATTTGCCACCAGATCATTCATGAAAAAGGACATATAATACCAGGGCAGCTCATTGTTGGTGCCGATTCTCACACCACCACCTACGGAGCACTTAATGTCGCTTCTACGGGCATTGGTCTTTCCGAGATGACCTATGTTCTCCAGACGGGTGAACTCTGGTTCAGGATTCCCGAAACAATTAGATTCGAAATAACCGGTAAGTTGCCGAGTCTTGTGTATTCTAAAGACGTGATTCTTTATATCGCGGGGAAATATGGTACCGATATAGCACAGTACAAATCCATTGAGTGGGTCGGGACGGCTATTGATGACATGAGCATGGATGGCAGGTTCACCATGGCTAACATGTCTGTTGAGCTCGGGGCCAAGTTCGGCATATTTAAAGCTGATCAAAAGACTATCGAGTACGTTAAGAAGCGAACAAACAAGGAATTTGAACCCGTGGAGAGTGACCCGGATGCGGTCTATGCAGAAAGTTACATCATTGACGGCTCAGCTATGGAGCCTCAGGTTGCCCTACCTCATAACGTGGGAAATGTTAAAAATGCCAAAGAGGTAAAGGATATCAAGATAGACCAGGCACAAATAGGTTCTTGCTGTAACGGCCGAATTGAAGACCTGGAAATAGCGGCGAAGATGATAAACGGGAAAAAAGTACATCCCGGGGTAAGATTTCTTGTTGCTCCCGCCTCATGGGAAATTTACAAAGAAGCTTCAGATAAGGGGATATTCAGCACGCTGGTTGAGGCCGGGGCCATGATAGGCGAACCTTACTGCGGTTTTTGTACCGGGTATGCCGGCGTCCTGGCCGCGGGTGAAAGATGCATTTCGGCAACTACGAGAAACTTTAAAGGAAGGATGGGAAGTCCGGATGCCGAGATTTACTTAGCTTCCCCTGCTACAGTGACGGCGTCTGCAATCAAAGGAATGATAGTAGATCCGAGGGAGGTGGTATAAGTGTCTGAAATAAAGGTTAAAACAAGAGGCAGAGTAAGGAAATTCGGCGATAATATCGATACCGACGTGGTAACACCTGCCGCAACACTTTTACTTCCAATAGAGGAAGTAAAGAAACACGCTTTTGAACCCATTGTCAGAGATTTCTATAAAACGGTGGAAGAAGGTGACATCATTGTTGCTGGTAATAACTTTGGGTGCGGGTCAAGCAGAGAGTATGCAACCGAGGTCGTCAAAGTACTGGGAATCAATGTCATCGTCTGCGAGTCAATGGCCAGAATATACTTTAGAAACTGTATTGCATTGGGGTTGTACCCCATAGTATCCAAGGGGGTCAGTCGCATTTTCAATGAAGGGGATGAAATTGAAATTGATACTAAAAATGGGGAGGTGAGGAACTTAAACACAGGAAAAACAACTTCCTTTGAACCTTTATCAGCCGTGCCACAGCAGATATTGAATGCCGGTGGGCTCCTTCCCCTCCTAAAGAAGATGACTGATGAAGAAAAATGAATGTATAATAGGGAAACTAAGTGGACAATAACCGGTTAAAAATCACCGATGTTACATTCCGCGATGGGCATCAATCCACTCTAGCCACGCGAATGCGGACCGAGGACATGGTAAGCATCGCCGAGGAGATGAATAAAGCAGGTTTTCATTCCATGGAGGTCTGGGGTGGTGCCACCTTTGATGTCGCAACCAGGTTTTTAAATGAAGACCCCTGGGAAAGACCTCGCATCCTTAAAAGGCTGATGCCCGATACTCCTCTCCAGATGCTGCTCAGAGGGCAGAACCTAGTGGGCTACCGCAATTACGCCGACGATGTGGTTACCGCCTTCGTGTATCATGCCGCTGAAGTGGGTATTGACATCTTCAGGGTATTTGACGCCGTGAACGACGAGCGTAATTTTGAGACCAGCCTCAAGGCAATCAAGGAGTGCGGTAAGCATGCCCAGCTTTCACTATGCTACTCCCTCACTGAGCCAAAACTGGGGGGACCGCTATATAACATTGATTACTACGTCAAAAAAGCACTTATCCTCCAAGACATGGGGGCAGACAGCCTGTGTATTAAGGACATGGCTGGTCTTATGGCTCCCGATGATGCCTATGAGCTGATTAAAGCACTCAAGAAAGCGCTGAAGATTCCGGTACAGCTACATACCCACCACACCAGTGGCATGGGGCTGATGAGCTGCCTTAAGGCTACCGAGGCCGGGGTAGATATTGTTGATACTGCCTTGGCTCCATTCGCCCTGCGCTCCTCCCTACCAGCTATCGAGCCTATTGTGGTTGCTCTTCAGGGAATGCCTAGAGACACTGGGCTTGATTTGGCTCATCTATTTAAACTGGGTCAATATATTGAATCTATAGCCCCCAAGTATCGGGACTTCTTGGATACCACCCGAATGGCGGTCATTGATACCGGGGTGCTGATGCACCAGATTCCAGGAGGTATGACCACTAACCTGGTGACCCAGCTACGGGAGGCTAACGCTCTGGATAGAATTGAAGAGGTCTACGCTGAGCTACCACAGGTTCGAAAGGAGCTAGGCTACCCACCCCTGGTTACCCCCACCAGCCAGATTGTTGGCATCCAAGCGGTGCAGAATGTTCTCATCGGCAGATACAAACTGATGTCACGCCAGGTTACAGACTATGTTTATGGGTTATATGGCAAACCTCCAGCCCCCGTTGACCCTGAGGTTCAGAAAATGGCGCTTAAAGGCTACCCACGAGGACACACACCCATTACCTGCCGGGCCGCCGATATACTGAAGCCGGAGCTAGACAAGGCCAAAGAAGCTACTAAAGATATTGCTAAAGATATCGGTGATGTGCTCATCTATGCCCTCTTCCCCGACACCGGGATGCGTTTCCTGAGGTGGAAATATGGCTTGGAGCCCCCGCCTCCGGAAACGAAACCGAAGACTTTAGAAGATATAAGGCGTGAAGACCAGATCATCGCTAGGGTGAGGAAGGACGAGCTGAAATAGCCCGAGTGGAGGAAGCTTGGCTGCAAGGAGGAGTCATCATGCCAACAGCCTACTGTATGAAATGCCAACAGAAGAGGGAAATTAAAGACCCAAAGCAAATCACTATGAAGAACAATAGACCAGCAGTGCAGGGCACCTGCCCAGTTTGTGGGACAAAGGTATTTAGAATTGGCAAAGCCTAGAGTTTTAGGATGGCAAAGCTCCCAAAACCGCCGGTACTCAGTTTTCTAGCTCGCATAATTAAAAGGAGAAAGAAGAGGACCGAAAGAGGAAGCCAAGAACAGTACCACCAACCAAGCAAAGGAAAGTGTAGGCGGGCTCTTTATACGTGCAGCACTCAGTCGTCTTGCCCCTGGTGACCGACTTAGTTTTTGCCCACCACTGATAATTACTACCGAACAGGTCGACCAGGCACTTGACATCTTACACCCTATTCTGGCAAACATTAAGCCGACCTAAGTACCTGATACTGTTTACTAAAACAGATGGCGTGAGGATGAATCAGTAGGCTATTAGGACTGAGTAGCCTACAGAATGGAGGTATAGAATGGAAGGTTACACGGGCAAGGTAGGCTTTGTCGATCTGACCTCTGGCTCGATTGAAGAAGAATTGTTACCGGAGGCAATGTATCGCAATTTCATCGGTGGTGTTGGACTAGGTGTCAGAATTCTCTACGAGCACGTGAAGCCTAATATAGACCCTTTGGGCCCGGACAATATGCTTGGCTTTGTGTCCGGCCTACTGACTGGTACTCCAGCACCCATGGCATCGAAGTATATGGTGGTAACCAAATCCCCACTCACTAATACATGGGGCGACTCCAATTCAGGGGGGCTTTTTGGGCCCGAACTTAAGTTAGCAGGATATGACGCCATCTTCTTCACTGGCATTTCTCCTAAGCCTGTCTATTTATTCCTACACGACGGTAAGGCTGAACTCTGGGATGCCACTCACCTGTGGGGCAGAGATACCTATGAGACTGAGGAAATTCTACGCCAAGAAACTGGCGATAAACGACTAAGGATTGTCTGTATTGGTCCCGCGGGGGAGTCCCTCTCGCTAATATCATCGGTAATCACCAATGAAAGGAGGGCGGCTGGTCGGTCAGGTGTGGGGGCAGTAATGGGTTCAAAGAAGTTGAAGGCGATCGCCGTCAAGGGATCAAGAAAGATAGAGGTCGCCAACGTCAACCGGGTCAATCAATTGAGGCAAGCCACGCTTAGATATCTGCGCGAAGTTGACCGTCTCCCATTTATTAGGATGATAAGCACTCATGGCACATGTGCTGGTCCTCTACTATTGGTACCCTCAGGTGCAGCACCAATCAAAAATTGGAGCCTGATCGGCGAAGAAGCCTTCCCCGAGTACAAGAAAATAGCTGGTGAGAGTATTACCAAATACCAATTGAGAAAGTCGGGATGCGGGAACTGCCCAATAAATTGCGGTGGCATTGTTAGTGTGAAAGGGGGGCCATATGCTACCGAGGGACGTAAGCCAGAATACGAAACTATAGGTGCCTTTGGACTGATGTGCCTTAATAGTGACGCCGAGTCAATAATCAAAGCTAATGACATCTGTGACCGCTATGGCATTGATACCATTTCAACAGGCACGACCATAGCCTTTGCCATAGAGTGCTATGAAAATGGAATTATCAGCAAGGAAGATACTGGAGGCATCGAACTCACCTGGGGCAATGCTCCAGCTATAGTGGCTATGTTGGGGAAAATAGTAAGACGGGAAGGGTTTGGGGATGTGCTCGCTGACGGCGTCGAGAGGGCGGCTAAACGAATTGGCAAGGGTACTGAGAAGTATGCTATTCACATTTATGGTCAGGAGCCTGGCCTTCATGACCCCAGACTTTTCTCGTGCCGCGGGTTAGGTTATGTTACCAATGCCACACCGGGGCGCCATATGATTGCCTCAGCATCAATACGACTTGAAAGGGAAGGAAGGCTGGGACCATACCCAGAGTTACAAGCCCCTGAAGGAGGAAACAAGTATGAGAAAGCAGGCAAAATACATGCCGTCGCTACCAGTTATTGCCAAACGTTTTCTGACAGTGGTATGTGTTTGCATGCGCTTTCTGCCGGCAGCAATTATCCTTTGGTTGAATTCATTAGCGCCGTTACCGGCTGGGACTTCACTGCAGCCGAGGCGATTGCCGCCGGGAAGAGGATTCTGACCTTACGCCAGTCATTCAACATCAGAGATGGTTTGACAGCTAAAGGTTTCAAACTGCCTGACAGAATAGCTAAGCCACCGACCATGGGACCTTTCGCCGGGCGCAGTATTGACTTTGATGCGCTAAAGGCTAGCTATCATAAAGCTATGGGCTGGGATGCTGAAACCGGAGTCCCATCTCAGCAATGCCTTACAGAGCTTGGACTTAAAGAGTTGATAGGGATCCTCCCTGAGAGCTAGACCAAGGTTTGTCGGTTCGAAAAACTAAATTGGTGGGTAGCCATGTCTCATTGACGGCATATATGAGGCCGTGAGCTAAAGGATAATCCCAGGTCCAGTGGAACAGCGGAGTCCATGCCGGGTAGCTGTGGGAAAAGCCTAGGAACCACATCGGGTATTTCTTCAAGTCCCTTGCCGGCATGAACTCTCTTACATACAAGTTCCACATCCGGTGCACAGCCTCTCCTCCGGTATTACAACCTTAGCCCGTTAAGTGTCTATTTGTATACGCCGTATTCCTTGACGGTATCAACTATCGCCTTGAGATTCTCCCACTTCACCTCATCAAAGAACGCCCCATTGGCCATGATATAGCCACCGCCCTTACCGCAAACATCAATGAGCCTCTTGGTGTGGTCTATGGCATTCTGGGTGGTACCTACGGTCAGCAAATCCATGGGCATGTTGCCGCCAACGCAGGCAATGCCATCCAGTGCTTTCTTGGCTTCAGCCATATCGGTCAGGTCGAACAACCATGCCGTCTTACCTTTAGGTAAGTCCCGGATAACCTCCAGACGCGAGTTATAGCCCCCCTCAGCCCAGACAAATGGTACCACTCCCTCATCAACCAAGCCCATGATGACATTTCTGAGGCTGGGCCAGTAGAATTTCTTGAACTGCTCATCGGAGAGGAAACCGTCAGCGCCCTTGTGCAGGGGCATAAAAATCAGGGGGCATCTGTTCTGTTTTGCTGAGCCTACCCCCATCTGAATCATCATTGGCGTTATTGCTTCCATGGCCTGTAGGAGCTTATCGGGCTGGCGGTACATATCCAGCATTATCCCTGTAGTTCCCCTGAGGGTATCGCCGATCACGTCAAAAGGTGCTTTGGTAGCGCCACCCTGGTGGGGGGGAAAGCCTAACGCTGGCATCTCGTGCTCGAAGCCACCCGCAACTTGTATCCATTTCAGGGCTTCATCCCCGGCTTCCATAAGAGCCTGATAGGCGGCTTTAACGGGGGGCGTACCATAGGGAATAAAAGTAACGCTAACTCCATATATTTCGGTTAGGCCGGCGAGAGGAGGAAGTGCCTGGAGGGGCTCCAAGGCTCCGAATATGCGCGACGGCCAGATGTAGTAGAAGAAGTACAAGGGGTTATGAATCAAGAGATCATATTCATCCGCCTTCATGTATTCGCCTTCAATACACTGGTAGGTGGTTTCATTAGAGACCCCATGGCCCGGCCACTTGTATAGTTTGAAGTCAAGAATCTCAAGGAACTTCCCCGGGCTAGGCACAAAGGCGCCACCGTGCGTATCCGGCTGGAAGTCCAGGGAGAATTTTTTCCATGCCGGTGCGATTTTGTCATAGTTATACATGACATCGTGAGGGGTTAACCCGGAATAATAAGCGGGGGCAAAGCTGGGAATCAGCATGACCGGCACCCTGTCCGGCTTTTTCTTGAGTTGTATGGCATCTTTTATCCTGGTTGCCCTTTCTTTATACAACTTCTCGGCTTCGGGGCTGGCAAACTCTATGCCCTCTGGCGAAAGCCACATTTGAAACAGTGCCTCCTGCTTTTCATCCGATGTCATCTCTTCCCATTTCTTTTCCATTTTTATTGCCTCCTGCAAATTCTCTGCTGAGGATTATTACTAGGCACCGGCCCATTTTTTGGCCAGGGTAACTCCGGCCATGGCATCTTTGCCGTAGGCATCAGCGCCGGTGTACTTCCTTATCTCATCGCTCATCTGACCACCACCAATCATGACCTTTACCTTATCTCTCAGCCCAGCAGCTTTCATGACTTCTATAGTTTCTTTCATGGAATCAAAAGCCAGCGCCAGAAACCCGCTTAAGCCAACAATAGGGGCACCACTTTCCTTTATCTTATCAACGAACTTCTGCGCCGGGACATCCACGCCGAGGTCATAAACCTCGAAACCGTTAACATCGAGCATAAAAACGACAATGTCCTTGCCGATGTCATGTATATCCCCGGCAACAGTGCCTATGATAACCTTACCCACACGCTTAACCTCCGCTGCCTTGGTTAGCTTAGGCTTAACCATATCGGTTATTTCCTTCAGTATTTCACCAGAGTACACCAGGTCAGGGATGAAATACTCGCTATCGGCAAAGCGCTTGCCCACGATTTCCACGGCACGTCTGGCATCGTCCAGAATTTTGAGTGGCTCGTCACCAGCACTCAGCCTATCTTCAACAATCTTAAGAGCCTCTTTTTCCTTGAGGTCAGCCAGTGTATTGACCAAGTCCTCAGCCATAATTAGTTCCTCCTTTTCTCTTACGACTCTTGGTTTGCCTAGCCTTAATGTGTTAGCTTCATCTATCACCTCCCCTTAGTTTACTGCTTTTAGTCTTCTCTAGAAAACAAAGTCCAGAAGCCTCTTCAACTTCTGGAGCGTCCTGTTCTATCTACCTTACCGTCTTGAGCAGCCATGTAATTACAATTGTAAAAACTCCCAAGCCACACCATATACTTTTCCAGTAACTTAACATGATTAATAGTCAATAATACCATCATATTTGGGCTTATAGATAACCTTGCTTTCTCTAGTTTCTGTAAAGTGGCTATAGTTTAATGAAGGTGCTATAGACTTGTCAATAGCTTCAGGACATGATTGCGTTCAAAAGTTGGTTATTTTTCAGCCCACCTGGAAAAAATCTTATATCGCTATCCCCCCTTGTCAAGTAGGGAGCCGCTTTTTTCCTCCGCCATCCTTCACCTCCTTTTTAAAATAAAAATCCTGTAGGAACCCGATAAAAGCTTGAAAGGCTGCAAGAAATGAGTTAAAGTTTTGCCAACTGGCGAAACTTTAACGTACTTTTAACAGTAATTTTATGGGCAATAAATGTCAGCATCCTAAGATGGATATAGCGATGAACAAGCTGAGTAAACGGAATAGAAAATGAAGGTTCTGTGTGCTTGGTGTGGTGAGGAGTGCTTAGATAAGTTGGAGGCGAAAGCGGGGAACGGGATTAGGGCACGAGGATGAGCAGGATGAATAATAGGTCGAGGTGGCTTATATATATATCAATAATTCTCAGTCTAGTCCTAGCCGTTTCTGGACTGTTCCTCTACAATTATTCATCTCTGCAGGCTGATTCAACGGTGAATAATTTCGACCTCGGTTACGAGCAGGGTTTCCAAGATGGCTACCAGCAAGGCTACATCAGCCATGTAGAATACCGGGATGTAATCCATTATGTTGACCGAGAAGTCATTAAGGAAGTTATAGTTGAGAAACCAATTGAGCTGCGCGAATTTACCTCACTTGAGGAACTTAAGACTTGGCTAGCTGAGGATGACACTGACGAATACGTTTACTTATGGGCGGGAGAGGATGGCGTTTTGCGACAGAGTGATAAGTATGATTGTGATGATTATGCTCTTCAACTGCAGCGCAGAGCAGCTAAAAGTGGTTTTCTAATGTCGGCTACCATAATTGAGAAGCAAGGCAAGCCGCACATGATAAATCTGGCTAATATCGGCAATGACATTTATTATATCGAGCCCCAAACAGACCAGGTCTGGTTTCACTCCCACAAGGATTGAGGCTGAGAGCTCCTGAAGCAGATTGACAAGAGACTACCACAGGCTTATAGCGTCCTTAGAAGTACAAGCAATGACTAATTCAAAGAAGGCCTCTTTATTCTGGTGTGGGAAAATCTTCTTTGGTGGAGATAGGGGGATTCGAACCCCCAACCTCTGCGATGCGAACGCAGCGCTCTCCCAACTGAGCTATATCCCCAAACTATAGTGAAATTATAACATATAAGAGATTATTTATTAAGCGCTCACCCTCCCCCTCTAAAACTACCTCTAACATGTCTATCTTAAATTGTTGCCTACCACAATATAAAGGTCGCTTATTGAGGGGGACACAGGGGTGAGGTTGATAGTATTTTTCCTTGTCAGTCATCAACAATGTTGCTATACTTATTGTGTTAGTCAATAAGGGTGAGATAAGCTGTGAATTATGAGACTATTATCGGGCTTGAGGTGCATGCCCAGCTATTGACCAAGAGTAAGATGTTCTGTCGGTGTAGTGCTGATTATGCTGATGCTCCACCTAACACCCATGTTTGCCCGGTGTGCCTGGGGATGCCTGGAGTTCTGCCTACAATCAATCAGCAAGCTGCGGAATACACTATAATGACTGCGTTGGCATTGAACTGCACTATCTCCGATTATACCAAGTTTGACCGTAAAAACTACCCTTACCCTGACCTGATGAAGGGCTATCAGATTTCTCAGTATGATGCCCCGTTTAGTCATCACGGCTGGCTCGCTATCGAAGTTAACGACGAACAGAAGAAGGTGGGCATAACCCGTGTTCACCTTGAGGAGGATGTAGCTAAGCTAATACATCGCACCTCCTCAAATGGAGAAGCTTACAGCCTGGTAGATGTCAACCGCTCCGGTGTCCCGCTAATGGAGATTGTCGGAGAGCCTGACCTGCGCTCCCCGGAAGAAGCCAGGCAGTACCTGATAAAGCTGCGCAGCATACTTCAGTACCTTGGTGTATCTACCGGAAATATGGAAGAGGGGAGCTTCAGGTGCGATGCCAATATCAGCATTCGTCCTGAGAACAGCCCGGATTCTATGGCTAAGGTTGAGGTCAAGAACATGAATAGCTTCAAGGCAGTCTACCGGGCTCTGGAGTATGAAGCCAAAAGGCAGAGAAAGCTAGCCGGGGAAGGCAGAAAGCTCTTCCAGGAGACCAGGGGCTGGGTGGAGGAGCTGGGGAAAACGGTTTCACAACGCAGCAAAGAGTATGCCCACGA
>Ga0209991_10000331_pt1 | contig 21133 bp, 19 predicted proteins | sample ChitaG_FD_183167 | JGI IMG/M metagenome (GOLD analysis project Ga0209991, IMG submission 183167) | Deep subsurface microbial communities from South Pacific Ocean to uncover new lineages of life (NeLLi) - Chile_00310 metaG (SPAdes)... | ecosystem: Environmental > Aquatic > Marine > Oceanic >... | reverse complement strand
CCGCTCGCCGCAGCCGGCGAGACCGAAGGCGACTTGCCAGCGCCCCCAGAGCTGCTCGGATTGGCAGAGGTACCCGTCGAGGAAGCGCCCCCACCCCCAGACCCGAGGCTCGAGGACCCGCCGCCAGGGGTCGAGGATCCGACTGGCGGGGTCGTGCTGCCGCCCGCTGCGGGTGCTTGGGTTTGCTGGGGCTGTTGAACTGGCTGAGCTGAGGCCGCAACGGGAGCCGGTGTAGAAGCTTGATTTCCGCCCCCAGCAGGTGCGCTAGGTTGGGGGGCGCCGCCGGGCGGAGTGACGTAGCTGGTGCTGACGGTGGGCAAATTGCCTTCCTGAAAGTCTGTCTCCTTGGGGCCGCCGTTGCCTACTGGAGTAGGTGGCGCAGCACTGCCGTCCGGTATTGTCCCGTCCGCCCCTGGCGTCCCCGGCGCAACAGTGATATTGCCCGCCAACTCGATAGAGTTGGTAGACACGACGGCCACATTTTCCGTGAGCCCCGCGGCGATTCGTGCCTCTATCAATGTCACCCGAATTTCCGAGGAAAGGGTCTCGTCAGATGCGAGCGTCTCGCAGTCGTTCTGAACCTGATCCGCGCTGGAATTGACGGCATCTTTTGTTTTGACGACGGACGATTCCATCGCTCGGAGCTTTTTGGCGATATTGTCGGCGGCGATTGCATTCGCTTCGTGATTATTGATAGTTGCGCTCGCTTCGTCACGGGCGGCCTGCGAGCCCGCACCGTCCCATGCGTCGGACAAAGTCATCATCTGCGCCTGCAAACCTGGGACAATCGATGTTCGAATGTGGCTGGCGAGAGTTTCGAACTTCTGGGCCGCTTGGGCTACGACCTCTTCATCGATCTGCGGCCACGCAGGTGGGGCAACCGTGCGTCCTCCGTACTCCCCGTTGTGAGGTTCGGTCTTCCACCAACTCACAGTGCGGCCTTACATGCGGCGGACAGACCGCCTCCAATCGAGGTGACCGTCGCCCACAGGAACTTGTCATTCGGTGTGTAGGTCGGAATCGCGTCCGCGTAGGCCTGCATATAATCGGCCCGCGTCACGAGCAGGTCAGCCATGATCGCGCTCTCCGCTACGTCAGCGATTGCGCGCACATCTTTGATGTCGCGCAATATCACCTCCCGCGCCGCATAGTTCAGTGCACGCTGAGTAGGAGTCCATTGCGCAGCAGGAATCGTTGAGTCAGCCCTTGTCCACCCACCGAGTTGCGACTTCTGACGGTCGGACACTTTCAAATAGTTTGCGCACGCTGGATCTCCGTCAGCAATAAACGGGGCCAAGGCGGCAGGCTCCGGTACCGAGGATTGCGTTATCTTCTCCGCACTGCCCGGAACACGCAACAGAGTCCCCGCATCGCACATATACGTCACTGCACTGGCGAAATTGAACGCCACTCCGTTTATGAGACGATCTGATTCCACATATTCGGGGATCCTCTCCACATACGCACGCATATATACAATCGTCTGCGCGATCAATTCCTGCAGCACAACACTGCGTGCGTTAGGCAACATCGACTCAAATTTGTCGGCCGCGGTAGTCATCGCCTCGCCAACCGAAACGAAGATTTCCCGATGCTCTGGAGTCCACTTCGTAGCGGGAATATTTCTATTGAGCGTGAGCCACTTCTCTTCGCTTGAATCAAGTTGGGCCACGGCGGCGCCCCATTCGTCGCACACCGGATCCCTCTCCCGCAGCACTCCAACCGTCCGATCCACGCCAGCGTCAGACTGCGCAGTTGCCCCTGGACCGTGGCTAGACGTGGACTTCCACACCACCAGTCCTACGGTCAGCGCAACGACCACGACAAGGACGCCACCCAGCACAATCCAACCTCGGCGATGAGACGAATTCGGGGGTGGAGTACCGACACCCGGTGGCGGCGGCCGGTCCTGCGGATACGACGGTGGGCCACCCGCAGGTGGCATGGGCGGCATCGACATGGGCCTACCTGCACCTACGACTCACGCGAATGCTCCACATGGTCTGCGATTCTACCGAGCAGCTTCCCCCACCCCCGGCAGGAAATCATGCGGCGCAAAGGACGCGCGAATGCGAGCAAAGCCAATCGTTCGGCTCAACTGAGCACGATCGAATCCCCCTGGACTGTGATGTCCTCCTCGATCAAAGGTCGCTGGGCAGGCCCGTTGAGCACCGCACCGTCGAGGCTGAACTTGCTGCCGTGGCAGGGGCAGTTGATGGTCCCATCGGCCACCTCGTTGAGCAGGCAGCCGGTGTGGGTGCATACGGCAGAGAATGCCTTGAAATCCCCTGCCTCGGGCTGGGTCACCACCACCGTGCCGACGATCACGCCCGACCCGACGGGCACATCGGCGGTTTGAGTGAGGACCTCGGGCGCGGATTTCTCGCCAGCCCCAGAGCCGGAATCGCCGCCGCTCGAACACGCAGCCAGCGCGGCTGCCCCGACACCGACACCCGCGCCGACAATCATCGTCTTGCGGGAAACCCGCACTTCGTCGATACCCATCTCTATACCCACCCCAACCTTCCTGACACCACGAATAGTGTCAGCCCGGCAGCACCGGCTGTGCACCCGGCACCATCAGCGGCCGGACCTCTGTCCACCCGGGGTCGTCGTCGCCGGCTGAACCGGACAGTTGGAGCACACCTTGCCCGTCGGCGACATAGACGGCCGATGGGTTGGCCGCGACCGTCGTCACCGGCATCACCAGATTGATGCTCGGGCCATCGGAGTTCACCCCGTCGATGTTGACGTAGGACACCGGGTTGTCGGCATCGGTGCGGCTCACGACGATGTCGTCGCCGGTACGCCACGACAGCGACACGACCGTGTCGCCCAGCCCGTAGCCCAACCGCCGTGGAAAGGTCAGCGCGTAACCGCCGTCGGGCGTTTGTTCGACAGCGGCGAGGATCACCTGCCCTTCGATCACCATCGCAGCACGGGTACCGCCGCGGGCGAGCTCCAATTCGCTGATCTCGCCAGGGAATCGGGTCGACAACGCGATGGTGTCGATGGGGATTCGGGCGGGCTGCCCGGAAGCATCCTGGACTACGCGCACTACGTTGATGCCGTCGACAACGACCCAGACCGCAGCGTCCAGCGACCAGGTAGGCCTGGTCAAACTGCGTCCCTCGATGGCCTGGGAAGCAACTCCGTTCAGCTGCCCTATCCACAGCGACGATGCCATGTCGGGAGCGCCCGGGCGCAGGGTCACGACCGAGGCGACCGCCTGGCCGGTACGCGACAGCGCTGCGGCGGTTTGTCCAGGAATCTCCCCGAAAGACCCTGTTACCGGGGGCGACTGCTGACCGTCGAGCCTGACCAGCGATCCGCCGACTAGCGCGTGCAGCCCGGCTGCGGCGCCGTCGGCAGCTCCCGGATCCGTCGCGGCGACATCGGCGGTGTCCCACCCGCGGGGGAACCGGTCGTCGAGCGCGGCGCCGTCGGCGTTAATCACATAAGGCCCGTTGATGTCGGCCCGGGAAAGCGTCCAGATGATCTGGGCGGCAAGCAGTTGTCTGCTGCGCGGATCAGTGGTGGATAGGTTGTCCAGATCGATGCGTGCGCCGCCATAGCCCCGCCCGACCCCGGCCTTCCCGCCGTCGGCGCGGGTCACCGGTCCGCGCAACTTCAGCGGTGGCTCGAGCAGGTTGCGCACAGTCTTGACCATTTCCGGCCGCGGGCCCGCGATCAGCTTGCTGATCAGTTCGGTGGCCAGCTGATCAGGGTCGGACTCCGCGACGTAGCGCGGGTCGGGCACAACGGTCTTGCCCGTCGGGTCAGCGAAGTAGAGGGTGCTGCGTTTGTACGTGGACTGGAATTGCTCCCAGTCGAGGAATACCCCATTGGGCAGACTGTCGATGCGCCAGCCATCCGAGGTCTTCACCAGTTCGATGGAGCCCGGGTCGGGTAACGCGCCCTCGCCCGTCTCGAACACCCCAATGTCTGACAGCGAGCCCAAGATGTCCGCGCGCATCGACACCGAAACCCGATCGGTGGTGCGAGTCTCGACGAACACGACATTGTCGATCAGCAGCGCACTACCCGCGTCATCCCAGCCATCCGATGCCGACTCGGTGAGGAATTGCCGCGCAGCGAGATGCCGGTTAGCCGGATCGCCTGTCGCCTTGAGAAATTCCCGCAGAAGAACGTCGGGGTCCATCCCCGGGGTGGGTTTGGGCAGGCTCGATGGCTCGGGCCGGTTGACGGTGCCAATCGCTTGCGGTGACGACGAACTGGGCACCCCCGCACAACCGGCGAGGGCCAGCATGACCACCGACAGCCACACCGCGGTCAAGAGACGTCTCACACGCTCTCCTCTGCGTTCTCGCGGTCGCCGATCGGTCGCTGCGGGGGTTCACCCGCCGTGTTATCGATCGGTTTGACGGGCAGCGGGCTGCTGGTGACCTTGTGACCGCGCACCAGCGGCAGCGTCACCCGGAAACAGGCACCCTTGCCGGGCTCGCCCCATGCTTCCAGCCTGCCCTGGTGCAGCCGCGCGTCCTCGATGCTGATCGCCAACCCCAGACCGGTCCCGCCGGAGCGGCGTACCCGCGACGGATCCGCTCGCCAAAAGCGGCTGAACACCAGCTTCTCCTCGCCGGGCCGCAGACCCACCCCATAGTCGCGGACAGTTACCGCAACGGTGTCCTCGTCGGCAGCCATCCGGATGCGTACCTCTTTGCGCTCAGCGTGGTCGATCGCGTTGGCGATCAAGTTGCGCAGGATTCGTTCCACGCGGCGGGCGTCGACCTCGGCGATGACCTCGTCGGCGGGCAGGTCGACGATCACCTCCACACCGGCAGTCTCGGCAAGGTGCCCGACGTTGTCCAGGGCACTCTTGACGATGGACTGTAGGTCGACGGCCTCGACAGCCAACTCGGCGACACCGGCGTCGTGGCGGGAGATCTCCAGCAGATCGTTGAGAAGCGACTCGAATCGGTCCAGCTCGTTGACCATCAGCTCGGTCGAGCGCCGCAGCACCGGGTCGAGTTCCTCGGCGTGGTCGTGGATCAGGTCGGCCGCCATCCGCACTGTCGTCAGCGGCGTCCGCAGTTCGTGGCTGACATCGGAGGTGAAGCGACGTTGGAGGTTGCCGAACTCTTCGAGCTGCGCGATTTGGCGCTGCAGACTTTCGGCCATGTCATTGAAAGACACCGCCAGCCTCGCCATGTCGTCCTCGCCGCGCACGGGCATGCGCTCAGCCAGGTGGCCTTCGGCGAAATGCTCTGCGATCCGCGACGCCGATCGCACCGGCAGCACGATCTGACGTGACACCAGCAGCGAGATCCCGGCCAGCAGACCGAGCAGTACCACTGCTCCGGTAGTCAGCGTTCCGCGCATCAGCGCGATCGTGGATTCCTCGTTGTTCATCGGGAAGATCAGGTAGAGCTCGAGGTTGGCCACCGGAGACGGCGTCGGGCTGCCGATGATCAAGGCCGGCCCGGAGAAGCCGTCGATGTGCACAGTCGAGTACTGGTAGCTGACTTGCCCGGCGTTGACGAAGTCGCGCAAGGTGTTGGGAATCTGGTCGACCGGACCGGCGGAGGTGGCCACTCGCGGACCGTCACCGGGAACGATGAGCACCGCATCGAATGCGCCCGCCAGGACGGCGCCGGCATCTGCCTTGCGGTCGGTGAGCGTGTTGCGGGCCAGCTGCAGGCTGCTGTCCATCGAGCGAGTTTCTTCACCACCGACGATTCCGCTGACGATCGGGCGCGCCCGTTCGATCTCCTCGGTCCCGGCACGCACCTTTACCTCCAGGATGCGGCCGGTGATCTGACTGGTCAGAACGAATCCGAGCACCATAATGACCGCAAGCGACAGGCCGAGCGTCATCGCAACCACACGTAGCTGCAGCGAACGCCGCCATGCGAGCGCCATCGCGCGACCCATCGCAGCCAGGCCACGGATCAACGGTGCAGACCGCCGGTGGATACGTCGTCTCGAGCTGAAGATCACGACCACCGCCGAGCGGCTGAAATCACGGAGGTCCGGCCTTGTACCCCACTCCTCGAACGGTGAGCACTACCTGCGGGTTCTCCGGGTCCTTCTCGACTTTGGCCCGCAGACGCTGGACATGCACGTTCACCAAACGGGTATCAGCGGGGTGCCGGTAACCCCACACCTGTTCGAGCAGCACATCACGAGTAAACACCTGGCGGGGTTTCCGTGCCAGGGCCACCAACAGGTCGAATTCCAGCGGCGTCAGCGAGATCTGTTCACCTAGCCGGGTGACCTTGTGGGCGGGCACGTCGATGTCGACGTCGGCGATCGAAAGCATCTCGGCCGGCTCGTCCTCGTTGCGGCGCAGCCGTGCGCGAACTCGCGCTACCAGCTCTTTAGGCTTGAACGGCTTCATCACGTAGTCGTCGGCACCGGACTCCAACCCGAGCACCACGTCGACGGTGTCGGTCTTGGCGGTCAACATCACGATGGGCACGCCGGAGTCCCCGCGCAGCACCCGGCACACGTCGATGCCGTTCATGCCGGGCAGCATGAGATCCAGCAGCACCAGATCGGGCCGCAGCTCCCGCACGGCTGTCAGCGCCTGGGTGCCGTCGGCTACCACTGCGGTGTCGAAACCCTCCCCGCGCAGCACGATGGTGAGCATCTCGGCGAGCGAAGGGTCGTCATCGACGACCAGAATCCTTTGCCTCATGGTGTCCATGGTGTCACCAGAATGCGATAAAGCTCGGATACCACACCGGGCGTTTTGATTCTTCACCGGCTCCCGGGTGCTATTTCGCCGTCTGCAGGGTCAATTTCGGGCCGAAATCGCGTTCCGGCGGGCATGTGCTCGAGTCTTTCCCCGCCGGTATACGGTTCCGGGGGCAACGGCCCGGGAACTGCGACGGTGGCCGCTATACGGAGAATTTCTGCTGACTCAACGCCGCGTACTCCTCGCCGACCTGCTGAATCTGGGCTCCGATGGCATTGAGCTCCCCGTTGGTCTTGGACACGATCGCGCTGAGCTGACCCAGGCCCTTGGACACAATGGATATGAGCATCATCTGTCCGGCCTGGTTGTCCGGCACCGATGATGCGGCGCTGAGGACCAATTCGCGGACCTTGTCGAGTTCAACGCGCCCAGAGGTGACAACGCCGGCGGACTTATCGACCTCGGCGGCCAGCCTTGTGTCGAGGTCCGCCAGCTTCCCGACCACCAGCGCATGCTCGTCGTTGGCCGCCGCGTAGGCCGTCGCAGCGCCACCGAGCCACTGGTCACCTGGGGCGGCGGACTCGACCTGAACCTTCAGTTCACGAAGCACCGCGCTGCCGCTGAACTCCGATCCGGCGGCAGGCACCCCCTGGCCGAAGGTCTGCAGCGCCCGCGACCACGTCGTCAAGAATCCCTCGAGCGGCCCCACAGGATCGAAGGTACTGGCTCACCGGGGATGAGACGCAGTCGGTAGGTCTGCTGGGGCCGAGGCGCCACCGGCAGATAGCGACACCAGCTAGGCAGCGCACATCGCGTCAACGAGGTCGTGCTGCTGTCTGATCGACTGGACCACTTCGTAGCCGATCTGTCGCACGCTGGCCATCAGCGGATTCGTCCCGAAATTCGATGATGCCGATTCATTCCCACCCGATACGACCCAGCCGAGCCACTGGCTGCCGGCCACAACATCATGTACAGCCTTCAGCTCAGGGTCATCCTGAACGCCCGCCGCATCGTTGGCCAGGGCGAGCACGAGCTGCTTGCGTGAATAGTCGACCCCGTCGGGGTCTTTGACGACCCGGTTTGTCCACCAGTGGTCGAAGGGAATCCGCGAACCGCGGTCGATGCGTCCGCCGTCTCTCGTGCGTATCGGCACGGGCGGGTACAGGTCTAACTTCGGTATGTATCCGCCTTGACCCTGCGGCCCGCTCCCGACATTCATCAACGTCAGGCAGGCCACCGATGTCATGGTTTTGGGATGAGTGACTCCTGCGGTATCCACCCAGGTGAGTTCTCGCTCCAGACCGAGCTGATGGATCAGCGCGGGCGACTTCGTTGTGTGATGAACGAGCGCACGGATGTGCACCGCCATGCCACGGGCCGCGGCGAGCTCTCCTTCGTCGAACTGCGCGCCCGTTGACTTCAGGCGGTCCACACGATCATCCACCAGCGCGAGCAGTTCGGCGCGGGTGTGAGGTTGAACGATCATTGGCCCCCCAATGGCTGCGTTGTGCGCGTTTGCCGCCTGAGCGACTCCCCTAACTGCACCGTACGGTCGAAGTCGGCGCTGCGTAGCGGTTTTCGCCTTACATCAGCCCCGCTGCGAGCTCAACTGCGTCAACGTCAGGACCGGCCACCGCCCATCGGCCACCCCAGTTGGCCGCTGCCAGCCCGGCGTAGACAGCCGACGTTCGACGCTGCAGACCTTCGTCGCGTTCGTAGGCATCACGTGTGCGGGCGGCGTCCTCGGCGGCGCGGTCGACCGCGCGCTGCGCGGCCAGCTCTGTGGGTACGTCGAGCAGCAACTGCCAATCCGGCGCGGGCAGCCGCAGGCGTCCGTACTCAAGATCGGTGACCCAGGCCACGACATCTCCCTCGACTCCCTGGTGGAGCCGGGCCGCACTGTAGGCGGCGTTGGAGGCAACGTAGCGGTCGAGGATCACCACGGAATGGGTCGATGTGAGGTGTTCGATTTCCTCTTTGGCGCCGGCCCGGTCCATCGCGAACAGCACCGCCATCGCATACACCGACTCACCGAGGTCACCGTGGCTGCCATGCAGAGCCTCAGCCGCGAGGTCGGCTGACACTGACGCTCCGTAGCGTGGGAAAGCCAGGTTGGCAACGGAGTGGCCGTCGGCCTGGAACGCCCCGCGCAGACGGTTGGTCAAGGTCCGCTTGCCTGCGCCGTCGACCCCCTCGATCACGATGAGCACTCGGCGAGCCTAATCGAAATTCAGCCCGCCAGACTGGACTGCAGCACCACAGTGTCGCTTTGGGGGGCCAGGAATACCCGGGTACTCCTACGTTCGGCGCCAAACGCCATGTTGAGCTCGACGCCGCTCCGGAATGGCCCCGAGGGCAAGTCAGGCTCGAGCACCTTCTGCACCGCAGGCCGCTGCGTGGTGACCTCTGACTCATGTTGTTTCACAAGAGAATCCATCGTCTCAGGCGCGACCTGCACGACGGCGTCGATCCACCGCAGTTTCAGGTTAGACGCCTCCGTAGCGTTGCCCCAGGCGATCCACGAGGCCGACACCGGGATGCCGATTGCGGGAAAGGTCCGGGCAAGTGGCTCGGTGTCGTGGCGCACCACTGGCGGCGGCGCGGTGACGTCCGGCTCCTGCTGTTGCTGACAAGCAGTCAGTGACAGCAGGATTCCGAGCGCCACCGCGTTGCGCCATCTCATCGCATCAGTAGCGGTAGTGCTCCGGCTTGTACGGGCCGTCGACATCGACACCGATGTACTCGGCCTGCTCCTTGCTCAGCCTCGTCAGCGAGCCGCCGAGCGCCTCGACGTGGATCTTGGCGACCTTCTCATCGAGGTGTTTGGCCAGCCGGTAGACCTCGTTGTCGTACTCATCGTTTTTGGTCCACAGCTCGATCTGCGCGATGACCTGGTTGGAGAAGCTGTTGCTCATCACGAACGACGGGTGCCCGGTGGCGTTGCCCAGGTTCAACAGTCGGCCTTCGCTCAGCACGATGATCGAGTGACCGTCAGCGAAGACGAACTCGTCAACCTGGGGCTTGATGTTGATACGGCGGATGTCGGAGTCCCGCTCGAGGCGGACTATCTCGATCTCGTCGTCGAAGTGGCCGATGTTGCCGAGGATCGCTTGGTGCTTCATCGACTTCATGTGCTCAAGGGTGATAATGCTCTGGTTGCCGGTGGCGGTGATGATGATGTCCGCCCAGCCGACGGCTTCCTCGACGGTCTTGACTTCGAAGCCGTCCATGAGTGCCTGTAGCGCGTTGATCGGGTCGATCTCGGTGACCGCAACGCGGGCGCCCTGCGCCTTGAGCGCCTCGGCGCAGCCCTTGCCGACGTCACCGTAGCCGCAGACCAGCGCCGCCTTACCGCCGATCAGTACGTCTGTGCCGCGGTTGATGCCGTCGACCAGCGAGTGCCGGGTGCCGTACTTGTTGTCGAACTTGCTCTTAGTCACCGAGTCATTGACGTTGATGGCCGGGAACAACAGCTCACCAGCGGCGGCGAACTGGTACAGCCTCAGCACACCGGTAGTGGTTTCCTCGGTGACACCCTGGACCGCCTCGGCAATCTTGGTCCACTTAGATTTCGCATCGGCCTTGTCGCCTTCAAATCCCTTGCGGATCAGCGCCAGGAACACCTTGTACTCCGGGGAGTCGTCGTCCTCGCCGGGGGGAACCACGCCGGCCTTCTCGAACTGCGCGCCGCGCAGCACCAGCATGGTGGCGTCACCGCCGTCATCGAGGATCATGTTGGTGGGCTCGTTCGGCCAGGTGAGCATTTCCTCGGCGGCCCACCAGTACTCCTCCAGCGACTCGCCCTTCCACGCGAACACCGGGGTGCCCTTGGGCTCTTCGACGGTGCCATTGGGCCCGACGACGACGGCCGCTGCGGCGTGGTCCTGGGTGGAGAAGATGTTGCACGACGCCCATCGAACTTCAGCGCCAAGGGCCACCAAAGTCTCGATGAGCACCGCGGTCTGCACGGTCATGTGCAGCGAACCCGAAATGCGTGCGCCCTTCAGCGGCAACACATCGGCGTACTCACGGCGCAGCTCCATCAAGCCGGGCATCTCGTGTTCGGCCAGCCGGATCTCCTTGCGGCCGAATTCGGCCAATTCGAGGTCGGCGACCTTGAAATCGATGCCATTACGGACATCGGCGGTCAGCGTCGGTGCAGTCATGTAGAGCCCCTTTTCCATTCGACATTGGCTTTGCTCGCACAGCAGTGCTCACGGCAATACCGCTGGCGGCAACTATGCAGACACCCGTAGCCCGCGGGCTCGCGGGACAGGCGCTTGAAGCGCTCTGCCAGCTAGGGAGTAGCTCCAACAGAGTACCGCTCGGCGAACGGAGACATCAATCGGGCCAGGTCCCGGGCCACATCGTGGTCAGCTTCAGGTGGCATCGAGACGTAGCTCATAGCTAGGCGGACGATTGCCCGGGCCAGCACGCCGGCGTCCTCCTCGCTGGTATCCGCCCAGCTGTCGGTAAACGATTCGGTCAGCCGAGCCGAGCACCGGGAGATGATCGGCGCGCTGTCGGTGGTGATGAGCTGCAGCAGGTCTGGCTTTGTGGAGCCCGATAGCAGCGAAATCACCAACGGGTCCGCCGCCGACTCGGCGAAGAAGTCGCGGAACCCCTGCAGAAATGCGGCGTATATGTCGCCGACGTTGTCCTTGATTGCATCATTGATCTGGTCGACCAGCCGGTCAGCCAACCGCAGGGCGTACCCCTGGGCCAGGCCCTGCCGCGAGCCGAACTCGTTGTAGATCGTCTGACGGCTGATACCGGCGGCAGCGGCGACGTCGGACAGGGTGATCGCGGACCAGTCGCGGGTGAGCAGCAGCTCGCGCATGCCATTGAGAATGGAGTCTCGCAGCAGCACCCTCGACGCCTCGGCATAAGGGATACGCTGCGCGACCCTGTTGCTGTCGGGGTGGCTGCCGTTGGGATGGTTGTCGTCGGGGTGGCCCACATCGGCGACACTATCGCTTTTGGCGCGCGCGCCGGCCCAGGCCGTTCTGGTCACAGCGCCCGCTGCCCGTGAGAACCCCGGCCAGCGGTCATGGACGGGCGACCTCGGCCATCTCGAAGTCAGACTTCGCCGCACCGCAGTCTGGGCAGCTCCAGTCCTCTGGGATGTCGTCCCACCGGGTACCGGGCGCGATCCCGTCTTCGGGCCAACCCTTGGCCTCGTCGTACTCGAAGCCACACTGCACACAGACAAACAACCTGTAGGCACTCACGTCACTGTTCCAATCTCTTCGAAGTCGGCCTTCTCGCGCACCGCACAGTCGGGACAACACCAATCATCGGGGATGTCGCTCCATACGGTACCGCTCGGGAGTCCCTCTCGTGGTGAACCTTTCGCCTCGACGTAGACGTAGTCACAACCGGGGCAGCGATAGGCGGTCACGCGTCGGCTGGCCTTTCCGCATGCGGCTCATGGCCATACTTGGCCAATACTTTGTCGCGCACGCGCGGGTGAATGTTCACCCGGCTGATGTCGCCGTCGTAGTGCTCGAGTACCCGGTGGTCCATGATCCTGCGCCATAGCGGCGGGTAGTAGGTCAGCGCGATCATCGACGCATAACCACTGGGCAGGTTCGGGGCGCCCTCCATGCTGCGCAGCGTCTGGTAGCGGCGCGTCGGGTTGGCGTGGTGATCACTATGTCGCTGCAAATGGTAGAGAAACAGGTTGGTCACCAAATGGTCTGAGTTCCAGCTATGTTCGGGTGCGCAGCGCACATAGCGGCCGCTGGCAGCCTTCTGGCGCAGCAGACCGTAGTGCTCGAGATAGTTGACCGTCTCCAGCAGCGTGAAGCCGAACACGGCCGAGATCAGGATGTAAGGGATGAGGGCGAGCCCGAAGACCGCGATCAGGATGCCGTAGAACACTATCGACATCGCCCACGCATTGAGCACGTCATTGGACCAGTGCCACGGACTCTTGCCCTGCCGGCGCAGTCGCGCTGCCTCCAGCTCCCAGGATGACTTAAAGGCGCCCCACACGCTGCGCGGTAGGAACTCCCAGAATGTCTCGCCGAAGCGTGCCGACGCAGGATCCTCAGGCGTGGCGACCCGAACGTGGTGTCCACGGTTGTGCTCGATGTAAAAGTGGCCGTAGCCGGTCTGCGCGAGGGTGATCTTGGCAAGCCAGCGTTCCAGTTCGTCTTTCTTGTGGCCCATCTCGTGGGCGGTGTTGATGCCCACTCCGCCCAGCACTCCCACAGACAGCGCCAACCCGATCTTCGCCGGCCAGCCCAGCGACCCGTCGAATCCCAGCCAGCTGAGGTTTGACGCGGTGAAAAGGTAGGCCCCGAAGATCACGCTGGCGTACTGGAAGGGGATGAAGATGTAGGTGCAGTAGCGGTAGTGCTTGTCGTTCTCTAGACGCTCCATCACCTCGTCGGGTGGGTTCTGACCGTCAGGGCCGTACCGCAGGTCCAGTGCGGGCAGCACGAGGTAGAGCAGGATCGGACCGATCCAGAACGGCGCCTGCGCGGCTGCGTGCCAACCCGCCTGGTTGAGCGCCCAGACCAGCGGCATGACGACGAACAACGCCGTCGGCACGATCAGGCCCATCAGCCAGAGGTAACGCTTCTTGTCGCGCCACTGCTGGACTTCGATCTCGGAACTACTGACGGTCTCGGACATTTCTGACATTCCTGTGGTCACCCCAAGGCCTCCTTGCGCTGAGTGCAGTCACTTGCTGATTTTACTATATCGACTATTTTGTCGTTTGTCTATACATATTGAACTGGTTTGTAAACCACGGTGCGGCCGCTCGGATGCACACCGACGGCGGTCCTAGCCGAACGTCCTAGCCGAACGTCCTAGCCGAACGTCCTAGCCGAACGTCCTAGCCAAACGTCCTAGCCAAACGTCCTAGCCGAACGTCCTAGCCGAACGGAAAGAGATCGCGGCCCGAATCACGGCGATGACCGCTTTCCCTGTCGCGCTTTGGCGCGTGCCACAGACTGTCGTGTTGGGATCGAAGTGTCGCCCGTGTTGGGGTCGAGGTGTCGCGGGCTGTTGGCGTTGGGATCGAGGTGTCGCGGATCGGGCACGAAGAAAGTACCCCCTGGGTGCCTTAGCCCGCTGGGTCCTTTAGCCCGCTGGCCGCCTTAGCCCGCTGGGCTACCAACGAATGTTGGCGCCCGTAGCAGAGGTACACGATCACACCGATGACCATCCAGATGCCGAACCGGATCCATGTCAGCGCGGTCAGGTTCAACATCAACCAGCAGCACGTGATGATCGCCAGAATCGGCAGCACCGGCACCCACGGCACGCGGAAACCGCGCTTCAGGTCGGGCCGAGTGCGCCGCAACACAATCACCCCAGCCGATACCAGTACGAAGGCGAACAACGTCCCGATGTTCACCATCTCCTCCAGTCTGTGGATCGGGAAGACACTGGCTGTTATCGCCACCACAACACCCACCAGAAGAGTGATCCGCACCGGGGTGCCACGTTGGCCGGTCTTGGCCAGCTTCCGCGGCAACAGCCCGTCGCGAGACATGGCGAACAACACCCGCGTCTGACCGAGCACCAGCACGATGACCACGGTGGTCAGCCCCGCCAACGCACCGATCGAGATCACCTTGGCCGCCCAGCCGACCCCGTTTAGTGCGAACGCGGTCGCGAGGTTGGCTGACTCGGCGGCGCGCAGCTCGGTGTAGCTGACCATCCCCGACAGCACGAGGGACACGGACAAGTAGAGGACTGTGACGATGGCCAGCGAGGTCAGGATGCCGCGGGGTACATCGTGCTGCGGGTGCTTGGTCTCCTCCGCGGTGGTGGCGACGATGTCGAAACCGATGAAGGCGAAGAACACGATCGACGCGCCGGCCAACAATCCGTACCAGCCGTAGGTGCTTCCCTCGGCGCCCGTCAGCAGCGAGAACAGCGACTGCTCAACCCCTGAGCCACCCACGCTGCCGGGCTCGGCCGGCGGGATGAACGGCGAGTAGTTCTCAGTTTTGATGTAGAACGCACCAACAGCCACCACCAGAAGCACCACCGAGACCTTGATCGCTGTGACGGCCAGGCTGACTCCAGCCGAGAGCTTCGTTCCGAATGCCAGGATGGCGATGGCGAACGCGATGATCAGTAGCGCACCCCAGTCAACGTGCAGTCCGCCGACATCGGTCACACCATCGCCGAACCCGAACACCGTTCCCAGATAACTCGACCAACCCTTGGCGACGACAGCCGCTGCCACCGCAAACTCCAGGATCAGGTCCCAGCCAATGATCCACGCGACGAACTCCCCGAACGTTGCGTACGAGAAGGTGTATGCGCTGCCGGCGACAGGCACGGTCGAGGCGAATTCCGCGTAGCACAACGCCGCCAGCCCGCAGGCGATCGCCGCGAAGACGAAGGAGATCGAGATCGCGGGGCCGGTGATGTTGCCCGCGGTCGATGCGGTGATTGTGAAGATTCCCGCGCCAATCACCACCGAGACCCCGAAGACGGTCAGGTCCCACCAGCTCAGATCCTTCCGCAGCCTTGTTGAGGGCTCGTCGGTTTCGGCGATCGACTGTTCCACCGACTTGGTCCGCCACCTGTTGGTCGACAGCTCAATCGGATCCTCAGCCATCGGCTGTCCCCTTTTCGTCATCGGCTCAGCGGAATGTACCGGCTACTGACTGAACCCCCGCAAAGATCCACCTTCCCAGCGCAGTTGGGGCCGGCGGTGAAGCGTCTCAGATCCCGACGGTCACCCGAAACAGCCGGGTCGGGCGCTGCGCGTCCAACCTGATCGGTCCGTCGTCGGCCGCGACCCACGCCGCAGCGCCCCGCTCGAGCACCACCGCACCTGTCTTGGAGTGCACCGTGGCCGCCCCCTCCACACACAGCAGGATCTGTGGGCTGTCGTGCCGGTTCGGTGTATCGATCTCGTGACCGAGGTGCTCTCCGTCGACGTTGAGCACCGACACCGCAAACTCCGGGGCTGGCGTGTCATACACCAGTTCAGCTCCACCCCTGAGGGATTCGGGCTGAACGACGACCCTGTTCACCGGGTTGAAATCGAGCACCCGCAGTAGCTCGGGAACATCGACGTGCTTCGGCGTGAGCCCGCCGCGTAACACGTTGTCGGAGTTTGCCATCACCTCTATACCGACACCGTGTAGGTAGGCGTGCAGATTCCCGGCGGGTAGGTATATCCCTTCCCCTGGAGCCAGTTTCACCCTGTTCAACAGCAGTGAGGCGAGGACGCCGGCATCGCCGGGATAGCGTTCGCCGAGTTCGAGCACGGTCCTGGCCTCAGCTGCGAACTCTTGCCCGCCTGAGCGCACGTAGTTGATCGCTCCATCGATGACGGCGGGCACCAGCTTGTCGAGGTCAGGCTGGGGGCAGGTGATCCACGTCGTGAACAGAGCCCGCAGCCCATCGGCATCCGAGGCCCCTGACAACAGATTGGTGAACGGCTCCAGCACCTGCGGGGCGAGCGCGCGCATAAGCACGACGGTGCATGCTGCCGGCCGGAAACCGGCGAGCGCCTCGAAATGGCTCAGTGCCACAAGAAGTTCGGGCTTGTGGCTGGGGTCGCGGTATTTGCGGTTAGGCGCCGAGACGGGAATACCCATACGTTCTTCGCGGGCGAATCCCTCGACCGCTTGCTCGCTACTCGGGTGCGCCTGAAGCGACAGCGGCTCGTCGGCGGCAAGAACCTTCAACAGAAACGGCAGCGTGTCACCGAAGCGCTCCTGCACCGCGGGCCCGAGTTCGCCGTCGGGGTCTGCCCGCAGCGCATCTATCAGAGACTGCTCGCCATGGTCAGTCTGCAACCACGCCGGGTCCCCGGGATGAGCGCCGAACCACAGCTCAGCCTGCGGGTGCGGCGTCGGGCTGGGCGCGCCGGTGAACTCAGCAATCGCGGTTCTCGAACCCCATGCGTAGGTCCGCACCGCTCCCCTCAACAGATGCACCTATCTCAACCTCGAACCAGCCGCTGGTAGACCGCCGCCATCTCGATACGCACCGCCAGCAGTGCCAATTGTTTTTCGAGACTTCCCATTCCGGGCGCCGGACCCGGCATGCCCTGATCGCCGGTCACTGCATCCCGCGGGGGGTCTGGCACGTCATTGGAGTTGACGACATGAACGTCGGAGAAACCCATCAGCCGCGCGGTGAGTGCGGGCCGCTGGGCATCGGTGGTCAACACCAGGGTGCGTGTCCGGTGCGGCAGCAGCCCATCGATGTCCTCATCGTGAAAGATCGAGCGCTCGTCTCGGCCCCCGGAATCACGGCCCCAACCCGTTCCGATCGCGGTCAGCGCGTCCGCCAATCTCACCGCGGACACCGTTGTATGGGCCACCCGCAGCATGACCGAACATGCGTGCCAGGCCAGCGCCAGGAACGGTGCGGTGTCGCCGGCGAATACGACGTCACGACCCGCCATCTGCTCGGCCAGACCCTTGGCCGGATTGGTGAACAGTTCATGCCTGGCGCTGTTGCGGAGCGCCTCGGCATCCAACTCATCGGCGAGCGCCGCCAGGTCCACTCGCCTGCCGGCGACGAGCACCTGCAGTGCGGCCATCCCCGCAGCCAGATAGTGGGTCAGGGTGAAGTCTTCGGGCACCTGCAGCCGTGGTGGCAACGCAACCGAACGGCCGGCGGTGGCGTCGCGCAAAGGGCCCTCATAGGGGGCCACCACGACGATGCGGGCGCCACGGCGAACACCCATCGCCGCGGCGGCAACCAGCAGCGGATCACCAGCGTCGTCACCCGCGATGATCAAGACATCGAGCGCCCCGATCCACGGCGGCGCCTCGGATGCGACAACAATGGGGGTGCTGACCGACCCGCCGAGCGCGGCGGCGAGCATCGCGCCCGCATTCTCCGCGGGGCCGCGACCGGACACCCAAACAACCGTGCGCGGCGCGGCGTCGGACCGAACCGCGTCGAGCTCACCCTCGTCAAGCGCCGACGCTACGGCGCGCATCTGAGCGCCCGCCATCGATGCTGCTCGCAGCAAACCCATTCGATCGGCTGCGATCAAGCCGTCAACGTCGTCGAGGTCAACCACCGCAGCCGGAGCTGAGCTTGCGTTCACGTCGATTCCTTTGCACCCGCAGCAACATGGCTGGCGACCTCGTCGACGATCTCCTTGACCGCCTCGGGAGTGCGAGCTTCGACGTTGAGACGCAGCAAAGGTTCGGTGTTGGACATCCGCAGGTTGAACCAGCTGCCGTCACCGAGGTCGACGGTCACACCGTCGAGGTGATCGAGGGCATGTACGCGGGTCCCGTAAGCCGCCAGCACGGCTTCCACGATGCCCGGGGCATCGGCCACCGTGAAGTTGATCTCGCCGGAGGCTTCGTATCGCTGGTAGTCGGCCATCATGTCCGACAGCGGGCGGTCCTGCTCGCCGAGCGCGGCCAGTACGTGCAGGGCCGCCAGCATTCCGGAGTCCGCACCCCAGAAATCGCGGAAGTAGTAGTGCGCGGAGTGTTCGCCGCCGAAGATCGCTCCCGTCTCGGCCATCAGTCCCTTGATGTAAGAATGGCCGACCCGCGCCCGTACCGGTGTGCCGCCGCGCTCGACAACCAGCTCGGGCACCGCGCGCGAGGTGATGAGGTTGTGAATGACGGTCGCCCCGATCTCGCGTTTCAGTTCCCGTGCGGCGACCAACGCCGTCACCGCCGACGGTGACACGGCCTGGCCCTTTTCGTCGACGACGAAGCAGCGGTCGGCGTCGCCGTCGAAAGCCAGCCCTATATCAGCACCGACGGCGCCGACGAATTTCTGCAGGTCGACGAGGTTTGCCGGGTCCAGCGGGTTGGCCTCATGGTTGGGGAACGTGCCGTCGAGTTCGAAGAACAGCGGCGACACCGTGACCGAAGGGATGGGCCCCAATACTGCAGGGGTGGTGTGGCCGGCCATACCGTTGCCCGCATCGACGGCGACCCGCAGAGCACGTTGGCCGCCGATATCGACCAGGCTGCGGAGGAATTCTCCGTACTCGGCGAGGACGTCGCGGACGCTGGCTGTGCCGCGCGGACCGTCGTACTCCGGGACACCGGCGATGACCTCGTCGCTGATAGCAGCCAGACCAGTGTCCTTGCCGACCGGCTTGGCGCCGGCGCGACACAGCTTGATCCCGTTGTAGGCGGCTGGGTTGTGGCTGGCGGTGAACATCGCGCCAGGGCAATCAAGCAGACCAGAGGCGAAGTAGAGCTGATCGGTCGACGCCAGCCCGATGTGCACTACATCCAGACCTTGGGCCATCACGCCCTCGCCGAACGCCTTGGCCAGCGGCGGCGAGCTCTCCCTCATGTCGTGGCCGATAGCCACCGGCGCATCGCCGTGGACCAGCCTGGCGAACGCGGCCCCGACTTCGGTAACGAACTGCTCGTCGATTTCCTCGCCCACGAGTCCACGTACGTCATAGGCCTTGATGACGTGGTGTACCGCCGCGGAGGACCGAGACATAATGCTCCCTTGGACAGAGGAGTTGTTGCAGCCAGCCTAGCCGTCGCGCCGTGCCTCCCCTTTTCGCCCGAGCCACATTCCGCGGAGAAAGGCCAGAGCCGACCTGCCAGAATGCGGTGTCGGGTAAACAGCCTGTCAGTCGGCAGGGTCTGGCAACACGCGCAGATGCCCGCGACGCCGACCGTTGGTCTCGGGTCGGTGGGTCGGCGGAGCCATCAGGGCACCACCGTGTGCACCGCTCACGGGATCGGTGAAACCCGCGCTAAAGCCACCGACAGATGCGGTCAGATTCTGGCTTTCGCGGCCTTCACGCACCGCATCGGCCAGTGCGACGAGGTCATCGTCGTCAGGATGTGCCGCCAGCGAGCCAGCATGACGAACCAGCTCCCAGCCGCGCGGCGCGGTGATGCCGCCGGCGTGCAGGACGCAGAGGTCCCAGGAATGCGGCTCGGACACAGTAGCCAGCGGGCCCACTACAGCCGTCGAGTCGGAATAGACGAACGTCAGCGTCGCGACCCCATAGTGAGGGCACCCAGGCCGGCAGCAGCGACGGGGAACATTCACAGCGAGAGGTTAGCGTGCAGCATTGCCGGCAGGGCGGCGGACACGCGCAGCCGCGGGGCCCCCGATTCCCAACCGTTACGATCACCTTCGTGACGGGGCTCAATCACCGGGGCTCACGGCGGGGCCGTGAGATGCGCGGACCCCTGCTCCCGCCGACCGCTCCGGGGTGGCGCAGCCGCGCTGAGCGGTTCGACATGGCAGTTTTAGAAGCTTACGAACCGATCGAGCGGCGCTGGCAGGAGCGGGTGTCGACGCTGGACGTGGCGGTCGACGAGATACCGCGGATTTCACCGAAGGACCCTGACAGTGTCCAGTGGCCGCCGGAGGTGATCGCTGACGGACCGATCGCGCTGGCCCGCCTTATCGCCGCCGGCGTTGACGTGCGCGGTAATTCCACGCGGGCACGAATTGTGTTGTTTCGCAAGCCGATCGAGCGAAGAGCCAAGGACGCTGACGAGTTGATCGAGCTGCTACACGAGTTGCTGGTGGCGCAGGTAGCCACGTATTTGGGCGTGGAACCGTCGGTCATCGATCCAACGCTGGACAAGGATTGAAAGTCTGAATTGCGCGGCGCGCGTCTAGAAGGCGGTGAGCGCTTGCGCGAAGAGCGTCTAGATAATGCCGCGCTTTATCCGCCGGCGCTCCCGCTCCGACAGACCGCCCCAGATACCGAAGCGCTCGTCGTGGGCCAACGCATAGTCGAGGCATTCGTCGCGCACCTCGCAGCCCAAACAGATGCGCTTGGCTTCGCGGGTCGAGCCGCCCTTCTCTGGGAAGAACGCCTCGGGGTCGGTCTGAGAGCACAGTGCGCGCTCTTGCCATTGGTCTTCCTCCGCTAGAGCGGAGTCGTCGTTGAGATACTCAGTCTGTTCGGGCACCAAACTCAACTGCGGGCGCCCTCCTCCTGGTATCGGTGCCGGCTCAGTCAGGTCGTGCGGAGCACTTCCGACCGTGCCGAGGAGTGTGTCGTCGAACGTGACCGAATTGCCGAAATCGGCCTGTTCATAAGCCATCTTCGCCTCCTTGCTGGTTCGTAGTTTCGTGTGTGCAAACCCCACTATGGCAACGTGTGGCTATCCCAATTCGAACAAGTGATCGAATCTCGGTCTGCGACACTGGAACCGGCCGGCTAACCGCGAAATGACACTGGTGTGATTAGACACTCGTTAGCGGTCTCGGTCAAGCTTTTGAACAGAAATTCATACCATTCCGTGATCCAATTCGGCGCGTCATGTTGTGGTGTGTCTATCACTCTCCCGCCCAACGCCCCATCAGTCTCCTGCCCCCCACCTTCCTCACCAGCCCCACCGGGCTAACCCAGACAAACCCAACGGCCCAGTCTCGGTCGGTGTGGTTGCCCCCGTTTGGTGGACGTCCTTGATGGCCTGGCCTGGCCTGGTGCCGGGCAGGAAGGATGTCCTTGTGACAGCCAAGCGGAAGAGGTACACCCCGGCGTACCGGCGTGATGCCGCGCAT
>Ga0209991_10000330_pt1 | contig 21157 bp, 17 predicted proteins | sample ChitaG_FD_183167 | JGI IMG/M metagenome (GOLD analysis project Ga0209991, IMG submission 183167) | Deep subsurface microbial communities from South Pacific Ocean to uncover new lineages of life (NeLLi) - Chile_00310 metaG (SPAdes)... | ecosystem: Environmental > Aquatic > Marine > Oceanic >... | reverse complement strand
GCGGGTACCACTTCCGTATCCGGTACGATCAGTACATCAAGCTGCTATTGGACTCCGGTGAGCTGGATGAGTTCGATGCGTCGCTGACCAGCGTCGACCCGTTGAATTTCGAGGATCGAATTACCTATTCCGAGCGCATCCGCAAATCCCGGGAGAAGACGGGCATGAATGAAGCCATCGTCTGCGGGATTGGACGCATCGATGGGCGCCCGGTCAGTTTCGGCGTGATGGATTTTGCCTTTATCGGCGGGAGTATGGGGTCCGTGGTCGGAGAGAAGGTGGCCCGCGCCGTCGAGCGCGCGCTCGACCGCCGCATCCCGCTGGTTTTGGTCTGTTGTTCGGGCGGCGCGCGCATGCAGGAGGGAATTTATTCTTTGATGCAGATGGCCAAAACCGGGGTTTTGCTGAGTGAACTCAAGCAGGCGAAGCTGCCGTATATCTCGGTTTTGACCAATCCGACAACCGCTGGAGTGATGGCGTCGTTTGCGTCGTTGGGTGATGTGATCATCGCCGAGCCGCAGGCGCAGTTGGGGTTTGCCGGCCCGCGAGTGATCCGCCAGACCATTGGCCAGGAGTTGCCGGAGGGGTTTCAATCGTCCGAGTTTTTCTTAGAACATGGATTTTTGGATGCCGTTTGCCCGCGCGCGCAACTGCGCCGGACGGTGTCCTTGCTTTTGGAATATCTCTGCGGCCCCGCTTCTGGAGTTCATGAGACGCTTAAGGCGCCCGCGTCAGAGAGCTAAGCGAGAAACCCTGACCCACCCTGTACCGGCCCGCAATTATGGTGTGATCCACTTAGAAAAGGGAGGTCGTCAGATGATTGATGTCCCCGCACTACGGCAACTCCACGGAGTTGGGCGTCCTGTTTTTACCTGGAGCAGGCTTTTTTGCTGCATTATTGGGTTTGGGGCACTTGTAGTTTTCGGTTCTGCGGTCGCCTGGGGGGCTACTCTGCAAGAGAGGCTGGAAAACGCCACCGTGGTGCGGGAATTTGACGCCGAGGGTGCGCATGTTCGGCAATTCGAAGTGGCGCAAGATCTTGTTGTCCTCCAGCTGTGGAAGAGAGATAGCACCGTCATCGTTGCCTATGACCTGAATGGCGCGGAGCGCTTTCGCTTCGGATTAAGGAACGCTCCCAACCGGCGGCTCGGCCCGGTAGAAGTAAGCGAAGATGGAACGACTTGATCACTACAGAGGCTGCTGGTATTGAGGCGTTCAAACGCAAGGTCTTCGATATCAACGGCGCGCTTCGCTTCGAGTTGAACATATCAGCGCATCTTCGGCCGTCCCCGTCCGGAAAATATTTTTGTAATGTATGGGATGAAATCTCAGAAGAGCGACCCACAATCTATGATCGCCACGGCAATGAGATCAAGCGGCTTGACGAACCACGCCACAGCTGGGACTGCCGTTTCCTAGATGATGAGCATCTGCTCGTCTTTGATCCAGACACCGTACGTTTCATAGCGCCTGGCACCGGAGACTTGATTAGAGTAGTTCCGCTTGGTGTTCGCAACTACCCTCTTGCCTCTCGAATCGGTCTATCGGGATCCGATTCAGTGATCGCGATTTACAACCGAAATTCAATCGTTCTGCTTTCAATTGATGGAAAGGAGTTATGGCGCGACAACTTTGATGACTATCTCCGGGCTGTGGCTTTCGACCACCAGAGCCCATGGATGGCGCTTCAATTTGAAATTCCTAGAGCATCAACCGGGTATATAGAAGTGGTATCGGTCTTGAACCCCGCTGTAAGTGTAAAATCGGCGATAATCCGATCTTTCAGAGGCCATTTGTCACCCATACTAGACGTTTTTAGGTTCACCAACGGTGTTATCACAGTCTGGAGACCGTCTTTGGCAGTAGAGAATTTCCTAAGGAGCGACGTTGATTACCGGACATTATTTATGGAGTTTGATGCGGACTCTATGTCGATTAGTCAACCGGAAGCCGTACCGGGCTTGTATCGGACCGTAGGCGATCACGGGGGTCCGACCACCAGGTACTTGCGTGCCAAGCCACACGGCGCTCCGACGCTTTTTTCAATTGAACCAAAGGACAAGGAGGTGGGAAAATGAACATTGTCAATCTTCATCCTCAGACACTTGTACCCCACCCAACCGGGTGGGGTCTTTTGATTATTGCCTGAGAAGGTAAATTTCAACTTGAACGCGCCAGCCAGCCTGCTATCTTCCTTATGCCATGAAACTTCGGCATTTCGATCATGATGGCCGGGCCCGATTCATCACCTTCTGTACCCATCGGCGAATCCCGGTCTTGACCAATGAGCGGTTTCGCCGAATTGTGGCTGATTCCGTAGATCGTGTCCGCCAACAGTTTCACTTCCGCCTGATTGCCTATGTCATCATGCCCGAACATGTCCACCTCGTCATTTTGCCCAGGGAAGAAACAAAAGTTGGCCCCCTGGTGGGTGAAATAAAACGAATCTCAGCAGTAGAGATTCATCAACCTCTGGCAAAGCTGAGTTCAGAGCTTCTATCTGTGTTAACCATCCTCAGGGGTGACGTGCAACGCTTTGCCCTATGGCAGCGCCGTTGCTACGACCACAATTGCCGCTCGGAAGAGTCACTCTGGGAGAAGGTCAATTATTGCCACTATAACCCGGTCAAGCGTGGGCTTGTGCGAGAGCCTGAGAACTGGCAATGGAGTAGTTGTCGCTGGTACAAGGGTATTCGAGACGTCCCACTTGAGATCGATTTCTCAGGATATAGATAAAAGACCCCACCCGATTGGGTGGGGTACCGTTTTCTAATGGATTCCCGCCTGCGCGCGGGAATAACAATCAATGGCTGCCATGCGTTACGATGAAGCCATCCGCATTCTCTTTGGCCTGGAAAGTTTCGGTGTCAAACTGGGGCTGGATAACATCCGTATGTTTGTCGAGCGGCTGGGACACCCAGAGCGGGTCTTTAAGGCGATTCATATCGCGGGGACGAACGGGAAGGGGACAGTCTGCTCGGCATTGGCCGCGGTCTTGACCGCCGCCGGGTACAAGACCGGCCTGTTTACTTCTCCACACCTGATCGATTACTCCGAGCGCATCCGCATCGACGGCGCGCGCATTCCGAAACGCGCAGTCTCCCGCTTCATCAACAGCCATCATGACTTCATTCGCCGAAACCGGATCACGTTTTTTGAGACGACCGCGGCGATGGCATTCGACTGGTTTGCCCGCTCGGCGTGTGACTTCGCGGTCATCGAGGTCGGGCTGGGAGGGCGGCTGGACGCCACCAATGTTTTGCAGCCGGTACTGACGGTGATTACCGCTATCCACCTGGACCACACCAAGACATTGGGTAGGACAAAACGCCGCATCGCCGGGGAGAAGGCGGGGATTATCAAGGCCGGTGTGCCGGTAGTTTGCGCGCCGATGGCCGGCGCGGCGCGAGAGGCGATCGAGAAAATCGCCTCGTCAAGATCCGCACCCGTTGAGAACTCCGAACGGACCGTTGCGCTCCAAAGATCGTTGGTACCAGGCCAGTATCAGGTCCGCACCGGCGAACGGTTTCCGCCGGTAATCCACTGGCCGTACCCCGGGGTGGTGCACCAGGACAACTTAAGGACGATAATAGCTGTCCTGATTCAATTGCGCCGTCGTGGCTACCGCATTCCGGATCGGCAGATCGAGCGCGGGCTGATTAGCGCACGCTGGCCCGGGCGTTTTCAGATCCAGCCGGGTCGACCACTTGTAATCTACGACGTCGCCCATAATGCGGCGGCCGCCCGGGGGCTGGCGGAGGCGCTGGCGGAGGTCGCCGCCGGCCGATACATCTGTGCCGTCTGCGCGGTGGCCAACGACAAGGACTGGCGCAAGATGATCCGCTCCCTGGCGCCGCAGGTCGCGCGGTGGTATTTCACTCGCTTGCCGAACAAGCGCTCGTGGCTTCTAACCGAAGTCATCGCCTTCGCCCGCCGGGAACGTCTGCCTTTCACCGCCAGCCGTTTTCCGGATAAAATGCTGCGGCTGGCCAGGAAAGAAACTCCTCGCGATGGAGTGATTCTCGTTTGGGGTTCGCATTTCCTCGTGGGGCGGTTGATCCCTCCGTCAATCGTCGATCCCGCCCCAATGGCGTAAATACAGCCCACCTTGCCCCCGGAATGACAAGATTTCCGTGTCGTCCCCGCCGCGGCGGGAGGCGGACTCCCCGCAACAAGTGCGGGGCAATCTCCCAATGCGACGAGATTACTCGGGGTTTCATCCTCGTTCTGCGGACGATGATCAACATAGCCGCGAAGGCCATATCCTGTCAAAATCCTCCCCGGGGTTTTGCGGGTCTGTCGTATAATGTGGAACTATAAAGGGGCCGGACTGTCGGCCGAAAGAAGGTATTGACAGAGCCTTTTGCCGATGCTTATGTGAACAGGTTGCCATATCACGGGAGGAGATGACAATGGCGCAGTCGATTGAGGTTACCGACGACACCTTTGAAGAGGAGGTCTTGAAATCGGACGTCCCGGTGCTCGTTGATTTCTGGGCGGTGTGGTGCGACCCGTGCCTCATGATCGCCCCGATCGTCGAAGAGCTGGCCGAGGAATATGACGGCAAACTGAAAGTGGCCCGCATTGACGTGGACAAAAACAACCGGACCGCCTCGCAGTATCGCATCATGTCGATCCCCAGTCTGCTGCTTTTCAAGAACGGGGAAAAGGTCGATCAGGTCATCGGCGCGGTGGCCAAACACTATCTGACCGAGAAAGTCGAGAGTCTGTTGAGTTGATTCTCACCCGGCATGGCCGCCGGAAAGATGTCTCCGGCGGCGCGGAAACTGACTCGTACCAGGTCCCCAGAGCTGCCAGATCATCGGTATTGATTCTTCGTTCAAAAAGCCGCTGTTGCCCGCGCACCTTTTTTCTCCATAGCATGATCCGGTCAACCGTCGAGGGAAGTGCAAGAGCGCGTGCGGCGTCGGTTAAGCATTCGCCTGGAGGTGCCGCCGTGTCGATAATAATCTCAGGGAGAAGGAACGATTTTTCGACATGCCGCGTATCTATAATGGCGGCAACAGGTGGCCGCCGGTCAGTGATGAATAAACGGACTAGCGATCAATGAGGTATGAACCTCGCGCATTCGGGGGCTTCAGCCGCGGGCACAACCCGATGCTCCCGCCGGGAATTAAGATCCTGCTGATCGCCAACGGGATCGTGTTTTTGTTTCAAATGGCCTGGGGTCCGTCTCTGGCGTCCATTTTCGGCCTGCGTCCGGCGGACGTCTTAACCCGCGGGTTCATCTGGCAGCTCGGGTCGTACATGTTCTTGCACGGCGGGCTGTTTCATATTCTCTTTAACATGTTCGTGCTCTGGATGTTCGGCCGCAGCCTGGAGGATATCTGGGGCACACGGGCGTTCTTGAAGTACTTCTTTGTCACCGGGATCGGCGCGGGGATTATCACCACGATCACCCCGTTCAACTTCCACAACATCGTCATCGGCGCCTCCGGGGCGGTGCTGGCTATTCTGTTTGCTTACGCCCGTACCTGGCCGAACAATCTGATTTATATTTATTTTCTCTTTCCCGTCCCGGCAAAATACTTCGTCGGTTTCTTGATCCTGATCGATCTTCTGGCACTGGGGCAGCCCCAGGCAGGGAATGTCGCGCACATCACGCACTTAGGCGGGGTGCTGGTCGGTTGGCTATACTTGCGACGGGCCGAAGGTCGGCGTCTTTTCTCCTTCTCCGCCCGGTGGCGTAAACGGCGGCAAGAAAAGCTGAAAACGCGGCTGACCAGAAAACGCCAGGCAGATATGAATTTCATGACGGAAGTGGATCGCATCCTGGATCGCATCAACGAGGTTGGCTACGACGGGTTGACCAGCAAAGAAAAAGAGATTCTAACCAAGGCCTCCGCCAAGCTTTCCGAACCGGACTGAGCCGCCGCGCCGGTTTCTTTCAATACCCCGTTTTTCTGCCGATACTAGCAATATGATAACCGTTGCCGTGGCCGCGCGGACTATGGACCGCCAGGCGCGATATCGCTCTCTCTTACCGGCGCGGGAGTTTGCCGTCATTTCTGCTTTGGATTGCCTGACGCTGGCCCGCCTGGCCAAGACCCGGCCGGTGGACGTGGTCGTTTTCGATCTGCAGAAGCCAGCTATGCCGGCCGATGCGTGGCTTAACCTGATCGAGGGCGACCCGGACTTGAAGCACTTGCCGACAGTCTGGGTCGGGCGCGACATTTTGCCGGGAGTTTTCACTCGGGTGCAGGCACTGGCCGGCAGCCTGACAATCCCGGCGCGACCGGATTCGAGAATACTTGCTGAAGCGATCATGCGGATAACCGCTTTGGCGGAAATATCCCGCCGAAAGGCAGGTGATCCCCACCCGCGAAGTGAGACGGTCTGGCTGCCGGAAGAGGATATCATCGATCAGGCGCTGGTTATCTTCAATGAGCCGGCAGAGGAAAGCCGCCCGTCTGCCGAGCCAGCCAAAGGGGAACCTGGTGCGCAGGAGTGGCTGGTCTCTGAACTGGACAGTTCCCCGGACGCGGGCAGAAAAGGCAAGCCGCACGGGGAAACCGAATCCCGCAAGACAGAGGCTGCCGAACACAAAGAGGAAATCCCGACGGAAGACTCCTCCATTTCGCTTGATGCCGAGGAGTTCGGTACCGGGGGCTTCGCGCCGGTCCTCCAGGAGAAACCAGTCAAGACTCCATCCGGGGTAGTCAATGAGAAAATCCTGCCCATCACCACCAATCACGGGTTTAAGAGCCAAGCCGGTGCAATCCGGGAATTGGTCCAGCGCGTTACCCGCGAGGTGTTGGCCGAATTGTCCGTCCGCCTGGCTGACGAGCTCATCTCCCGGATCGACCCTGAACTTGTCCGTCGCCTGGTTGAGAAAAAACTCACCGGCACCGGCACCGACCCGCCGCCGACCGCTGTCTAATGCACTCTCGAGGTCCTGCACTTTTGAATTCACCCCTTTTCGCCTGCGCGTGCCCCGTGGGTTTCGTATTTGTACTTAATCCGGTCAAGCCGGTATAACTCACCGGAGGGACAAATGACCGGGGAAGAGAAAACGGCCAAGAGTGTTGGGGTAATTGTGCGGCATCTTTCGGTGATAACCCTCGTCCTGGGGGTAAGCATTCTTGTCGGCGGCAGCCGGTCTGCGGCCTCCTCACCTCCCGTCCTTGCTGATGACACGGAAGCGCGATTAGTCGAGGTCTCTTCGGTCTTTTCGGTCTCCTCGGCCCGAGCGGGGAACACATACCCCGCAGCAACCGTGGTGACCATCGCCCCGGGCTGGCATATCAACTCCGCGGCGCCACACGAGAACTGGTTGATCCCGGCGAAGCTCGCCTTTGACACAATTGCCGGTTTGACCCCGCACAGTATCGCCTACCCGGACGGCTTCGATGCCTTCCTCGCCGGAGACACGATGTCGGTATACCACGGCCGGACGATCGTGCGGTTTAAGGTGACCGTTGATGGCGACGCGCCTGCCGGGACTTACACTCTTCCGGTGCGCTTCACCTACCAGCCGTGCAACGATAGAGAATGCCGCGCCCCGCAGACAGCCGAGGCCAATGTACAAATCACCGTCGGCGATGAGGGCCAGCCGATTGCAGCCAACATCTTCGGCGGTGAGGGTATTGAAGGTGCCGTGGAGGGAACTGCGGCGCCGCCGGCGGTGATGGAATCCGACCTGCAGCGGTTGATCGATAAATATGGTTTCTGGGGCTTTTTCATGGTCCTGGGAGTTGCGTTCGTCACTGGACTTTTGCTTTCGTTTTCTCCCTGCACGTACCCCATGGTTCCGATTGTTGTGAGCGTCTTTGCCGGTCAGCAACGCGCTGTCGGCCGCGGCTTTGTCCTGTCGTTGTTCTACGTCGGTTCGATGGCGGTCATGTACGGGATCATGGGGCTGGTTGTCTCTTTGGTCGGCGGGGTTTTCGGTGCCTGGCTGGCCAGCCCGCCGGTGGTCATTGGGATTGCCGTGGTCTTCGTGGTCTTTGCCCTTTCCATGTTCGGGCTGTATGAGTTGAATGTCCCGTCCGCGATCCGGCAAAAGCTGGGTACAACCGGGACCGGGGGAGGAGTCGCCGGCGCGATCGTTCTGGGTGTCATTGCCGCGTTGGTTGTCTCGCCCTGCGTCGGCCCGTTTGTCGCGGGCATTCTATTGTACCTCGCCACTTACGGCTCGCCGGTTTTCGGCTTCGTGGTTTTGTTCACCTTCGCTATCGGGCTGGGGACTCTCTATGTAATCCTCGCCACGTTTTCCTCGGCGATCAATGCCTTGCCCGGTGCCGGGGAGTGGATGGAATCGGTAAAGAAATTCTTCGGTTTTGTGCTATTGCTGATGGCCTTATATTTTCTGCGCACGATCATTCCGCCCACGCTGACCGCCGTTCTGGTCGGGTTAATTCTGGTCGCCTTTGGCGTCTTCGGCGGCGGCCTTGATCGACTTACCCCGGAAGCGAAATTCTTCCTGCGGCTGAAGAAGTTCGCCGGGATTCTGGCGTTTCTTGTGGGTATCTATCTGCTATTAGGTACGATCATCACGCGGGGCTTGATCCTGCCCCCGGCGTCCGAGTGGCTCCCCGGCGTTGGTGTTTCGCTAAGTAAGACCGAAGCGAAGTCAATCAATTGGGAAACCGACCTGGAAGCAGGGCTGGCCCGGGCGAAAACCCAGGGCAAACCGGTCTTGATCGATACCTGGGCCACGTGGTGTGCCAACTGCAAGGTCCTGGACAGAAAAACGTTTGAAAACCCCGACGTCGCCGCCGAGGCGTCCCGTTTTGTCTCCCTCAGAATTCAGCTGGAGACCGCCGGGTCGCCGGTCACCAGGGACTTCATGGCCCGCTTTGGGCTGAAACATTACTCCCTGCCCACCACCCTGCTTTTGGATTCCTCAGGAAAAGTCCGGCGCGCTTTGCCCGGGGTGGTCGGGCCGGAAGAAATGATCGCCGAGATGCGCAAAATACCGTAGGTCGCAAGACCGATTCACATTTCCGCTGAAGTATTCTTGTTCTTTTCCGGCAGACTGATCTGGTAGAGCCTTTCGGCGGGAGGCCGGGCGACACGAGAACACATCTCGCAAGAACTAAAGCGGCCGTCGCACGCGGCCTTGCCCCTCGCCGAGCGGATCAACAGGTAGACCGCACCCAACAGAATCAACACCAGCGCGATATATTCCATCTGATCCCCATCCCCTTTTCCCCATGATAAAATACGTGCCCTTCGGCGCAACCGGAGCATATAAGTTCTCCTGATCTCTCAAAATGTGACAATTGTACTCCCCATTTCGCCGCGCACACCAAACACCGCGAAGCACGGAAACGATGGCGCACGATCATTATGGATCAGCCCACCGCGTGTGGTTTTGTGTTGACAGGTACCCCCATGGTGGACTATGTGAAGCGGGAATGATTCCCGAGCACGAATGGTGAGCGGGGCGTTCCGCTCGTGGGGGGATTTGGATCCTCGTCGGTGGATTTCAGGAAAACAAAACCGGGAGATATGCGGGAGGAGTTATGAGACGATTTGCTACGGTTTTGCTGGCTTTGGCCCTCTTTGTGGCTGCCGGGTGCAGCAAGCCGCCGATCGATGAAGAAAAACGGGCGTTCGATGCTTTGGACCTGGCGCACGAAGCGGAAGCCGATACCTACGCACCGCAGGCCTTCGCCACAGCTCAGGATACGCTGGACGCGGGTGTCAAGGAGAGGGAACGCCAGGACGAGCGATTTAAGCTGTTTCGCAGTTACGGAAAAGCCCGGCAGCGGTTCCTCCGGGCCGAATCGCTGGCCCGACATGCCACCGGGTTAGCCGGTGATGAGAAAGATCGCCTGGCCGATGAATGCCGGTTGCTTGTCCAACACGCCGCTGTTGCGGTGGACTCCTGCGCAATCCTCCTGGACAAAGCCCCGTCCGGCAAGGGGGCCCGCGCGGATTTGCGCATGCTGCGCGAGGACCTGGTCACTCTGGCGACAGAGTTAGGTGAGGCCAGCGACGATCTGGACAACTACCGCTTCGCGCAATGCAGGTTGAAGGCCGACTCGGTCCTGCAAAAAGCGGCTATGGTGCGTGAGGAAATCACCGCGGCCATCCAAAAGCGCAAATAAGTCGACTGTCGCGAAAGAGAGTAATGAAATCGCTGATCAACCTGTATGGGGCGGTCCTGCTGGTGCTTATCGCCGTGGTGGCTGAGGCACCGGGTCATGGCAGCAAGGTTTCATCGGTTAAAGGCAGCCGCGGCGGGCATTTTACCGATGAATCATTGATCATGCCGCGCGACAATGCCGGCCACTCTCCCTACCTGGTCATTAACATCGCGGCCGGGCGAATTAGCTTGCGCACCGCCGACTCGGTCTTGCTTGATGTGCCCTGTTCGGCCGGATCGGGAGCCACGCTGCGTGATTCCCCTACCAGTCGGGTCTGGAATTTCTCCACCCCCACCGGTGTCTTTGAGGTTACAGCCAAGGCCGAGGACCCGATCTGGCGCAAACCGGACTGGGCATATCTCGAAGAGGGACTGCCTGTCCCCGGTGATCCGGCACTGCGGCTTGAGGAAGATCAACTCGGAGGCTACTCCATTGACCTCGGTGACGGGTTATATATCCACGGGACGGTTTATACCCGCTTGTTGGGCATGAATGCAACCCATGGCTGCATCAGGGTCGCCGACGAAGATTTGGAGAAGATTTATCGAATCGTGGAGGTGGGGACACCGGTTTTCATTTTGTAGGGGCGGATTTCAAACCCTCCCTGGTGGGTGGCCCACCGCTTGCGGCTTGTTGAAAAACCCATCTTCACACAAGAACAAAAAAACCGTCATCGCGAGGAGCGACGCGACGCGGCGATCTCATTGTTACTCACAGACATCATCGACGAGTGAGATTGCTTCGTCGTCCGCCCGAGGCGGACTCCTCGCAAAGACGACTCTGGGGCTTTTTCAACACTCCCCTTGCGGTGGGATTAGAAATCTCTCTGGTAAAAGATGAAAAAGACATCGGCATATAAGCCACTACGGATGTTGGTCCTGCTAACGCTTTTCACCGTGGTGGTCGCGGTCCTCAACTCGATTCGCGGGGATAGTTCTACTTTTCCCGATGACCGGGGTTTTGCTGCGGTCAATGAGGCCGACCCCATACCACTCTTGCTCATCGATCCGATCACTCAACGAATGGAGTTGCGTATCGCCAACCGGCCCGTGTGGGAGGCGCAATATGAGATGCGCAATCCCGATCGCTCAAGTGCCGAGGAGTTCTTCACCACTTTGCCGGAAACGAACGTCCCCGGGATGTCGGTAATTGAAAGTCGCCACCTCTACAGCGGGCGGGCAACGTTTAAAGATCGTGAACTAACGGTGGTGGCGGACGAAATAGGCGTGATACCGGAGATGCTTCAGCGGACTTTTCCCGGGCGATTTGCGCTTGTCTGGGCCGGTGGATATGTGCTGGAGGTTACGACAGGAATTGACGCTTCGCCCCTCTCCCGCTGGGACAACTTTTGTTTTGACGTCTTGCGATTTGTCGCTTTACCGTTCGGGGAACGTTGCCTGCATATTATTATGGACCCAGCAGCGGCGTTGACATTGTACAACACTGCTCGCCCGGGCCTGCCGGTTTTTATCTGCACATCCGCTGAGGGGCTGTAAATTCGGTGCTCCACGCAGAGCGCACCCGAGTGGGTTTAGGTATTGTGCCTGAGGTGTTGATTTCAGACCGTGGACAGATAGCCTCAGGATAGCCTAATCACAAGGATCGGGGCAGAACATATCGTTCTGGAAATAGACTCTTTGCACATAGAACGTCACGTCCTGCGGATTAACGCTGCCGTCGCAGTTCACGTCAGCGCAGTCATACGGGCAGTTTGGATGTTGCACAGTCATATCATTGCTGAAGTAGACTCTTTGCACCATGTACGTCACATCCTGGGGGTTGATATCGCCATCATCGTTCACGTCGCCCCAGACACCGCAGTTACACGGTTCAGGCTCGGCTAACACAAATAGTGAGAACGAAGTAACAACACCACAAATCTCATTGTTAACCTCATCAATCATCGACAAAGGTACCTCCACCCAAACCGGCGGGTCGCCTTCCCGGTGAAAAAGGCGCAGGTTGCTTTCCGGACCGTGTATCTCGTTCTCATCATAGGTGAAGCAAATAGTAACGGCTCCTGAAAAGACAGCAGTAGTAGTGAGATCGTAATATATAGGAGGTGAGCTGGGGACCAGCTTGAATCCGTCAGGCGGCGGCGGACCGGCCGTGCTTGTGGTGACCTCAGTGAACCCCGGTTCAATAACCTCTTCGAAAGTAACAGATAGGCTATCGGTTATCTCCACCGGAACGTCAGTGCCCGGCCCCGTATAGCCTTCCTGGCAAAGATCCCCCACGCCGTTAGAATCGATATCCTCCTGTAATGGGTTGGGCACGTCCGGGCAATTATCGCAAACATCACCCACACCATCAGTGTCGCCATCAGCCTGATCGTCATTTACGTCGGCGGGACAATTATCGCAGGCATTGCCCAGGGTATCAGTATCTGAGTTCAGTTGATCGTCATTGTCAACCATCAAGCAGTTATCGCAGGCATCGCCCCAAATATCAGTATCTGAATTCGCCTGGCCCGTATTGGCATCGTCCGGGCAATTATCGCAAACATCACCGACGTTGTCGCTGTCACCATCAGCCTGATCATCATTGTTGTCGTCGGGGCAATTATCACAGGCGTTGCCCAGAGTATCGCTGTCCGAGTTCAGTTGGTCGTCATTGTTCACTGTCCGGCAGTTGTCGCAGGCATCGCCCCAAATATCAGTATCTGAATTTGATTGGCCTGTATTTGCATCGTCCGGGCAATTATCGCAAGCATCACCGACATTGTCGGTGTCACCATCCGCCTGATCGTCATTATCGTCCACGGGGCAATTATCACAGGCGTTGCCCAGGGTGTCGGTATCGGAGTTCAGTTGATCGTCATTGTCCACTGTCCGGCAATTATCACAGGCATTGCCCAGGGTATCAGCATCCGAGTTCAGTTGGTCGTCATTGTCCACTGTCCAGCAATTATCACAAGCATTGCCCAGGGTATCACTATCCGAGTTCAATTGATCGTCATTGTCAACCATCAAGCAGTTGTCACAGGCATCGCCATGACTGTCCGAATCTGAGTTGGCCTGATCATCATTGTCGATCGCGGGGCAATTATCACAGGCATTGCCCAGGGTATCACTATCGGTATTCAGTTGGTTGTCATTGTCCACCAGTAAGCAGTTATCGCAGGCATCGCCATGACTGTCCGAATCCGAGTTGGCCTGATCGTCATTGTCGTCGGCGGGACAATTATCACAGGCATTGCCCAGGGTATCAGTATCTGAGTTTAATTGATCGTCATTGTCCACTGTCCGGCAGTTATCGCAGGCATCGCCATGACTGTCCGAATCTGAGTTGGCCTGATCATCATTGTCCACCGCCGGGCAATTATCACAGGCATTGCCCAGGGTATCGCTGTCCGAGTTCAGTTGGTCGTCATTGTCCACCATCAAGCAGTTGTCACAGGCATCTCCCAAGTTGTCTGTATCAGAGTTTTCTTGATCAGGGTTATAATCATCAGGACAATTGTCCTCTGAATCAGGAATACCATCGCTGTCAGAATCGCTAAAATTCAACAGAACCGAGACATTGTCGGAACCACAATTTCCAGTTGCCAGGTCTAGGTCACCATCAGCATCCAGATCAGCAGAAAAGACTGAGGTAGGCGCATTACCGACCGGATAGACCGAATGGGGGGCAAAGGTGCCATCCCCCTGGTTCAACAGAACCGAGACATTGTCGGAATAGAGGTTTGCAGTTGATAGGTCCAGGTCCCCATCCCCATCCAGATCAGCGGAAAAGACTGAGTAAGGATAGTCACCCACAGGATAGACCGAATGGGGGGCAAGGGTGCCGTCTCCGTTGTTCAAAAGAACCGAGACATTGTCGGAATTCTTGTTTCCAGTTGCCAGGTCCAGGTCACCATCGCCATCAAGGTCAGCAGCAAAGATTGACCAAGGGCGATCACCGACTGGATAGACCGAATGGGGGGCAAAGGTGCCATCCCCATTGTTCAATAGAACTGAAACGTTGTCGGAATAGGAATTTGCCGTTGCCAGGTCAAGGTCACCATCACCATCAAGATCACCGGCAAAGACTAAGCGAGGGTGATCACCGACTGGATAGACCGAATGGGGGGCAAAGGTGGCATCCCCATTATTCAACAGAACCGAGACATTGTCGGAACCATAATTTCCAGTTGCCAGGTCCAGGTCACCATCGCCATCAAGATCAGCGCAAAAGATTGAGACAGGCGCATCACCGACTGGATAGACCGAATGGGGAGCGAAGGTGCCATCTCCATTGTTCAATAGAACAGAGACATCGTCGGTATAAAAATTTGCAGTTGCTAGGTCAAGGTTACCATCGCCATCAAGGTCAGCAGCAAAGACTGAGTAAGGACAATTACCCACTGGATAGTCCGAATGGGGGGCAAAGGTGCCATCCCCATTGTTCAACAGAACCGAGAGATTGTCGGGACCCTCATTTGTAGTTGCCAGGTCCAGGTGACCATCAGCATCAAGATCAGCAGCAAAGATTGAGAGAGGCCCATCACCGACCGGATAGACCGAATGGGGGGCAAAGGTGGCTGAACCATCGTTGACCTCTGACGTGAAAGACCAGACATAACTGCTGTCCAGAGGAGCCCCTCCGGATGATTGTATGCCGGTGGTGAGCACCAGGGTAACCACCTCGCCCTCGTCGAAGTCCTCCAGGGGGTTAAAGGTGGCAGTCCTACTCGGTCCGTCGTAGGTAATCGTGCCTTGGTGAAGCCCTGTAGACCATGCATTCACCACAAAAGTAGAACCGTTAATGGTGGTCTCATCCATATCCACATTGAACGTCACCGATATGTTGGTGGAGATCGGCACATTCAGCTCATTCTGCGCCGGTGTGGTGGAGACAATGTGGGGAGGGGGCTGGTTTAACAGAACCGAGACATTGTCGGAAGTCATGTTCGCGGTTGCCAGGTCCAGGTCACCATCGCCATCCAGATCAGCAGCAAAGATTGAGAAAGGCCAATTACCGACTGGATAGACCGAATAGGAGGCAAAGGTGCCATCCCCATTGTTCAAAAGAACCGAGACGTTGTCGGGATAGTAATTTGCAGTTGCCAGGTCCAGGTCACCATCACCATCCAGATCAGCAGCAAAGACTGACTGAGGATAGTCACCCACAGGATAGAGGGATTGGGGGGCAAAGGTGCCGTCTCCATTGTTCAACAAAACCGAGACATTGGCGTGACCTTGATTTGCAGTGGCCAGGTCCAGGTCGCCATCACCATCCAGATCAGCAGCAAAGACGGAGGTGGGATGATGACCCCCGACTGGATAGACCGATTGGGGAGCGAAGGTGCCATCCCCATTATTCAACAGAACCGAGACATTGTCGGAACCATAATTTGCATTTGCCAGGTCCAGGTCACCATCACCATCCAGATCAGCGGCAAAGATGGAGTAAGGATGATCATCGACCGGATAGACCGAATGGGGGGCGAAGGTGGCATCTCCATTGTTTAAGAGAACCGAGACATTGTCGGAATAGGTATTTGCAGTTGCCAGGTCAAGGTCGCCATCACCATCAAGGTCAGCAGCAAAGACTGAGAAAGGGCCATCACCGACTGGATAGACCGAATGGGGAGCAAAGGTTCCATTCCCGTAGTTCAACAGAATCGAGACGTTGTCATGATTGAGATTCGCAGTTGCCAGGTCAAGGTGGCCGTCACCATCAAGATCAGTAGCAAAGACCGAGACAGGCCTTTGGCCGACTGGATAGACGGAATGTGCGGCAAAAGTGCCATCCCCATTGTTCAACAAAACCGAGACATTGTCGGAACCCTCACTTGTAGTTGCCAGGTCAAGGTCACCATCGCCATCAAGATCAGCGGCAAAGACTGACCAAGGCTCATCACCGACCGGATAGACCGAATGGGGGGCAAAGATGCCTGAACCATCGTTGACCACTAAGGTGAAAGACCAGGCATAACTGTTCTCCAGAGGAATCCCAGCCAGGGATTCTATGCCTGTGGTCAGGGTCACGGTCACAACCTCACCTACATCAAACTCCTCCAGGGGGTCAAAGGTGGCGGTTTTACTCGGACCGTCATAGGTAATCGTGCCTTCGTGAAGCCCTGTGTACCGTGCATTAACCACAAAAGTAGAGCCGTTAATGGTGGTCTCATCCATATCAATATCGAAAGTCACCGATATGCTGGTAGAGACCGGCACGTTCAGCTCATTCTGCGCCGGTGAAGTGGACAGAATTTGGGGAGCCGGTTGTGCCTGACTCAAAGCGGGCAGAATAATAATACAGATCACGACCAAAGTCGTGGTGAAAAGCCCCCCAGCCAGAAAGCGAATCTTCCTACTCATTGCCGCCTCCCGCAGCTTGGGTTTTGTGGTACGCTGAAATCAATATAACAGGATACGGCGGAAGGTCAAGCGAAATCGGGCCGATGATCATGTCAAGCGCCGGGGCGCATGACCTACAGCGTTACTCCCTTTGTCCACAAAGCCTTACCTGTCATCCCTGCGGAGGCAGGGATCCAGGTTGTCGCCGGGACCTTCTTATGGATTCCCGCCTGCGCGGGAAAGACAAGCATAGTGTCCGTTAGTTGGCGCACCCCGCGGACAAGGCGGGGGCAGGCGGAGAGAGGCTGTGCCATAAGCTTGAGATCGCGTGCCCGGAACCCCTGAACCTTTCGCAGAACAAAAGGCGTGGTTTCGACGCTGCCACCACACATCAAGTTAGGCAATATGGCCGTTAACGGCCATCCGTCAGCCCAAGGGCTGACCGTCACCTCGGACAACTTTTGTCACAGCCTCGAGACGTACGCCAACCACAAATTATATGCCGGCACCCAAGCAGCAATAAGGGTGGACGGTGCCCAGCCTACTTGCCGCGGCCTAATCATCCTCCGTCAGAGGTGACCACTCCCCGATATGCTCGGTATATACCTTGCACTTGCCCTTGGAAGTCCACAGCTCGTTGGAATTATAGCCCCACTCCAGGTATTCTGACGCTCCGCCGCCGTGTGTGGTGATCAGCAGGCGATTGCTAAGGTAACCGATTGCTGAAGCCTGGTCGGCCGGGGTGTCGCGGTCGCCACGAGAAGGATCAACCGGCACCCAGCCGATATTCGGCAGGTACACCTCTACCCAGCGGTGGAAGACATCATCGGTGGAAGCGTCATCACCGCGGATGGCCACCGACCCGGCATACCGCGCGGGCAGCCCCGCCGCACGGCTCATCGAGATGAAAACGAAACTGTATTCCGAACACGACCCGCTGCCCCGCTGGAGGACCGTCGGTGCGATATTCCATCCCCCGGCCAGCTCGTAGTGCATGCGCTCGAGGATATAGTCGAAGATCTTGCGTGTCACCCAGTATGCGTTCTGTTCGTCGCCGACCGCTTTTTCGACCGACTCAACGATAAACGGGTCGGAAATCTCGTACTTGCTTCCGTCGGAGAGGTATTTCTCCCGGATATCCCGGGGGACATCTTTGAGCGTGCCGACGTCTTCGGGAAAGATGAAGTACCGCGTGTTGAACAGTTCGGCATCAACGGTCATCGACACACCGAACACCCCGCCGCCCGTTAGGTTCTCCGCATGATAATGCGCCATCTTTTGCCCCCAGCGGTCGGTGACAAAGTCATCCGGCGGCGGGACGAAAACGACTTCACTCAACAGCTCCTGGTTGGGCAGATTGTCCGGCACGGCCAGATACACATCCAGCGAGATGACCTCATCGGGTCCATAGTTGCGGAACTGGTGGGTGTACTCCAGGCGCTCTTTCTTGCCCTCGGTGCGCACGTATGGCTGCTTGTCCTTTCTTTTCAAGCGGTATAGCTTGTCGCTCTGGTAATCGACGTTCCACAGGTATAATCCGTCGAAGGCCAGGCCACGGGCAAACTTGCCCGGTGCGGGAAAGGCTACGATTACCTGCCCCTTATCGGGGGTGACCATATAAATCATGTCCGCGCGGCGGTCGGAGACCCAGAGGTACTCCCCGTCAAAGGTCAAACCCCGGGGGTCGCCGGCGGGGGAGGCCATCTGTTTAATCGTCGTCCCGTCTTCGGTGGAGATCTGGTAGAGCTCGTCGGCGCGAAAGTCAGCAACCCAGAGATATGTTCCATCCCAGGCCAGGCCCTGCGGGTTATCACACGGGGCATAGATCGTCTTTTCGGCTATTCCGGTTCTGGGGTTCAACTTGAGGATGGCCTTTTCCTCGACGTCTAAAACCCACAGGTACTTCCCGTCCCACGTCAAGCCTTCCACCTGATAGCCGGGCGCGGGCAGGGCAGCTTCGACGCTGCCGTCTTTAATCGAAAGGCGATAAAGCGAATCGGACTTGCGGTCGGCCAGCCAGAGGGATTTCCCGTCAAAGGTTAACCCGGTCGGACAACTCCCGGGAGTCCGAAAAACGCGGACGGTATCCCCGGTAGCCGAAAACGCCACCGGCGCCAAGCCCCCAACCAGAATGGCAACAACTACGGCGAGCAAAACAGTTCGCGTGCTTTTGGAACACTTCATAAGATCCCTCCTCGATAGTCTGCACACTGGCAGGTGTGTGGTGCGATTCCTTTCTGTTTCAACGGCTAACAGATACCTAATTGGTGGGTCGGAGGCAAGGGTAAATGATGGGGGCAACGGACAAACCTGAAGGAGATCGTCCGGCGATCGATCCTCGTCGAAGGTATGGTCACCGATCTGGCCGGCGGTGCGATCATCACCGCCGAGGTCGTTGAACGAAACAATGATCAGGGTCGTACGAACGATATGGAGTAAACTCGGGCCGTTTTGTCCCCCAAAGCGTAAACAAACCTCACCCAGAGGCGTTTTTACCACAGGGAGAATGGTTTGGCGCCGGGAGAGCTCAAGCATATCTTGGGCCACATGCGCGGCAGCCTGTCCGACGAAGAAGTGGTATCACGATGTTTGGCTGGAGACCCCGATTCGTTTGCGGTTATTGTCCGGCGTTACCAATCCCGGCTGCTCCGACTGGCCGCCGGGGCGCTGGCCGATCGGGCAACCGCGCAAGACGTTGTGCAGGAGACGTTTATTCGGGTATATACCCGGCTTTCACGGTACAAGCCACAGAAGAGCTTTTCGGCCTGGTTGTATACGATCTTCTCCAACCGCCTGAAAGATCAACTGCGCCGACGCCAGAGACATGGCGGTTTCCTGAGACGTTTAGTCGACCATTATCGACACGAACAGGCCATCGCCGAGCCGGAAACACCGCCGCCCGACACGACGTGGATCCGTCCGGGATTGGCGCGGCTGGCGAAAATGCAGAGGCTTTGCGTATTGCTGCGCGATATCGAGCAGATCGATATCTCGGCCATAGCTTCCCGATTGGGAATCAGCCAGGCTACGGTACGCGTACACTTGATGCGCGGACGGAGGAAACTGCGAGAGATTTATGAGCGGGAAATCAGAAAAGACTGAGATGCGTTGCGACCAAGTCAGAGATGTTCTTGATCTGTTGGCCGCCGGTGATCTACCAGAGCGTGAGGCACGGCCCTACCAGGAGCATATCGACTCCTGCCGGGCCTGTCGGGCGGCATTCGAGCACATCGTTGCGGCGAGCGAAGCGATCAGTGTTGAGTTGACTGACGCGGTTTCCCGGCACGGCGCAACCTTAGACCTCTGGCCGGCGGTGCAGGAAGGGATCGAACATCGAACCCGGTTCGGCTGGCGCCGGCTGACGGAAAAACCGGTGCGCTCGCTGGCCGCGGCGGCGGCCCTGACTGTTGGCTTGTATTTCATTGTTACCATGCAGCAAAATAGCGGGGAGGGCGGCATCCCCTCCCTGCCGGTGTATGAATCCAATCCCGTTGTTGTTTCGACGGCAAAAGTCGGTGAACGGCCGGCATGGGTGTCGGGGTTCGAGTCCGGCGACGGGCAGACTGTTTTCCTTTGGCTGGAGTAAGCGTGATGAGAAAACGCAATGTGGGTCTGGTGCTACTGGTTGCCATCTGGTTGGCTGCGGCTTGGGGTGAGCCGGTGATGGCCGTCGACCGTTCGGAGCAATATCTGTTGACGGTCAAGACATATATTATCTCCGGCTCGGCGGGTGCGGCTGGGATTTCCTTCCCGTTGTTCCCCTATATGTCGATGGCCGTACTTGAAGAAACGATCTCCGACGTTGAGACGTTTTATGACAAGTTGAAATCTCTGTACGCCTTTTCCGACTACCGGCTCCTGGACCTCTCGTCCGTGCGGGTGCGGATGAAAGGCTATCAGGAGTCGGTCGTTGAGCAGGTGTACGACGAACCGGCGAAGAGAAGCGGAGTGTGGGAGGTGAACCTGGGGGATTTCGCCTGGGACCAGGACGGTCGGTTGCAAATGCTGATTAAGATCCTGCGGGAAGAGGAGTCGTTCCTGGAAAGCCACCTTTCAGTTCTTCCCGGGCGCTCGGTCATCCTTGGCCGTTTTGCTGATGGGGAGATGGAAGAGGCGGTGTTCGCCGTCATCGTACCGGTCATTGAAGTCGCCGCCATCCCGAAAAAGGCCGCGGTGGAAGCGGTCTATAGCGCTTCGGCGGACCGGGTGCGAGTTGTCAGGAAGACGGGTTTGCCACCTCCCGAACCCGGGCCGCCAACGCCGGTATTCCCCTGCCCGGAGAGCGAAGGGGATCAAAAAGCCCCGATTCCCCCGGCAATGCAATTGCCGGAAGCAGTCCAGATGCCGGAAATAGTCGAAATGCATCCACCGAAATACCCTGCGAGCGCCTTGCGTGACAGTGTCGAAGGAAAGGTCTGGTTGAGATCATTGATTTCCGAAGAAGGCAAAGTCCTTGAGATTTGCGTCCTGCGTTCCTCGGGGCGCGATGATTTTGACCGGGCCGCCGTTGAGGCCGGCCGAAAGTACATTTTCCTGCCCGGACGGGATGCGGAGGGCAAACCCGTAGAGGTCTGGGTGGTCTTCCAGGTAGTCTTTGCTCTGGAATAGGTGCTGCCATGTTGGGGTAGTGGTGTAGTGCTCCCCATTTAGCAAGCGGTTTCTAAGAGAGTCCCCGTGGTCAAGTTATAGGTTTCTTCGGCCTGATTCGGCGTCCGGTAGTTTAACGCCGAATGCAGATAACTCTCGTTGTACTGCTCG
>Ga0209991_10000329_pt1 | contig 21203 bp, 17 predicted proteins | sample ChitaG_FD_183167 | JGI IMG/M metagenome (GOLD analysis project Ga0209991, IMG submission 183167) | Deep subsurface microbial communities from South Pacific Ocean to uncover new lineages of life (NeLLi) - Chile_00310 metaG (SPAdes)... | ecosystem: Environmental > Aquatic > Marine > Oceanic >... | reverse complement strand
CTTGGGTTTTGTCTACTCTTACCTACCGGGTCACCTAACAGGGCCCTCTTGGCAACTAACGGCGTCTCCTGCCCGCTCCGTTAATGGTCGATACTGTTTCTCATTCTTTGCCACCCCGTACATCACCCGCAGGATCTTCGTCCCCAACGCAACCAGGGCAGAAACCTTTGGTGTGCCTGTGTTGATCTTCCGCTGATAGAACTGTCTGAACTCCCAAGTTCCATGGGTGCCAGAGACTGCTAGCTGATATGCCATCTTTCTTAGTAGATTCCTTCCCCGGTGCGTAATCTTTAACCTGCTTTCCATCTTGCCAGACTGCTTACAATCACGTCCGGTTTGACGAGGGGGGGGTAGCGATCACAAGGCATGCGGATAGTGAGCCAACTGCAGGGAAACCTTGACACAGGTTTATGCCAAAGCCTAATTAGTCGCTGCCCCTCTACTCTACCGGCGGGTTGACAGCGGAAGGGAATAATGTTATGGTGTCTTATACCTTACAGGCAAAGGCTGTTCTAGAAAGTGAACGAAGTCAGTTGAATTCTAGGGAGTGTTATGCATGGGCAAGATAGAGTTTGCTGGATGCCGATGTAAAGTCTCTGATCCCACGAAACTGGGCAGAAGATCTTGGTGTGATAGAGTCTTCTTGTGACTATGGAAGAGTGTTGCTGAACATGATCATTCTTGCCGGAACGGCACTTGGAAGCCGGGCGTAGGAGGCTAACACAAGGAGGTGGTTGATGGGCAAGAAGCTAGGTGTTATTGGGTACGGATGGATGGGGCAGCTTCTGGGTCGAGTTGCTGCGGAGCACCCAGGTGTTGACTTAGTTGGTATTGCGGACCCAGCGGGCTATGTTGAACGTAGCGCGGTCGGGATACGGCTGTTCCGTTCTCCTGATGAGCTTGGGGCACGCCTTTATCTAGACTACAATGAGATGTTTAGCAAAGAGACGCTAGATGCCGTCATCATCGCGACGCCAGAGCCCTTGCATCTCAATCCGGTGATTAAGGCAGTGGATGCGGGCTGCCACGTTTTTCTGGAGAAACCGATTGCAAGAACGCTTGAAGAAGCGGATCGCATCATCTCGGCCTGCAAACAGGCAAAGCGAAAGCTAATGATTGGCTATCTCCTTCGCTTTGAGCCCGCGTACATCGCGATCAGAAAAGCAATCGAGGCCGGGGAGATTGGCGCCTTTAAAGTTGCTTACGCCCGTCGGAATGGAACCATAGATGAGGCCAGGCGTCTTGGGGGGCGAACCAGTGTTACGAACTACATCGCGGTGCACGACATCGATCAGATTCTCTCATACAACCCTGAAGTCCCGGTGACATCTGTCTACGCGAGGGCAGTCCGGGGTCGGGTTCAGGAGGAGCTGGGCACGTGGGACTTCTCATGGATGATGTTTGAATTCGGAGATGGCAGTCTGGGTGTTGTGGAAACCGGATGGGGACTTCCGGAGAACGCCTGGGGCGATGCAAAGATGCACGTGATCGGGACCAAAGGGCACTACGCGCTCGACTTCGTTCCAATGAACGTGATGGCCGTGAATCCAAGTGGCTGGAACTTCCCCATTACACGACTGTGGAACGAGGTAGAAGGGCGATTGGTTGGTGCGGTACAGACGGAGATCGCTCACTTTGTGGAATGCTTGGAGACCGGTCGGGAACCGTGTGTCGGAGGTATTGAGGGCAGGCGATCACTAGAGGTGGCAATCGCGGCCGAGAGATCTATCGAAGAGAATCGCAAGCTTGAGCTGCCTCTCCATTAGTGAGATCTTGATAGAAGGAGGTGATATCCAAGCTGCACGGATTGCTTCGTAGGAGAAAGAAAAATCAATCGTTTGGCTTCAAGGAAAGAAGCAAGGAGGGTGTAAAAGACATGAAACACAAGTATTGCCTGATGCTAGTTGTCGGTTTGACCCTAATAGCTTTCTTGACCGTGGTGTCTACCGCAGAGGAAGGGAAATATGGAGGGATTCTAGAAGTAGCACTCGGAGTTTCACCGCCATATCTTGACTGGCACCAAACAACGGCAGGTGCGTGCGAGGCGATAGCCTGTCACGTCTTCGAGACATTAACGACCTTCAATGAAGGGTTTGAAGACATTCCACAGCTTGCCGAATCCTGGGACCTCAGCGACGACAAGCTAACCTGGACCTTCTACCTACGTAAAGGAGTGAAATTTCAAAAGGAGTACGGCGAGCTAACAGCTGAGGATGTAAAGGTGTCAATTGAGCGTTTTCGTCGTGTGGCCGAACGTGGTAGCGATTTCGATAACGTCACTGAGATCATCATTGTAGATCCCTACACGATCCAGTTTGAGCTGTCTGCTCCGACGCGTTTGCTAACAGCACTGTCGACCACAGTCAATGGGGCAGCGATTTATCCAAAGGCAATCCTCGATGAGTATGGCGACACGCCGATCCCAGCCGCCGGAATCATTGGGACAGGACCGTACGAGCTTGAGTCCTGGACTGAGGAGAAAGTTGTGCTTCGTCGCTTCGAGGACTACACGCCATTTACAGACTTCTCAGCAACTGGGTATGGCGGCTATCGGATCGCCTATCTAGATAAGGTGGTGTTTAACTACGTCCCTGAAGCAACAGCACGTATAGCCGGAGTGGAGACCGGGATGTACGACCTAGCGACGGAGGTTCCACTTTCTGAAGCGGATAGACTACGGCAAAACCAGGATCTAGTGCTGCGCGCCTTCAGCCCGTACTACAAGCCAATTTACTTTGTGAACTGCACCGAGTGGCCAACCAGTGACATTCGGATTCGACAGGCGCTGCGGCTGGCGGCAGACATGGAGAGAGTCCTCCGCTTCACAGCCTACGGGAAAGAGGCCTTCTACACACCGGACAACAGCGTCTTCTTTGACGATCAGAAAAAGTGGTGGTCCGACGCTGGGCTGGATCAATACAGCCCCAATGATGACGAAAGAGCAAAACAACTCATGGAGGAAGCCGGGTATGACGGCGCAGAGATCATGATTAGTACCACACGTGATTATGACTGGATCTATCGTGAGTCGCTTGCGTTGTGGGAAGAGTGGAACGATGTTGGCTTTAACGTCACGCTCGCGGTCTATCCGTGGGCAGCATTCGTCAACCATATCCAGGTCGACAGCCGGATGCATGTCTGGTGTACCGGGCTTGGGTTCCCAACTGATCCAGACGCTAACGCCTACGTATATGACCCAGATTCTGACCACAATGCTTCACTGGTAATGGGTGACGCCACAAACAACCCAGTCATTGCTGAACACGGCTATATCTCAGACACGGCAAGGGAAATCGCGGAACTCTTCGACCAGGAATACCAAACGGACGAGTTCGAGGCCCGATATGCGCTGTGGCAGCAGATCCAAGAGAAGCTATTGGATGATCCCTACTGTGTTATCATAGGGAACTTTAAGAGCCTGAACGTTCTGCAGAAGAACGTTCAGAACTACAAGGCTCTCAAACGTGAGACGTTCTGGAACGTCTGGCTAGACTAGAAAGCGGGCTTAGTAAGGACTAGGATGCGGCGGGGCAAGGGGGTTCGCCCCTACGCCCCGCCGTATGTAGTACTTGTAGCTCGTGCAGAAGGATGCTCGCATATATTTCACGGCGATTCGTCGCCATGGTAATGGTGACGTTAGTCTTATCGTTCATCATCTACGGACTGATGGATCTGATCCCCGGTGATCCGGTAACAGTCTCTCTCGGGACCCGTGCTACCAAAGAACTCGTTGAGGCAAGGCGAGAAGCCTGGGGTTTGGACGAGCCATTCCTTGTTCGCTACGCAACCTGGCTGAAGGGCGTCATCACGCGCGCTGACTTTGGGAAATCGTTCTACCTGCAAGAGCCTGTAACACAGATCATTGCTAGCAAACTGCCCATAACCCTATTACTCGCGAGCCTCGGATTGCTTCTCTCGGTAGTTATTGGCATTCCAATGGGAGTCCTAGCCGCAGCTTACAAAGGCTGCTGGATCGACAAAGGGGCGATGGTCTTTGCCACCCTAGGGGTTTCCATTCCGGGCTTCTGGATGGCGCTTAATTTCATCTTCCTGTTTGCCATCACCCTTCGCTGGCTTCCCTCAGGAGGATATGTACTACCGACTGTGAGTGTTGTCGGCTGGCTGAAGTCCTTAGTTATGCCGGTATTGGCCATTGGGCTGATCAACGCGGGCGCCACAGCACGGATGATGCGTTCAACACTTCTTGAGGTGCTCAACGAGATGTACATCGCAGTAGCTCGTGCCAAAGGCATGAAGGAGCGACAGGTTCTCATCAAACACGGGATGCGCAATGCAATGCTCCCGGTCATCACTATTATTGGCCTGACTTATGCCAGTCTAGTCGGTGGCACCGTGGTGATCGAGACCGTTTTCACCATACCCGGAATCAGCCGTACTCTGTTAATTGCGGTTAACAAACGGGATAACATCTTGCTGACCGGATGCGTCTTGCTGATTGGAATTATCTTCATCTTGATTAATTTCGTCACCGATATTCTCTACGCGACGCTGAATCCGAAGATCCGGTACACATGAGAGTAGCGAGGCGTTGATTCAACATGAGTTTGCTAAGAAGTTGGCGAGTTAAAGAGGCAGCACAAAGACCAGTATTGGTTTCATACAGGGGGAAAGTCCTTCGTAAACTGGTGCGCAACAAGACAGCCATGGCAGGGCTTGCACTTATGCTTCTGTTCCTTGTCGTTGCGATCTTCGCTCAGTGGATTGCTCCGTACGAGCCCAATAAGATGGACGTGATGAATATCATGTCCAGGCCTAGTTGGGTCCATTGGTTTGGAACGGATGACTTCGGAAGGGATGTGTTCAGCCGTGTGATCTATGGATCGCGGGTTTCACTGAGGGTTGGCCTATCTGTAAGTGTGCTTTCCGGTGTCCTAGGGGCGCTTGTGGGGCTCATTTCCGCCTACTACCAGTGGCTGGACAATCTCCTGATGCGAATCATGGACACGATGCTTTCGTTTCCTGCGGTGATACTGGCGATTGCGCTAATGGCGGTGTTCGGTCCTTCTGAACTCAACGCCATCTTTGCTCTGAGCATCGTCTACCTGCCGCGGACGGCACGAGTGTGCCGTAGCCAGGTGCTTATGGTCAAAGAGGAAAACTATGTGGAAGCTGCACGGGCAACGGGGGTCGGCGACATGCGAATCTTAACCTGCCACATTCTACCGAACATAATGGCGGCATTAATCGTGCAACAGACACTGATCTTTGCTCTGGCTATTCTGGTCGAGGCTGCGCTCAGTTTTCTCGGGGTGGGGACACCACCACCGACGCCTAGCTGGGGAAACATCCTCAACGAGTCTCGCGACTTCTTACGCATTGCACCGTGGACTTCCTTGGCATCTGGATCGGTCATTGTCATCGTGGTCCTGGCAATCAATTTGGTGGGAGACAGTCTGCGCGATGTTCTGGATCCGAAACTTTGAGACAGGGAGATGATTGTTCTTATGTTGGAGAAGACGATAACACAGAGCGTCGATCAGAAGAGCGCTGATGAGCCAATCTTTCGGTGCCGATCTTGTGGTTGGACAACCGGATCTCCGAAAGATGCCTGTCCCAATCGAGATGGGATCGTTGAGGCAGTCTACCTGCGAAACCGTCTGAGCGTCTGGCCTGAGGTGAGGGCAGAGCGTCCAGGGATTTGGCGCTATGCCCTAGTCCTTCCAGCATTTCCGGTATCGCTGTCAATGCATGAGGGGCAAACACCACTGCTGCAAAGCCGGTGGATCGGTCCTGAGCGGCGTCTATCTCTCTCTTTCAAAGACGAGGGCCGAAACCCAAGTGGATCATTCAAGGATCGTGCTGCAGCGCTTATGGTCAGTGAGGCAGCGGGGCGTGCATGCAAGGCTGCGGTTCTTACGTCTAGCGGCAATGCGGCGTGCTCGATTGCGATGTATTGTGCGCTGGCTGGCATGCAGTGCGTTGTTTTCGTATCTGAGGGAGCTTCCCCGGAGAAGGTCCTACACGCTCGGAGTTTTGGAGCACGGGTTATCAAACTCAAGCTGCAATCAGAAGCAGCAGTGAGCGAAGCCACTTCTTGGGCGGCACAGCACGACGGCTGGACGAATTTGTCCATGGTCGCACAAGAGAATCCTTTGACGCTTGAGGGCTACAAGACCTTGGCATACGAGGTAGCCGAGCGCGATGTTCCTGATGCAGTCGTTGTTCCTGTCGGGGCTGGGACGCTTCTGTTAGGCATTTGGAAAGGTTTTCAGGAAGCGCATCAATGGCGATTGATCGACCGTATTCCGAGATTGATCGGAGTCCAGCCTGCTGGGAGCAGTCCGATTGTACGAGCATATCAAGAGGGAGCTGAGAGGGTCGAACCCGATAAATATGTCGACACGATTGCAACCGGTGTAGCACTAGGAGATCCGGGCCTGGACGGGCAAGAGGTCTTGCGAGCCGTCCGAGAAACGGAAGGGGCAATGATCGCGGTGGATGACAAAGCCATTCTGGAGGCAACCGGGTTGCTGGCACGGTGCGAAGCGATCCTCGCTGAGCCTTCCGGAGCTCTAAGCGTGGCTGGTGTGATCCGCTCGTCCCAAGAGGGGCTGCTGAGTGCGGGAGATCGTGTGGTCGCAGTTATCACTGGGAGTGGGCTTAAGGACACCGCCACGATGATGCGTTTCGCTTCTTCGCTAGAGCAATGGGATGAAGTGACTAAGGCTCGCATCAGGGCACTAGGAGACACCCTTTGAACCGCAGCAGAACGACCATAGACCTGCGGAGTGATGCTGTTACCCTGCCCAACGCCAGCCATGTTCGATGCGATGTGTAACGCCCAACTTGGGGATGATATCCTGGGGGATGATCCCACCGTTGTGAAACTGGAGCACCTAGGTGTGGAGATGATGGAAAAGGATGCGGCTTCGTTGCCCGGTTTTAACTTGTCCAGTGACATCGCTCCGACGCTGGAGAAATCTGTGGACGACCGTAGTCAGCCCAGCCATCACGATGACGACAGAGGGTGTAATCAGAATCCCTGATACACCGGGATTAGGCTTTAAGGTATTACCAGAGTTCATCAAAGCCTATCAAGTGCGGTAAAGGGTGGCAATCCAATGTAATCACTTACAATAAAAGAAGAAGAACGGATAGTTGCGCCAGTACGGAACAGTCGTGTGAATGATCTCACAAAGGAGGGTTAATGAACGGGAGCTTTGGACGATACTTGGAGGTTAATCTGTCTAACCATCAGTTGCGCGACCTGGGGGTGCCGGGAGACTGGCAGCAGCTTCACCTCGGAGGATACGGCGTGGCTCTTCGATTTCTGTTGGAGGAATTAAAACCTGGGATAGACCCCTGGGGAGAGGAGAACGTTCTGATCTTTGGCACAGGACCGTTCCAGGGATCGGGGTTCCCCGGTTCCGGACGGCACGTCGTGGCTGCAAAATCCCCCAAGACGAATACAGTGTCCGATTCGTACGCGGGAGGGTACTTTGGGCATGAACTTGGCCGCTCTGGCTATGACGGCATTCTCATCCGCGGGAAGAGCGAGAGACCGGTGTACCTCCTGATCTCGAGTGGCCAGCCGGAGCTTCATGATGCATCTGCACTCTGGGGTAGCGAGGTCCGAGAGACGGAGGATTGGCTGAAACAACAGCATGGAAAGGTGAAGGTTGCCAGCATCGGTCCGGCAGGCGAAAACGGCGTGAGGTTTGCATGCATCATGCACGATTACAGCCGGGCAGCGGGACGCCCTGGTTTTGGCGGGGTAATGGGAAGTAAGAAGCTTAAGGCAATCGCGATCCAGGGAACGAGAGCCAAACCGTTCCACGATCCGAAGAGAACGAGAAGACTAGCTGGCACCTACGCAAAATGGTTGATGGAGGATCCAAACACCCGATGGTTGGGTGAGTATGGATCGGTAGGGGCAGTGGAGGCATTAAACGAGATGGGCATCCTTCCCACGCGCAACTTCACAAGTGGATCGTTCGCGGCCGCGACGGCGATCACAGGACAGCGCCTGGTTGGAACCACGCTCGTCGGACGGGAGACGTGCACCGCCTGCCCGGTGAGGTGTAAACGAAGAATCAAGACGAGCTATGGAGGAGAGTTGGTCCACGAGGTATATGGCGGTCTAGAGTACGAATCGGTAGCGGCGTTGGGCTCCCTGTGCCTTGTGAAAGATTTGGATGCCCTTTCCTTGGCAAATCAGAAGTGCAACGCCTACGGCTTGGATACGATCAGCGCCGGTGTTTCGATCGCCTTCGCGATGGAGGCGAGTGAGAAGGGAATCATCGACGAGGAAATCCCGTGGGGAGACGCGAATGCGTTGCTGAGGTTAATCGATGAGATCGCGTTCAAGAAAGGGCTGGGTAAGGAACTCGCACGTGGGATTGACGTACTAGCAAAGGAGTGGAATGCTGATTTCGCAGTCCAAATCAAAGGCTTGGAGGTCGCGATGCATGAACCACGTGGCAAAGTGGGCCTGGCAATTAGCTACGCCACCAGCCCCCGTGGTGGCACGCACCTGGAGGCGTTTCACGACACGATGCTCGATGGACTAGCCCAACCGATCAAAGACCTGGGGATCGACGTGGGAAAGGATCGACTGGAATGGGAAAGAACACCGGAACTGTGTAAGAAATTCGAGGATCTTATGTCCTTCACGAATTCGCTCATCATGTGTGCGAACATCTCGTGGAGCAAATCAGCTGGCCAGTTCTATCCATTCGTTCGCTTGCGTGAGGCCCTTGCCGCGATGACGGGAGCGGACCTCTCTGCTTCTGAGATGCTTCGGCTCGGCGAGCGCAACTACGTGTTACGGAAGCTCCTTGCCACCCGTGAAGGTTACACCCGCGCGGACGATGACATTCCCATACGACTGAAGGAGTCCCTATCGGGCGGAGTCAGTGACGGATGGTCGATCGACGACAAGGAACTACAGCAAAGAATCAATGAGTACTATCAATTGCGAGGCTTCGATGACAAAGGACCTACCCGGGAACTCCTTCAGACATTGGGGTTGAACGGACTTATTGACTATCTACCAGGAGGCGAAGTTTGATGAAGGCTTTCTATCGCTGGACGGACTTAACGTGGGAAGAGATTGGAGTAGCAGCAAAGGGAGAGAATACGGTTGTGGTTATCCCTGTGGGGTCTGTAGAACAGCATGGACCCCACCTGCCAGTCCAGACGGACACACAGATTGTGAGTGGGATTGCTGAGAGGGCGGTGAAGAAGGCAAGCGAAACGATATTGGCTCTTCTTGTACCAACAATTGCCATTGGGTGCTCGAAGCATCACATGGAGTTTCCCGGATCGCTCACGCTGAGCGAAGAGACGTTCGTTCGCGCGGTCACCGAGATCGGCCTTTCAATTGCCCATCACGGATTTCGGAGGATTCTCTTCCTGAACGGACATGGAGGGAATGAGGCCCCACTTCAGCTGGTCGTAAACCGGATACGGCACGAAACAGATGGGAAAGTCCTTGCAGGAACGGCCGCTTACTGGCGATTCATCCGAGAGGAGGTGCAAGAGATCCGACGCTCGAAGATGGGAGGGATCTCGCACGCAGGAGAGTTTGAAACCTCGGCGATACTCGCCTTGGATGCCTCTCTTGTGGACATGTCCAAAGCTAAGAAGTTTCTCCCCAAGTGGTCGAATGGCTACTTCATGCCGGGATGGTACGTGCCTACGAAAATAGGACTAGGGTTTCACCTCAACGACATCACCCAGACGGGTGTCGTCGGTGACCCAACGGTGGCAACAAAAGAGAATGGGGAGAGGTTCTTGGAGGCAGCGACAATAGCAGTGGCAAAGTTCATCGAAGCGTTTGCGAGTTGGGAGTTCTCCAACCTCTACGAAGGGTGAGATGAGAGATACGGAAGGGGTTTGCCATCGCCACAGCAGAGAAAGGTAATAGGAGGTTATGATGCGCATTGGTATCGCAGGTCTTATCCATGAATCCAACAGTTTCTCGGTTATCCCTACGACTCTGGATGACTTTCAAGTTTGGGAGGGTCAGGCCATAATTGACCACTTCGCCCCCACTTTTCATGAGATCGCTGGCTACATCGCTGGTGCGAAGGAATTTGGCTACGAACTTTTGCCCCTCGTTGCCGCAAATGCCACGCCAGCTGGTCCACTCACCACTGCAACCTATGAGACGCTGGTGGGGAAACTCCTTGCAGCCCTAAAAAGTGCGCCGACGTTAGACGGACTTCTACTTGCGCTACACGGTGCAATGGTAGCCGAAGGGTTTCCTCATGCCGACGCTGAAACTGCCCATCGCGTTCGGGAGGTAGTGGGAGCAGACTTTCCCCTGGTGGTAACCCACGACTACCATGGCAATGTATTAGAGCAGCTAGTAGCAGATGTTGACGCCCTGATCATCTACAAGACAAATCCTCATATCGACCAGCGAGAACGCGGCCTTCAGGCAGCATCCATACTTGCCCGCACCATTCGCGGGGAGGTAAAGCCAGTTGGGGCTATTGCCAAGCCAGAAGTCCTCTTTAACATTGCTTATCACAACACCAGCCGGTCTCCCATGCAGCCGTTGATGCAGGCGGCTATTGAGACGGAAAAGAAGACTGGTATTCTAGCTTGCAGCATTGCGGCTGGTTACCAGTATGCTGACGTGCCTGCAATGGGTCCATCCATCGTGGTTGTTGCCGATGGTGATCCAGAGTTGGCCCAGCGGGAAGCGGATCGACTGGACCAGATGATGTGGGATATCCGCGATCAGCTCATCCCCCATGTTCCTGATCCGGCTACTGCTGTCCAACGAGCCATAACTAGCGAGCACGCACCGGTTGCCCTTTTCGATTTAGGAGACAACATTGGCGGTGGTTCATCTGGCGATGCGACGATTCTACTTAAGGAATTGATCGATCAGAAAGCAGACGGTTGGGTAGTAACCATCTACGATCCCGAGGCAGCGAATGCCTGTGCCCAGGCCGGCATCGGCAGCAGCATCTCCCTCTCGGTGGGTGGCAAGACCGATAACATGCATGGCCCCACCCTGTCAATTACTGGTAAGGTACGGACCTTACACGATGGCACTTTTGAAGAAACTGAACGCCGCCACGGCGGCGGGCGATACTTCAATCAGGGACTCACAGCTGTCCTTGAAGTAGGCAGGACCATCCCGATTTGCAGAGGACTACTGATACTGAATAGCTGTCGCACCTCGCCCAACAGCATCCACCAGATTACTTGTGTGGGCATCCAGCCTCAGCAGCAACGTATCCTAGTCGCAAAAGGGGCAATCGCACCTCGAGCTGCCTATGAACCGATCTGTGCTGAAGTCATTGAAGTTGCAACCCCCGGAGCCACCGCTATTAACCGATCTCCAAAGGACTATCACCAGGCCCGGAAGACCCTCTACGAATGGCGGTCAATGAACGAATGATTTAGAGGATGAAGTGACTATTTAAATCCAAGGAGGCACGATACGACATGAAAACAGAGCGATCCCAGGCATTGTTAAAAGAACATAGTAATGTGGTTCCAGGAGGGGTACATTCTAATTTCCGCACACCGGTGTATTTCACCAAAGCTCGGGGTGCACGATTATGGGATGTGGATGGAAACGAATACATCGATTGCATCGCCAACAATGGCGCGTGCATTCTTGGCCACGGTGATCCTGATGTGGAAGTCGCGGTTATCGACGCGGTTAAGCGGGGATTGACGGTGGCCCTGGAATCTGAGTTAAGTCTAGCTGTTGCCAATCAGCTGCACGACATGATACCATCTGCTGAGCAAGTGCGCTTTGCCAACACCGGCACGGAGGCCGTGATGAAGGCGCTGATGATCGCCCGTGCCTTCACTGGAAAGGAGAAAATTATTAAGGTTGAGGGAGGGTATCACGGTTGGTTCGACGAAGCGCAGGTCAGCGTCCATCCAGATCTAGCTCTTGCAGGATCGCCTGAATCACCACAGCCTGTTCTAGATGGAGTTGGCATTAGGAAGAACACTATCGATAGCATTTTGGTGATCTCGTTTAACGATCTTCCTATGCTAGAGAGAACGCTTGAAGCAAATAAGGGACAGATCGCTGCGTTGATATTGGAACCAGTGATATTCAATAGTGGCTGTATCCCTCCACATAAGGGCTACCTAGAAGAAGTTCGGCGACTAACCACGAAATATGAAGTGGTACTGATCTTTGACGAAATCATTACCGGCTTCCGGTTGGCTCCAGGCGGCGCTCAAGAGCGGTTTGGCGTTACTCCGGATATGAGTACATTTGCTAAAGCAATTGCAAATGGGTACCCACTCAGCGCCGTGGTTGGCCGAGCTGACCTGATAGGTCTGACCAAACCAGGGGGAAAGTTCTTGTACGGAGGTACATATAACGGTCAATATGCTGCATTGGCAGCTGCATCAGCGTGCCTTACGAAAGTGAAGGATGGTTCTGTTCAGAAGCATCTGCAGGCACTAACGGACCGGCTGAGTGAGGTGTTCAACGAGCACGCAAAGGTCCATAATATCTCCGCGCGTCTGGAGCAATGTGGTGGCCAATTCCAGGTGTACTTTACGGATCACGACATTATAGACTACCGAACAGCAGCTGAAGCAGACCGTGAGCGATTCAAGGTGTTCCACCGTGCCGTTTTAGACGAAGGAATCTGGATGAAGGGAAGCTACCTCTTCCATCACGGTGTTACGTATGCTCATAACGATGAAGACCTTAAGGAGGTCATTATCGCCTTTGATAAAGGATTAGATGCGGTGAAGGAGGTTGAACGGTGAACCAACGCGCAAAATTGATGATTCCTGGGCCAGTGGAGGTAAGACCAGAAATACTCGAGGTGATGGCGAAGCCGATGGTGCCTCATTACGAGAGCGAATTTGCACAGATTCATGCTGAGACCATCAAGATGGCAAAAGCCGTCTTTCAGACTACGGGAGACTTGTTCATCATGGTGGGAAGTGGAAGTGCAGGCCTGGAGGCGGGCTTAAGCCAACTTGCTGGAAATGGGGGAAAAACGCTGATCCCTACAAACGGCGTGTTTGGCAAACTCCTCGTGAAGATTGCGAGGACCTATAGCGATCAGGTCGAGGAAGTGGAATTTCCTGGTAGAGAGCCAATCGCTCCGAAGGCTTTGGGCCGTCTTCTTACAGAACGGGAGGATATTCGCTCTGTTGTCGTGGTTCACTCTGAGACGCACACTGGAATCCTGAATCCGGTACGTGAGTATGGTGACATCTGTCATGCCCATGGAGCATTCCTAATGGTCGATGCCGTCTCATCGATTGGTGGAGCCCCGCTGAAGATGGATAGCTGGAAGATTGACCTCTGCGTTACGGCCTCTCAAAAAGCGCTGGGAGCTCCCCCAGGATTATGTCTGGTTGCTGTCAATCCCCGATGCTGGCCGCTTTTCGAGAAACGGGCTAGTGGACCCGGATGGTATTTGAATTTGAATGCGTGGAGAGAAAGAGCTACAGCCTACGCAGATTGGCATCCGACCCTTACAACAATGGCGGTGAATAACTTCCGCGCTCTGCGCAAAGCGCTAGAGCTGGCTCTTACGGAGGGATTAGAGAACCGCTTTGCCAGGCACAAAAGGATTTCACTCCTAATCCGTCAGGGGGTACGAAGCCTCGGGCTTGATCCCTATGTGCCCGATGAGGTTGCGTCCCCGACATTGACAACGGTGCTCCTTCTCAAAGGAATGAAAGCGCAGGCTCTTCGCGACTACCTTAAGGACTATCACGGGATCATGGTGGCGGGTGCGAATGTCTCCTGTGGAGAGAGAGCTTTTCGCATCGGGCACATGGGACCTGAAGCGACACTGGAGAATGCGGTGAGCGTTCTCATCGCTGTCGAGGACTATCTCAGGAAGATAGGGGGGAAGGTCGAGGCGGGCCAGTGTCTAGCTGGGATCGATCCGCAGCTGTTGAGTCAAAGAAAAGGCAACCCTTGCTAGAGCTGTGAAGAATAGGGGGTGAGAAGACGAGAACAATGCATCACTATGGGCGACAAAGTGCAAGACTCAAGAGTATCCGAAGAGAGAAGAGGGTTAGGAAAACATTTTACAGGAGGTGCGTGATTTATGAATGAAAAAGAAAGGCCTTGGATTACAGAGAGGGCATACATCAGTCCGTGGACATATGAGGCTAATGAAGGTATAAGCCTTCCCGAACAGGTCATAGTTTATGACGTCACCTTGAGGGATGGCGAGCAGTATCCTGGATTGGTTCTTAGAAAGGAAGATAAGATTCGGCTGGCTGAGGCGCTAAACGATCTTGGAATAAGCCGGTTAGAGGCGGGGATGCCTGCCGTGTCACAAGATGACTTTGAGGCTGTGCGGGAGATTGCCAAGCGAGTAAAGACGAACGTGGTCGCCTTCTGCCGTGGAATGAGACGTGACGTTGACTTGGCAGTAGATGCGGGGGCTTGGGGCGTTATCGTGGAGCTTCCATCCAACGAGACGTTGATCGAGAAGGGATACAACTGGCAGAGAAGCGACGTCACTAAGAAAGCAATAGATACCTGCAACTACGCCAAGAAGAAGGGATTGCATACAACCTTTTTCCTGGTCGATTCCAGCGGCGCTGACCCGCAGTTTCTGAAGTCCATTGTACAAGAAGTCACTTCCCAAACGGATATCGATTCGTTGACTGCGGTAGACACCTTTGGCAGGCTTCATCCACGCGGAACAGCAGCTTTTGTGAGGAAGCTGAAGGAGTGGAGTGGGATTCCCATTGAGATACATGTACACAATGATTTTGGACTAGGAACCGCCAACTCCCTTGCAGCTGTAGAAGCGGGCGCCGAAGTAGTGCATACGAATATGCTAGGACTTGGAGAACGATCTGGTGGTACCCCAACAGAAGAGATCGCGGTGGCACTTGAGTTTCTCTACGGGATCGATACCGGGATTAACCTCAAAAAGCTGAGCGAAGTGGCAACCATATTCCAAGAGGTCTCGGGAATCAAAATGCCTGGGCACAAGCCGGTAGTCGGGAAAAACTCATTCTCCTACGAAGCCGGTATTGCTGCTATGTTTTCCTACCGATTGTTCAAGGAAGGCCTCCCGCTAGGGACTGTACCCTATCTTCCCGAACTTGTGGGAGGAGAATTTGGAATCGTCTTAGGCAAGAAGGCTGGAAAGTACAACGTGTTATGGCACATGGAACGCACCGGCCAGAAGGCATCCGAAGAAGAAATTCGTGAGATCGTGAAGCAAATCAAAGCCAAAGCGATCGAGAATCGTAGGATGATCACAGAAGAAGAATTTGATGCAATCTATAAACGATGTGTCTCCTGATTCGTAATTGTGAACGAGATACACATGGCGCACAGGTCAGCTAAGGAGTACAAAGTGGAGTCAGGGATCGAGATCATCAAAGGATATGGCCTTTTGTTTCCCCGAAGTGAGTTGTCAACAAACCCGGGTGAGGCAGCACAGATAGCAAAGGAGATTGGCTTTCCGGTTGCTTTAAAGATTGTCTCTCCCGACATTCTCCACAAGACCGATATGGGTGGTGTTCAATTGGACCTACGTTCAGAGGAGGCAGTCCGGGAAGCGTTTGGGCAGCTTATGCACGCCGTAGCGGATAAGGCGCCACAGGCCACAATCGTTGGGGTACACGTGGAAGAGATGTGCTCTGGCGGGGTTGAAGTTTTCGTAGGTCTGGAAAACAACTCCCAGTTTGGCCCAATAATCACGTTCGGCTTAGGGGGTATCTTTACCGAAGTCCTTCACGATGTTACATTTCGAGTTTTACCTATTACGAGAGAAGATGCTACCTGTATGATGAAAGAGACCAAAGGGTACAAGATCCTTTCGGGGTTCCGTGGGCAAACGCCTGTCTCTGAGGAGCTACTGATAGATCTTCTTCTGCGTGTTGGTAGAATGGGGCTTGATCTCGCTGATCGGCTAGAAGCGATCGATCTTAACCCGATACTAGTATGGGGTAACCAGCACCGGGTATTGGATGCAAAGGTCCTTCTTAGCGATAAGTCCCACCCTTTGAAAAGCGAAGAAGTAAACACCTCCTACATTGATCTCTTTTTCAACGCCGAATCGGTAGCTGTTGTAGGAGCCTCTGCAACCTCGGGGAAGATCGGTAATGGCGTCCTCGACAGCCTTGTCAACCATCAGTACAAAGGTTGTGTCTACCCAATTAACCCACAGCGGGAAGAGATCCTCGGGCTTCCCACCTATCCTTCCCTGAAGGATGTCCCCGAACCGATTGATCTTGTGGTAGTAGCTATTTCACTCTCCGCTGTCCCACAGGTGATTCGCGAGTGTGCCGAGAAGAAGGTGCACAACATGGTGATCGTATCCGCGGGGGGGAAGGAGTTGGGGAAAGCCGGAGAGCAGGTTGAGGCAGAGATTGCAGGCCTTGCTCGAGAAAATGACGTGCGAGTAGTTGGGCCCAATTGCATCGGGATCTTCAACGGCAAGACACGGATGGACACGTTCTTTCAGGTTCATGAAAGGATGACTAGACCACGCGAAGGATCGCTTGCGGTGCTGACTCAATCGGGAACGGTCGGCGTAGCATTGCTGGAACAGGCTGCTGACCTTGGTCTAAGCAAATTCGTAAGTTATGGGAATCGCCTGGACGTCGATGAGGCTGACCTAATAGAATATCTTGGAGAAGACCCTGCGACAAAGGTTATTATGTGTTACATCGAAGGCCTCAATAACGGGAGAAAGTTCCTCAATGTTGCTCGAAAGGTTGCTCTCAGAAAACCTATCGTTGTTTTCAAAGCTGCTCGAGCACCCGCAGCTGCCAAGGCGTCCATCTCTCATACGGGCTTCTTTGGTGGGACTTACGGCCTTTGGAAGGGAGCATTCTCTCAGGCTGGTGTGATCTCGGTGGATAGTATGGAGGAGCTGTTCGCCACCGTGAAAGGGCTAAGTATGCAGCCTCCAGCTCAAGGAAACCGGATAGGCATGATCAGCAATGGAGCGGGACCGATGGTGCAGGCTATGGACCTGCTCGATCGCTATGAACTACAAATAGCGGCCCTCGCGGATGAGACTCTGGAGGGGATGAGGCACGAGTATCCATCCTATTTCGTAGTGCAGAATCCTGTGGATGTTACCGGTTCGGGGACAGCATATGATTATAAGGTAGGAATTAAAGCTCTGTTAGCCGATCTCAACGTGGACATTGTGATGCCTTGGTTTGTCTTCCAAGATCCGGCGCTCGGGGAAGAAATCGTTGAAATACTGAGTGATCTTTCCGAAAGATCTGGGAAACCCATTGTCTGTGGCGCGATGGGTGGAAACTACACCAAGAGGATGTCTTCGAGGATAGAAGCTATGGGACTTCCAGTATTTCGCTCGGTTCAAGAGTGGGTTGCCGCCGGAGCTGGACTGTGCCAGGCGCACAGCAGCGTTCTTAAGAAAGGAGAAGGAGTAACATTAGAATGAAATTGTTGGTGTTGGTCAAACAAGTGCCTGCCACCGAGAACGTCAAGATGGATGAGAAGACGGGGACAATGGTGAGAACCGCCATGGAAGCGGTGATCAACCCCCTTGACCTCTATGCGGTGGAGGAAGCGGTCCGCATCAAGGAAGAAAGCGAACAGGAAGTGCAAATCAGCGTCTTGTCCATGGGGCCGTCAATGGCAGCAGACGCAGTCAAAGAAGCTATCGCCATGGGGTGTGATAAGGGTTTCTTGATCTCTGGTAAGGACTTCGCTGGCTCGGACACCTGGGCAACAGCTTATGCCCTGGCCAAAGGGACCACCACCTTGGGAGACTTCGATATCGTGTTGTGCGGGGAGCGAGCAACCGACGGAGAGACAGGACAAGTTGGCCCGATGGTGGGAAGTTTCCTCGATTTTCCCGTACTGACCTATGTCAGTGGCATTGATCGCATCAGTGGTGAGGAAATCGTCGTGCGGCGAGCGATCGAAGGAGGACATGAAGTAGTTCAAGCCACTATGCCCGTCCTCGTCAGCGTTGTCAAGGAGATCAACGAGCCCCGCTTACCGACATTGGCGGGGAAGATACGGGCGAGACGGGCAAACGTTCCTGTGCTTGACGCTGAGGATATCAAAGCGGAGGGTACGAAACTCGGTCTCGGGGGGTCACCAACCCGCGTTGTCAAGATATTCTATCCGACGATCACGCGAACGGGGGAGATCGTATCCACCGAGAGTGCCTCCGTTGAAGTGTGTGTCGAGCAGCTCATCGAATTCCTGAAATCGGGCGAGATTTTCTGAAAAGGGGCGGGATAGTTATGTATGAAGGTGTATGGGTGTTGGGAGAGGAAAGAGACGGTTTGATTCATCCCGTCTCCTATGAGCTTCTTGCATGGGGACGAGACCTGGCGGACAAGCTGGATGTAGATTTGGCATGCGCTATCTTGGGAAAGGATGTGCGTGACCAAGCGCAGGAATTGATCTTCGGAGGAGCGGACAAGGTCTACACTGTTAACCATGTCACGCTTGGAATCTTCAGGGTGGATCCCTACGCTAGCATTGTTGCAGCCCTTATCGAAAAGTATCGACCAGAGATCCTGCTGGCTTCGGCCACCACGATGGGTAGAACGCTGATGCCAGTGTTGGCCGCCAAAATCCATACAGGCCTCACCGCGGATTGTACCAAACTGGATGTTGAGCCGTCCACACGACTGTTGTTACAAACCCGGCCCGCAATCGGGGGAAACGTAATGGCAACGATCAAGACCCCCGAACATCGACCCCAGATGGCAACGGTCAGGCCGAAATCAAGGAAGCCCCTTCCCCGTGATCCTTCAAGAAAAGGGGAGATCGTTGAGCAGCACTTTGGCGAAGAGTATCTTTGTTCACGTGTGAAACGGGTGTCCTTTGAGCCTGACGTGACAAGCGAGGCGCCGATTCAGGATGCGGACATCGTAGTTGCAGGTGGAAAGGGATTAAAGGACGGGAAGAACCTCGACCTCATCTTCAAGCTTGCTAAGGCCCTTGGCGGAGTTGTTGGTGCTTCCAGGCCTGCTGTGGATCAAGGGTGGATCCCTTATTCACACCAAGTGGGTCTAAGCGGAAAATCTGTTACCCCAAGACTCTACGTTGCTCTTGGCATCTCTGGATCTGCCGCTCACCTTGCAGGAATGTCCTCGGCAGAAGTGATCGTGGCAATCAATAAGGACCCCGGGGCGAACATCTTCAAGGTGGCTGACTTCGGCATCGTGGGTGACCTGTTTGAGATCGCGCCCGCCCTGTTGGAGAAGCTAAGCCAATGCAGTGAGAAAGCTTCTAATTCAAACGGAGGAACCAAAGATGAGTAAATACGGTCAGGTGACTCCGGAGGTCGTCAGGCAATTAAAGCAGATCGTTGGAGACAGAAACGTCATCTATGGGGATGCCGATCGGCTCGAATCTTATTCACACGATGAAACGGGAAGCTTCTATTCGGCCATGCCAGATGTGGTTGTGAAGCCAATCTCCACCGAGCAGATCTCTGAGATTATGAAGCTTGCCCATCAGGAGATGATCCCTGTCACACCAAGAGGAGCGGGAAGCGGCTTGGCGGGAGGGGCTGTTCCTCTCTATGGCGGCATCGTGCTCTCCTGTGAGAAGATGGATCGTATTCTGGAGATCGATACGGTCAACTTGGTTGCTGTGGTAGAGCCAGGCGTGATTACCAACGACCTTTGCCAACTGGTGGCTGAAGAAGGTCTATTCTACGCTGGCTATCCGATGAGCGTGGAGTCCAGTTTCGTGGGAGGAAACGTTGCCTGTAATGCTGGTGGGGCCAAGGTTGTCAAATACGGCCCCACCGCCGCACATGTTCTTGGGCTTGAGGTGGTCCTTCCCACTGGTGAGATCATTGAGATTGGGGGAAAACGGAGAAAGGATTCCAGCGGATACAGTGTTCTTCGATTGTTCGTGGGCTCGGAAGGGACCCTTGGCATATTCACCAAGATCTATCTGAACTTGGTTCCTGAGCCGGGGAAAGTGGCTGATTTGCTGGTCCCATTCGGCAGTGTAAAGGAGGCCATCTACGCCGTCCCGAAGATCATGACAGAGAGCAAAGTTCTTCCGGTTGCGGTGGAGTTCATCGACAGGCTTTCTGTTCGCTATTGTTCAGCATACACTAACTCAATGCTCCCGTATCAGGACGATGCGGACGCTTACCTCATCGTTCAACTGGATGGAAAGACCAAGGAAGACCTGCAAGATACCTACGAGAAGGTTGGAAACAGTTGTCTTGAAAACGGTGCCTTGGAAGTATTTGTTGCGGATAACAAGTTCGCCTCAGAGAAGATCTGGAATATGCGTAGGAATTGGCTTGAAGCACTGAAGGTAGCCGATCCTTATGTGAGCACGGGAGATGTTGTGGTTCCGGTTTCCGAGATTCCTGCGATGATGGAGATCATTGAAACCGTATCAAGGGAATATGACGTTGATATCCCTTGTGCTGGGCACGCTGCGGATGGGAATATACATCCAGCACCGATGAAACCGACAGATACTCTCCCCTCCGAATGGAAGGGCCTCATGGAAGAGATCTTGGACAAGATCGCCGTTGCAGCAGGGAAGTTGGGCGGTGCGGTAAGCGGAGAGCATGGAATCGGTTTTGTGAAGAAGGAGCTTCTTTCGAAAACAAAAAAACAGGAAGTCGAACTGATGCGCAGGATTAAGGCCGCTCTTGACCCGGACAATATCCTGAATCCCGGCAAGCTGTTCTGAATGCGGCAAGTGAGGGTTGGTCATCCTCTATAGTACAATGAATGTTACTACCATCGAGCCAAGACAAATATTTGACGCTAGAAAAGGGAGTTCAATTAAGTCATGAAAATACGTCTTGCTTACGGAAAGAGAGGATTATTCGTTGAACTACCCGATCAAAGCTACGTTAAGGTAGTGGAACCTAACTTCGCCCCCGGGCTTCCTGACGAGCGGGAAGCTATACGAAAGTCATTACGGGAGCCAATAGCTTCGGCTCCTCTTCGAGCCCTCGTGAGGTCCGATGATACTGTAACCATCGTCTTTAGCGACTTAACCCGGCCAATGCCTAACGCCGAGGTACTCCCTGTGCTCCTGGAGGAGTTGTGGATGAATCCCCAACCGGGATAGTCGTACGTGTTCATATGCTAGAAGAAGGGCAAGAGAAGGAAGTGACAGCTCAGCTAATAGCCATCCTGTGTAAGTAGATATCTTCCCTAAGGTTTGTAAGCTTGACAAATTGATTGCCACCACTATGATAGATATGACAGCTTACAGATAACCGTCGAGTGGGAGAAGATGTTAGAGAAACTCGAATCTAAGAAGAAGT
>Ga0209991_10000327_pt1 | contig 21228 bp, 17 predicted proteins | sample ChitaG_FD_183167 | JGI IMG/M metagenome (GOLD analysis project Ga0209991, IMG submission 183167) | Deep subsurface microbial communities from South Pacific Ocean to uncover new lineages of life (NeLLi) - Chile_00310 metaG (SPAdes)... | ecosystem: Environmental > Aquatic > Marine > Oceanic >... | reverse complement strand
ATAAAATGGCGAATCCTGTTGAAATGATGTTTTAACAGCCTGGACTACCTCTACTATGGGATTTCCAACGACCCAACATCTACCTGGATTCAATCCTTCTCTTAGTAAATTCTCCCTGTGTTCAGGCAAATAACAAATATTCATGTCAGCCAAATGATCGATGACAACTCTATTTTTCTCTTCTGGCATTATCCAATTCTTGCTTCGCATCCCTGCTTCTATGTGAACTAAAGGGATATTTAGTTTTGATGTTGCTAACGCAAACCCTAAGCTACTATTGTTATCTCCTAAAACTATTACGAATTCAGGACCTTCCTTAATTAAAACTTTTTCAAATTCAATCATTAATTTAGCTACCTGAGTCGCGTGCGTTCCACTTTTAATATTTAAGTTGTAATTGGGAACTCGGACATCTAATTGATCGTAAAAAATTTTATTCAGGTTATAATCGTAATGTTGACCGCTATCAACAATTTTGTTGTCAAAGTAAGTGTCCAATTTTTTGATAATTTGGGAAAGACGAATAATATCGGGTCTTATTCCGATACATGTAATAATTTTTATCATAGTATCTTAAAAGCAAAATAATATCAAAAAGTTTTTCTTTTCTATGGTTAGAATAAGTGGTTATCGTTTTTTGCATAGTAAATCTATTAAATATACACTTTAATATTTAGAAAAGCAGAGAATTTATACTTCTCCTTTTTATTTATAGATTTTATTTAATTTTTTTAGTTTTTTTCTTATGAAAGTTATATATTTTTATTTATGGAAAATGTTTATTACTTTTCTTAATCCATAAATTAGGATACATGTTGAGATGGCTATGAATAATTTTGCTATATTTACATAGGAATTTCCATGTTTTCTTATATTGACTGAAACAGGTACTTCAAGAAGATTAAACTTATAATACGCAGCTTTATAAATTGTCTCAGTACATAAACCAAATCGATTATACATCATTTTATTAAAGATTTTAATTGAATTTTTACTAAAGGCTTTAAACCCACTTTGGTTATTCTTAACTTTTTGTCTGAATAAAATCCACAAAAAGATGTTTATTAAATTTTCGCCTATTTTTGTATAAGAAGGAACTCTATAATTGCATTTTCCTAAATACCTTGAACCTATAACAATATCTGCTTGCTTATTAATTATTGGCTTTATTAGTCGGGGAATTTCTTCGGGATTATGTTGACCATCAGAATCCAAAGTAACGATAATATCTCCTTTTGCGGATTTGATTCCCGTTATAATTGCGGCACCATACCCTCTATTTCTATTATGTTTTACTACTCTAATGTGCCTATTTTTGATAGCTTTGACATTTTCGAAACTGTTGTCTGTAGAGCCATCATCCACTAAAATGATTTCATATTGGTGATGGTTAGGTATCCTTTCAACTACATCTCTGATCGATTTTTCTTCATTGTAGACAGGAATTACCACTGAAATTAGAGGTTTTTCAGGTTTTAAGTGGTGATTAATTTGGATTGAATTGTCGCTATGTTTATCCAATTGATCCTTAATTATTAATTGTTTTATTGTCATTTCTATGGAGTAATTAGAATTTTTGACGAATACAATTTAATTTGTAATTTTGGTATTATATATCTTTCTTTTTTTTATTTGAATGAAACCATGGTGAAAGCTTATGTCTTTAATATCTACATATGCGGGTTTGATTTATAAACTTATTTATATATGTTGATTTGATTTGTAAACTTATTCATAGATATACAAATTAGTCTAAAAATCAATCCAAGGCTTCTTAAAATCAATTTCTAATGGTTGGATTTTAGTGCAGATTGAAACTTTATGATCCCCTTCCTAGTTATCAAGAATCATCTACTTTCCAAGGCATAAAATTAAAAAATCAACAACCTTTTTTTGTTTTAATGACGATGTTCCAATATATTCTCTTAACATATATTCTATTTACATCATTTTTCATAATGATAAGTGTGTTAGGAACTGTCATTCTTCATTTTATAAAAAAAGTGATCAAAATTGATTGGCAATTATCTAAATTAGAAAATTTATTTATAAATTTTATTGTAGGCGTGGTAATTTATGTCTCATGGGGATATATACTCACATTCTTTAAGTTTTTCAATTTTTATTCAATCTATTTACCATTAATTGTAATATCAATATTCTATGTTTTTACTCATATTAGAAAGAATTCGTATAGCCGATTTTTTGATAATATTAAACACTATTTCAAATTAAATTATAAATCATTGTCTGTAAATTTATTTTTTCTGATAGCAATTGTCTCAATTCAACTTATCATTCTATGTCCTATTTTATTTGAAAATTCAGCGTTATTAAGTAAGGATCCATATTACTGGACGAAACACGTGCTATTTTTAAAAAAGTATGGTTACGTTAATTTTGAAACGCAAGGTGGTACTTATCCTTTTGGTTTTACGCTATATTGCGGAGGATCTTTACTCATTAGTCCAGATTTTTTAACAACCTACTCCTTTATGAAATTTGCTGGTCTTCCACTTTTAAGTATTTATTTAATCGTTCTCTACATCATTTTAAAGAAATTTATAAAAAATAAATGGATTATTTTCATAAGCTTAGTGATTTGTTTATCGAATATCTATTTTCTTTACAGGATGATTATGTTCTTATCCTCAGCAATTTCAGTTTTGATAATTCTTATTGGAATACTAATTTTAATAACGAAAAGCAGCAATTACCTTTTAGGGTTTGTGATTTCTGGTTCATTTCTTTTTAACCCAGCCTATGCCTTCTTTCTCATTTTGGCAATGGGGGCCTTCTATGTAGTTAAATTTGTTAAAAGTGTCCATTTGAGAAAAGTAATCGTGAAAGAGCTTTTCCATATAGGTTTAATCTCTTCTGTATGTCTGATTTTTTATATTTTAAGTTTATTTTTATATTATCATATTACTCCCATTGCAGTAATAGCTTATTTTTTAAGGTTATTTGATTTTACGTCAGGAACACAGCAAATTTTTACTACGGGAGCTATTCTTATTGGTAAAATTTTATCAATTAATCTACTCGAGCTAATATTTTTATTGATATATTTAGGCATATTTTATTTTTTACCGATTATGTCTCTCTTTTTGAAGAACGATTTTGATATTGTTAAAAAAAAGGATTTTAATCTATTTCTGAAAGTAACAATATTATTGACATTAATTATTATTATTGCTACACCTTTTCTGAACCTAAGTCGCTTTTTTAGCATATTTTTCATGAGAGTGCTTGAAGTATTTAATCCATTCATTATAATCGCTATTGGCCTAATTTTATCAAGGGTGCACTCAAAATTGATAATTATCGGAACAAGAATAGAGGCGAAATTGTCAAGGTTCAAGATAAGAAATCTAAAGAAATTTTTTCCTCATCTAAGTAAGAGAAGCGTATCTATTGGTGTATTGTTGTCTATTTCATTATTTACTTATTCCTATGCTTATAACAATTTTGTGCATATCTATTTGTATGACGACTCAGTGATGGATTGTGTATTTTATATAAATCAGGAGTATGAATCAAATGCGATAATTGGTGTTCATGAGATAAATGAAAACCATAAAGTATGGGATTTGCTTCAAAATTTCCAGCTTGTTTATTATAATCTACTTGATAATTGGACTTCGGAGGAATTCACAAATTTTACGCAAGATAATAATCTTGATGCGCTTATTATAAAATTAGATTTTTTTGACCAGATATTTATTGATGAGTTCTATACAATTCCATATTTCATTAAGGTCGCTGGAGGTACTAATATAACAGAATACGAATTGTTTGAAATATTATAACCCCAATCGATTTTAGAGCATTCATAAACATAAACATAAAAAAATGCAATAACGGAGTTATTTAAGAGTAAAATAAACTTTAAATTATTAAATAGTAATTAATATAATAGAATAACTATTAGATCAAAAAAAATCAATAAAGGATTTTACCTAATTGAAGATACTGAACGATACTAGCGAAGTCTCCGACTATGATGGGAATAAGAATCGAGAGTCTTTTGAATGGGACACCCATTATCGGTATTTAAATGAAGTTTTGGATTTATTTAGTTCTCGAATTGATTCTAAATTACTCTCCATCGTTATCCCAGTATTTAATGAGGAAAAAACAATAAGGAAAGTTTTAGAGCAATTACCGAAGAATAAATCAATTGAAATAATTTTGGTTGATGATCATTCAACTGATAATAGCTTGGATGAGATAAAGAAAGCAAAAAATGTAAATAGGATAAATTTGATAAGGCACGAGAAGAACCAAGGATATGGTAGCGCATTACTTACAGGAATTAACCATGCTACAGGCTATATTGTAGTAACGATGGATTCTGATGGTCAACATCGTCCAGAAGATATGTTTTATTTAGTCAACCCCATTTTTACGAAGAAGGCAGATATTACTATTGGTTCAAGATATTATGGCACTTACAATTACCGCTTACCAGTATCAACAAGATTAGGTGAAGCCATTATTGAAAAATTTATGTTCATTTTTTTTGGCCTAAAAGTTGCGAACAATCAGGGAGGATTTCGAGCCTTTCATAAGAGGACATTAAAAATTTTTAAAGACATTAAGTTTAAGGATTACGCCTTTACTACTGAGTTACTCTTTAAAGCTTCGTTAGCTAAATTTAAAATAAAGGAATGTCCTATCCATTTAGCTGATCGTGAGTATGGAGCATCAAAGATTGTGCTTTCTAAATTGATATTAAACCTACTACTGTGTGTAGGTTATTATACGATTCAGAGAATCAATAGTCCTTACTATAACAAGTGGATGATGAAGCGATTCTATTTTGTAAAAAAGCTCCCAATATATAGAGAGCAAAAACGCATCGAAACTATGACCCCAAAATTGGAACCCATAATTTCTTTCCCCTAATTTACTTATTTAGCTAAATTAATCGATGTTCTTTAGAGTAATTATCAATTCAATAAATTTAAATTAAATACACCAAATATTTTTATTAACTTACTTATAAGTAATTAACTATTCTTCAAGAAGGGAGCTTTGAATTTGAAAACTCTTACTTTTAAAAAAAATTACAGCTCTCTTATAGAAACACTCAACCATAACCATTCTAAAACGGATTATGATTTTCAGGAATTATTTCAGTATCTTAAAGAACAAAAAAGCATTGATGATGATTCGCTCCTCTTATCTATAATTTTACCAGTATATAATGAAGAGAAGACGATTTTGAAGCTAATTCAATCCCTTCCAATACATAAATCAATAGAAATCATTATGGTGGATGACCATTCGACTGACAATAGTTTAGAAGAGATTAGAAAGGCTAAATATAACGGAGAAATCCATATTATTGAACATAAGTTTAATCGTGGCTATGGGGCAGCATTATTAACAGGAATTCGTCATAGTAAGGGGAAAATATTTATTACAATGGACTCAGATGGACAACATCAAGCAAGTGATTTATATAATTTAGTCAAACCCATTTTTGATGGGCAAGCAGATATTACAATAGGATCTAGATACAAAGGATCGTATAGTTATAAGTTACCATTCTCAACAAGGATTGGAGAAGCTATATTAGAAGTTGTCATTCGTGTTCTTTTTGGTCAGCTTGTAAAAAATAATCAGAGTGGTTTTCGGGCATTTCATAGAAAGACATATAAAATCTTTGAAGAAACACAATTTCACGGTTATGCGTTTACTACGGAATTGTTATTATCAGCGGCGTTACATGAATATAAAATTAAAGAATGCCCGATCAATTTGTTAGGTCGCGAGCATGGTTCTTCCTATATAGTTTTAAATAAATTGCTCCTTTCGTTAATGCTATGCATTGGTTTATACGCTATAAAAAATATTAAACGCCTTTTTTCGAGAAGATAATTATAGTATCATTTTAAAATATGAATATCAAAAAGATTGGGCAATGGTAGAGACATTATTAAGTAATTATGAGATCACGAAAACAAAAGAAGTCGAAACTTCTCTAGAAGATTTATTTCTAAAAATGTATTAATTGTAGTAACAATGACCAAAACCATTCTATTATAATTATTTTCCCGTTAATCTGTACAAGTTTGATAAAAATGCATCAAAGAGAGTTAAACTTTTAATAGAAATAATATTTGGTAAATAAATTTATAAATAAATCGTATAACTAGTTTGTTAGCTATAATAATCCAAGCCCGTTTGGCTTCTACGAGATATCCTGGAAAAATTTTAAAACCGATTTATAAAGAGAAAACAGTTTTAGATTTACTTTTAGAAAATCTAGAAACTTTAAATATCAAAATAATTATAGCCACTACATTTAATGAGTCTGATAAAGCTATAATTGAAACTGCTCATAAACATGGTGTAGATTATTTTAGGGGTGATGAAAACAATGTGCTTAAACGATATATTGACTGTGCGAAAGAACATGGAATTAATAAAATTATCCGGATTACATCTGATAATGTATTCATTCAACCTGATTTGATTAAACCATTAATTAATCTTGAAGATTCAGATTATGACTATGCTTCTTATCAAATTGGAAATAAAAATGTAGTATTGACTCATTGGGGCTTTTTTGGTGAATTTGTTACATTGAAAGCTTTGGAAAAAGTAATAAGTAAGTCATCTGACAAAAAAGACTTGGAACATGTTACCTATTATATATTTAACCATCCTTATGATTTTAATTTGAGTTTTTTGAATGTTCCTCCGGAATTGGAGAGAGACGATATTCGGTTAACCATCGACATCAAAGAAGATTTTGAAATTTGCAAGGAAATATTAAATCATTTATTTAGAAATAACATCGATATGAATTATAAAAATATTTTAAATTACATTAATAATAATCCATTGTTGCTTGAACGAATGAAATATAATATAAAGCACTCAAAATAAAATTGGCTTTTCTATCAAAATACAAGAAGAAGGAATATTTTAGATGAGTAAAACTTTAAGAAGAAAGAAGGTATTGATAAGAGTCGACGGATATAATAAGATAGGATTAGGGCATATTTATAGAACAATAGTTATTGCAAATCATTTAAATAATCACGACGTTCTCTTTGTTTCGAAAAAAGAACATGCCCTGGGTATAAATTTATTGAAAGAAAATAACCATAAAAAAGAATCCTTTTCGAATAAAGAGGAATTTGAAAGAATAATAAGAACCTATAATCCAGATATTATTATCAATGATATCTTAGATACTGATATGGATTATATTAAGCAATTAAAAGAAAGACAAATTTTTGTTGTTAATTTTGAGGATCTAGGCGAAGGAGCAAAATCGGCAGATTTAGTTATAAATGCTCTATATGACCGTAAGAACCATTTTGATAATCATTATTGGGGTAAAGATTATTACATACTACGGAAAGAATTTAACCAAATTCCACAAAAAAGAAATAATGAAGAAGTCAACAACATACTCATTACTTTCGGTGGAACTGACCCTAACAACTATACAGAAAAAGTACTTCATGCAATAAATAATAATCATATATCGAACAATATAGAAATCAACATTATTTTGGGCTTAGGATGTGAGAATCTGGAAAAATTAGAGAGAGACATTATATCATTAAATCTTAATATTTCAATAAAACATAATGTAAATAACATTAGTAAGTATATGTATGAAGCGGATATTGCCTTTACTTCGGCGGGTAGAACAGTTTACGAACTCGCATCTATTGGCATACCTACTATAGTTTTAGCACAAAATGAAAGAGAATTATTACACACTTTTGCTAATGAAGAAAATGGATTCTTAAATTTAGGTTTAGGATATAATGTCTCTAATGATACTATTAGAAAATGCCTGGAAAAACTTATTTTAAATTATGAATTTAGAAATAACTTAACTAGTCGTATGTTAGAGAAAAATCTCCGAAATGGTATTAATAAAGTAATTGATGTTATATTTAGGCATTATGAAAAATATATTAAGGCAGTAAACTTATGAAATCGTACAAAGAAATATTAGAGGAAAATAATATATTTATAATAGCAGACATAGGTGTTAATTACTATGATATCGCTGATAAAGAAAATCTTTCTTTATTAGACTCTGCTAAAAAAATGATTGAAAAAGCTAAAGAAAATGGAGCAGATGCTGTAAAATTTCAAACATATAAAACTGAAAAGATTGTATCTAAGCAAGCTCCAGCATATTGGGATTTAAAAGAAGAACCTACTGATTCTCAATATAAATTATTTAAAAAATACGATAAATTTGGTTTTGAACAGTATAAAGAACTTTCCGAATTTTGTAGTAAAAGGAACATTATCTTTATGTCTACACCTTTTGATTTTAGTGCTGCTGATTATTTGGAGGAATTAATGCCAATTTTCAAAATATCATCTTCAGATTTAACAAATACTCCTTTTATTGAACATATTGCCAATAAAAATAAACCAATATTCTTATCAACGGGAGCTGCAACAATAGGAGAAATTGAAAGGGCGATTAATACTATTAAATCTACTGGAAATAATGAAATTTGTCTATTTCATTGCATATTAGATTATCCTACACAATTTAAAGATATAAATCTTAACATGATTAAACATCTTGCTAATATTTACCCAGAATACATATTAGGTTTTTCTGATCATGCTAAACCAGATGATTCAATGTTAGTTAATACTATCGCTTATGCTTATGGTGCTAAAATTATAGAAAAGCATTTTACACTTGATAAGAATCTCCCCGGTAATGATCATTATCATGCGATGGAACCTCTAGATTTAAAAAAACTAAGAGAAAATATTATGTTTGTCCAGAAAATCAGTGGGCAATATCATAAACAACCACTTCCCTGTGAATTAAATTCGAGAACGCATGCAAGAAGGAGCATAATTGCTAATCTGGACATTTCAAAAGGAGATATAATTACTAAGGAAATGATAACTTTTAAAAGACCAGGTATAGGAATTCCTCCTTTTATGGTTGATTATGTTATTGGAGGGACAGCTTTGGAAGATTTAAAAGAAGATGATATCATAACATTTGATAAAATTAAGTTTGTAAATAAAAGCTATTCATATTTATAGCTAAAAAATTTAAAGGGGATATAATTAATAGAGACAATCTAGTGTTTAAAAGACCTGGAACGGGTATTCCTCCTTCCATGTTGGATCGCGTTGTCGGGGGAGTTGCTTTAAGAGATATACATGAGGATGAAACTATAACATTTAATAGTATAAAATTAAAAAATTCTCATAAAGGATAATCATACAATCATCCTTTAATTTAGATAAGAAGAACTAAAACACTTTAAAACAATTAAAAATTGGAGTTAAATATAGGTGAATAATTTAGTTGTACATTTTCCTTAATAGAACTGTCGCAAATATAGGAGACTTTCTTTATTATTCAAATTCTATAAAATTAATAAATAGATTTAAGCCGAATATAAAGATTCTTGAAGTAAATGCTTGGAAACCGTTAATGGAACAAATAGATATAAATACTCTTAAGAAAGCAAAAGCAATTATTATTCCTGGAGGGCCTGCTCTTAGAAAAGATTTATTTCCTCAAAAATATCCTATTCCTCCAATAGTTTTTAAAAACAATATACCAATTATTTTTCTTGGTATAGGGTCGAAATTCTATCCTGGAACAATACATAAATTGAAAAAACTTAAGTTATCAAAAAGTACGATCAAATTTCTTAAATATTCTATAGATCAAGGTTACCCTATAGGTGTTAGAGATATTTTAAGTAAAATGCTCCTATTAGAAAACGGAATCGAAGATGTTGTTGTTAACGGTTGTCCTGCATGGTACGATTTAGATTATTTAGGAAAAAAACTTAAAAAACCCAAAGAAATAAGAAAGATCGTATTTTCTACTCCTGCCAGTCCATTATCTTTCAATCAAGCAAAAAAAATTATAAAAAAATTAAGAAATGAATTTCCTAAAGCATCAATTACAGTATTATTTCATAGTGGTATATATCTTGATGGAGGTCGAGCCTTTAAAAGACTTACAAATTTAAATAAAGATTTAGCAACTTTCTCACTGAGAAAGGGATGTGAAATTCTTGATATATCAAAAAAATTAAACACATTAAGACTTTATGATAATTCTGATTTACATTTAGGGTATAGAGTTCATGGTCATTTATATGCACTTAGTCATCGGAAACCCTCATTCTTAATTGCGGAGGATTCTAGAGGCACGGGAGCGTTAGTGACTTTAGGGGGCTTAGGAGTGCCAATATGGTCTAAATTTGCCGACAAATTAAGTACTAATAAGATTATTTGGAATGCAATTCTATTTTGGTTAAGTATTATAGGGCCTCATTTTCCTATTTCTAGTCTTGTTTCTAATCAATTTGTTCCCAAATTAATATTAAAAATGATAAAATCTGAACTAGACAATGGTTTTAAATCATTTGAAAAAATTCCAGAAATAATAGATAAAACTTTTGAAAATAGGATGAAAAAATTTATTAAAAGTTTACCTTAAAAGTATCTTCAATCAATTTCTATTTATTTTAAAGCTATATCTATGTAATTCGTTTGCAGTATTCTAATTTGAAGACTTCCTGTTTTTAGTTATTTTTAATATAAGATTTACTATTTTTTCAGTAGGAGGCTCTCCAGGATCATAGAATGAAAAATTCTTTGAATATTCCGTATACTTTGCCTGCAGGCCTTCCGCTATTTATTGGAGGGATTTCTACGATAATAGGAGATTTATTTATTGCTGGAAAAATAGTTATTGTTGAATTTTCAATATTGTTTTTAATTTCAGGTTATGACCTAATTAAAAAAAATATTTAATGAAAAAATTGCTTTTTTTACATATTTTCAGGTATTACTCTATTCTGAAATTCTCCTAACTTACTTTAATCATTTATCGTTTCTTCTTTTATGTAATCTAACATTTTTTTAGGATTGATTACATTAATGAAATATGTCAAGTCGTCTCTCGTTAATATCTTTGTTGATATTAGGAAACCTAAATATAAAATCAATATAAATAAAGAGATAAAAATTCTTAATAAAAATGAAAAATTTAAGCTAAAAAAGTAAAAACTAACAAAAATCAAAGAAAAAATAACTACCAAATTCAACGCATTGTTTAATTTCAATTTTCCAGTTTTAAAATACTTAAAACAATAATATCTAATAAAAATTGTTTGTGGTATAATTGAAATCCATATTCCTAAATTAATTGCAAGAATATTAAGAATGGGAAGAAGTAATATCCAAGAAGTTATAGAAAATATCAAACTAATAAACAAATTGAAAGCATAAACTTTGAATTTTTCCAAAACGACGATTAATGGCGTATATGGACCGAATAATGAGAAGCTTATTAAACTTAAAAGATACCCGAAGTATAAAAATAAGCCGTTTTCAAAATATATTTGACCAAATAATAGTTTTAAAAAATAATCCGCAAAAAAAATCCCAATTACTATTATTATGCCATTTAAAATAGCAGTATATTTTTCAAATAAAGCTATAGATTTCCTAATCTCATCTAATTGATTATTTTTATATAATTGTGAAAATTTAGGTATTAGTAGGGATCGGAATACTTGCTCTATCCCCTTAATCATAATAAAAAACGAAGTAATAACATTAAAAACACCCAATAATTCTTCGTTATAATATTGAAGAAATATTAAAGGCCCCAGATTAGATATAAGCACACTTAAAAAAAAAGGTAAAATAAAAACGAGATCTAATTTAAAGTATCGTACTAATAAATCCTTCTTGATTTTAGTTAATTTAAAATCTCTCCCATAATAAATGCTAATCGATAAAGCAAAAATATTTGAAATGATTGTATTTACTAAATATAAAATAAAGTTATTTAAAATGAGGATTGAAATCAATCCAAAAATCAATCCTAAAATTTGTCCAATAATTGTAGCCACTTCTTTTTTTGCGATTTTAAATGTTGCTTGAAAGCTATAATTATAAACCATGAGCATGCTAATAATCAAACGGTCAACAAAAACAACGATAATTATTGAAATCTGGTTCTGGTTATTTGTAATTAAATTACTATTTAATGAAAAGAAAATGATAAAAATAAAAGTTATACTTGAAATAATAATGAGAAATATCTTCAAGAAAAAGTATGTTGAAAACGCAACGCTTTTTTCTTCTTCTTCAGCCATTAATTTCAGATGAACTGTTGATAGATTTAAATCAGAGAAAAACAAAAAAAAAGCTAAAAGAGATTGAGCTACAGTCACATAACCGAATTCAATTGGTAGAAATCGATTTACAGCGAATATTAAAATTATTCCTTGGATTAAACGTATAAAGAGTAAAGAAATTACGGACAAAAATGTTTTTCTTCCCAACATTTAACATTTTAAATAGCAGAAGGAATAAAAACTTAATTCTATATTATTTAATTCCAACGCACTCTCTTACAAACACTTTGTAATTCTCTTCCCAATTTGGATTAAAATAATATTCCAGATTATAAGTCAGTTTTAGTTTTTCTGTATTTAATATTAAATCTTTTAATTCTTCGTTTTCTTTGAATCTCATTCCAATGTCTTCAGGGATAAAATTTTTTGTCATATTATCCTCTAAAATAAATAGTTTTTTATTAAATCCCAAAGTTTCATAAATAGTTGTTGAATTGCCAGCCACAATATTTTCAAATTGGGCAATGTATTCGTAGATATCTCCAGATTTAGCTATTTCTATATTTGCATATTTATACAATTCTTTATACCTACCTTCAAAAGGCACTTCTCCAGGGTGCAATTTGTATAAAATCTTGTAATTCTGTAATTCTTCTGATAAATATTTTGCAATTTTAACGAACTTATCTGTAATAGAACCTTGAGATATTATTAATATACTGTCTTTCTGTTCTTTGATATCTTTATATTTTTTGATACTCTTATAAAAATGAGGATTTCCTATAGTTATTATCTTAGAGGGTATTTTTATCTTATCATTCCAATAATCTCCAAAGGTCAATATATAATCCGGAAGATCTTTTTTGTATTGTTCACTTTTAAAAACCGCATCTCCATAATTATAAGCCATATGACCTTCATATATGATCCCATGTTGAAATTCTCCCGTTATTATGCCGTTTTCTTTTGCTGTTTTTATTAATGTACTTTTAAATCCTCCATAAGAGGCTGCCCTAACAAAAATAATTTTAGGATTTAATTTTTTAAAAACATTTTTAAGATAGGATCGGTAATAATCATAACCAAAATAGTAAAAATATAATTCTTTTCTGACTTTTTTAGCAAAATCTTCCTCGATATTACCTTTCGTTTTCAGAAATTCAATAAATCTTTCGATGCTATGATTATTTTTTTTAGAAAAAAGACTTTTTATCTGACCAAATAAAAAAGCTTTTAAGTTGCCATATTCTTCCGTCGCAAAGTTATCAGTATTATCAGGAATATTATAATACCCTCTGTATGAAGCGTCAATAACTAATGTTTTGGGTAGTAAAGAAGAATAATAATCCGCGCCTATGTTAAAATTTTTGTTATTTAAACGACCTCTTGCACTAGAATAATAAAAAATGTTATATCTTTTATTTAATCTATGAGGGGCATATTTCAGAGAATTATAAATATATCTAAAATTTTTTAAAGACAACTTAATATGACGGGCATGAGGAATAGCAATATTTTCTTTTTTTCTTTTTATATAAGAGAGAACATTCCATCTTATTAGGGGCCATATCATAAGGTCTTTTTCTTTTATAATAAATTTGTTTTTTATAATCTCATCATCTAATTCAAAAAACTCATTACAATTATCAAGCATATTAATACTCAATTTTAAAACCTTAATGAAATTTTTTAAGTCTTTTCAATTCTTCATAATGTTCCTTATCTCTATAAGAAAATACCTTCGCAGGGTGCTCTCCCGCTATAGCATATTTTGGTATATCATGCACCACAACACTTCCTGCTTGGATTATAGCACCTTCACCTATTGTAACACACCCTAGTATAATAACGCCCGTTCCAACCCAAACATTATCTCCGATTATTACATCTTTATAGATGTAAGTTGAATCATAAGGAATTCTGGTTCCTTTACCAAAATTATGATTTTGAGTAATGACACGTACATTTCTTCCTAAATGAAAATTATCACCTATAATTAATTTTCCCCCTCCGTCAACTATGATACCATTGAAATTGCAATTTCGTCCAAGGTGCGTATTTAAGTTAAAAATAGTTTTTGAAAAGGCTTTGATATGAGGGACTGTTTTATAACTTGCTATTCTTTTGATATTATATCTTGTAATTAAAACTTGTGCAATGGGTTTTACGACACCAAAGATTTTATTTAAAAAGAGCGCCAGCTTAATAAAACACCTCTACCGGTACATGTATATCTAATTAAACAATAAAAAAGTTTTAAATTTAAGGAATTTTAGAAATTCTAGGAATTTAAGTAAAAAATAATAATTTTGAAGAATTTGATTAAATAAATTTTTAAAATAAATTTTTAATCTCTTCACAAATTTAAATCAAAACTAAAATGAATAACCCGTTAGTTTCCATAATTATCCCTACATATAATCGTCCTAAATATCTTCAAAGAGCAATTGAATCATCATTAAAACAGACATATAGAAATATCGAAGTTATTGTTATTGATGATAATTCTAACTATAATCCCTTAACAATAATAGAGGGATTTAAAGATAATCGAATTAAGTATTATAAAAACTCAGTAAACCGAGGATCCGTATTTAGTAGAAATAGAGGATTATCACTTTGCTCGGGGAATTATGTAAATTTTTTGGATGATGATGATGAGATATTACCCCAGAAAATAGAATTTCAAGTAGCTAAATTTAAAGAGTCTAATGTTGAAAATTTAGGGGTAGTAAGTTGTGATATGGAATATAAACGAAAAGATATAAATATGCTAAAGGAGAATCACCTGAAAGGAAACATTTATAAAAAATTACTGAGGCAATATTGTATCTATGGAATACATAGCATGCTAATCAAGAAAGAATTCACACCTAAGTTCGATTTAAATCTTAAGTCAAGTCAAGAATACGATTTATCAATAAGACTTGCTAGAAGATGTAATTTTGATTATGTTCCTAAACAACTTGCCGTCACCCACACTTCCGAGAATCAAATTAGTTTTAATTATAAAAAGAAAATTGATGGTACAAAGTATTTATTTAAAAAATATCAAAGTGAGTATTTAAGATTTGGAGCGAAATTTTATATTTATAATTGGTTCAGATTTCGCTATTTATTACTAAGATATTTTATTTTGTTAAAATTAAGTGTGAGTCAAATAAATGAATTACTATATACTATACATAATAAATTAGTAAAAACTCTTCAAAAATTAAGAAAATGAGAGAATTACCCTTTGTTACGGTTTTTACGCCGAATTATAATAAATCTAAATATCTACCGGAAACAATAGAGAGTGTTTTACATCAAACTTATGAAAATTTTGAGTATATCATCATTGATGACTGTTCTACGGATGATAGTTGGGATATAATTAGCAACTATGCATCAAAGGATGAAAGAATCAAAGCTTATAGAAATAATGAAAATTTGAAAATTGTAAAGACTCGCAATAAAGGATTTCAATTTAGTTCTAAAGAAGCAAAATATTTTGCTATTTTAGATAGTGATGATGTTTCCACTCTTGAAAGATTAGAAAAACAAGTCAATTTTTTAGAGGAAAACCCCCGATATGGGTTAATAGGGAGTGATATAATTGTCATAGATGAAGAATCAAAGGAGATAGGGTATAGAAAATATGTCTCGTCCGATTTAGATATACGAAAAGTGATCACACGATTAAATCCGATTGCTCAATCTAGTGTTCTTATAAGGAAGCAAGCGATTCAAGAAGTAGGATTCTATGATGAAAAATGGAATGTCTGTCAAGATTATGATTATTGGTTGAGGATAGGTATTGATTGGAAATTAAAGAATTTCGATAAGCCTCTAATAAAATACCGCTTAAGCAGAACCCAGGTTAAAATTACTAACTTAAAAGAGACAATTCAAAATACTTATTTAATCCAAAAAAAAGCCATAAAAGAATACAACTACGATGATTCCATCTATAATAAGTTCTATAGACTGATTCTAAGACTTTCATTTTCATATCCAAAATTTGCCTACTTTATTTATAGAAGGATGATAAATAAAAAATAGAGAGGATATTTTACGAATGATAAAAAATAAGAATATTTTAATTACTGGTGGAGCAGGATTTATAGGATCACATCTAGTCGAATTATTAATTAAGGAGGGTAATTTTATAATAGTTCTTGACAATTTTAACGACTATTATGAAGGGAAAGATAAAAATATCCAGAGCGTAGTAAAAAATTATGAAGCAAAAGATTATCATATAATCCGGGGAGATATCACCAAGAAAGATATTTTTAATAAAATAACGGTGAATGTTGATATTATCTTTAATTTAGCTGCTCAAGCGGGTGTAAGATACTCGATTGAAAATGCTTCTGAAGTTGCTCAAAATAATATTTTAAGTGTCGTGAATGTTCTTGATTATGCGGTTGAGGACGATATTGGAAAGGTTGTTCATGCTTCCTCTTCCTCTGTCTATGGAAATCCTCTTTATACACCTCTAGACGAGAATCATCCTAAGAATCCTATTTCTCCTTATGCTGTTTCTAAATTATGTGGCGAACTTTACTGTGATTATTATTTTAGAGAGTACAATTTACTTGTAACTTCTCTAAGGTTTTATACTGTTTATGGTCCAAGAGGTCGTCCAGATATGGCTATTAGAAAATTCTTTAATTTAATGTTCCAAGATAAAGATATTACGATCTATGGAGATGGAACACAATTAAGAGATTATACTTATATATCTGATATAGTGAATGGATTATATTTAGCAGCTGAAAAAAAGGAATCCGCAGGGCAAGTCTTTAACTTAGGATATTCAAGTCCCATTAGTGTAAATGATCTTGTTGAGAAGATGTATGCAATTTCTGGTAAATCTAAAAAAGTTAAGTATATAGAAAGCCAACAGGGGGATGTAGATATAACATATTCAAATACAGAAAAAGCAAAAAAAATTTTAAATTATCATCCTCAAGTGAACATTGATGAGGGATTAAAGAAAACCTACGAATGGCAGAAAAAGAATCAACCAGAAGAATATTAAGTGTATTCTTTTGAACGAATACTTTCTATGTTTGTACCAAATTATAATAAATATGTGAAATTACATAATTAAGAAACATAGTTAAGAACTATTGACCGAGCATGAATTTTAACGAGAAGCGAATTTTAATCACTGGAGTTGCAGGTTTTATTGGGAGTAACCTAACAGAAAGTTTATTAGAAGAAGGTGCGGAAGTTATCGGTATTGACAATCTCTTTAGCGGAAGTCTAGAAAATCTAGAAGACGCATTTAAAAATAAAAAATTTGAATTCCATAAAGGGGATATCCGTGATCTAAACTTTTTGTTAGATGTGTTTAAAGATATTGATATAGTGTATCATCAAGCAGCGTTTACAAGTGTACCTCAATCTATTAAAATGCCAGAAAATTGTAATGATGTCAATGTAAATGGTGTTTTAAATGTATTAAACGCCGCTCGCCGAATGAATGTAAATAAGGTAATTTTTGCGTCTAGCTCATCTGTATATGGAGATACACCTACCTTGCCTAAACGAGAGGATATGCGAAGGATACCAATATCTCCATACGGCGTTGCTAAATTAGCTTGTGAAGCCTACATGCAGGTGTATCATCATGTGTATGGGTTGAAAACAACTTCTTTAAGATATTTTAATGTTTTTGGACCAAGGCAGAGAGATTCACCTTATAGCGGAGTTATTGCTATATGGTTAGGCAATATTATTAGAAATAAAGATCTGATAATATTTGGGGATGGTAAAATTTCGAGGGATTTTACTTACATTAAGGATGTAATTCTAGCGAATCTTTTAGCAGCGCAACATGATGCAGCAGGAGAGATCCTTAATATAGGCGCGGGATCACCAATAACTCTAACAGATTTGGCAAAATTAATGTTAAAAATATTGAAAAAGGAACATTTAAAAATAATTTATTCAGACCCCAGGCCCGGCGATATAATGCACAGTTATGCGGATATCTCGAAAGCTATGGAATTAATACACTTTAAACCAGAATATGATCAAGAACGGGGCTTAACGGATTATTTCAAATGGCACAGCAATAGATATAATATAGATTTAAAGAAATAATGGAATTATTGAAGATATGAGCGTTATTAAAATTAGTCTTAATAAAATCCTATTTTGTTTAAAATTAAGATTTAATCTCTTTTTCATAATATTATCATTTTTAACGTTTTTATCTGTATTTCTTCAAATTAATGGTATTTTTGGAGATTTGTTTAATGGTTTGAATTTAATTAGCGTAATTTTTATTTTATTATTTCTACCCTCATATCCGATTTATTTTTTCATTTTTAAATTTAAAACTCTTAATCTTGTAGAGAGATTAAGCCTAACTATCGTTACTAATTTATCAATATATATTCTTCAAGGATTTATTGGCCATTCTTTAAAAATTCCATTAACGCCATTATTTTTTCTCTCATTAACATTTTATTTATTTATCATTCTAATTGGCTCTACAGTTATTATTCAAATTAAAAAAAATACCATTTCATCTTTTATGAAATCAAAAACCGACATAGATAAAGAGAGATTTTACGCCGATTTCTCAATTTTCAAATTTATAAAGGATAGTTTATCTATAAACGGGATATTATTGATAATTTTTATCTTAATGTTTATCTCTTCGGATTTTCTAAGAAGTGGTTATTTTATTGGGTTCGATCCTTGGTTACATATTAGTATAATTAGAATTATTACCGAAACCTACCAATTACCCGCAGGAGAATATTTTGGCGCAATGGGTTTACACATTTTCAGCGTAGTATTTCATTATTTTTCAGGAATAAGTGCAATTAATATCCCAAAGGCTTCGCTTTTTTACACATTTCCAGTATCGAGTTTAATAGTCTATTGTCTTTTTAAGCGTGTGTTTAAAAGTAAAAATTTCGCAATTTTTGGAGTATATATATTAACCTTTACTTCATTAGGGTTTTCATATTTGATGTATCAGTATTGGCCTTCGGGATTAACTTATATCCAGGGGCTTATGATTTTTCTTCTGCTTTTTATAAGATTACAAGCTTTTATAAAAGAGAAACCTCCAAATCGCAAAGAGATTTTTGCTGATATCTTTAAAACCTATATCCCGGTTATACTAATCTTTATTAGTGCTTTAATTACTCACTCATTAATTATAATTTTTATTCTAATTTCTTTTGTGTGGATATATTTGATCTACTTCTGTATTAATGTCAGAAGAGGTTTTGATTTTTTCCTCTTATTAGGATTGATGGGTATTTTTTTACTATTTTATAGTTTAAATATCAGTACGGGGCATCTTAGAGTTTTTGGTATCTTGTCTTCCTTCCCAATTCAATACATCGTTTCAGGTTTGATTGCTGGTGCTTCAGTTATAGTGCTATTTATTCTCTATATCAGAAAAGACACCAAATTTACAACAGGAAGGTATAAATTAATTATATTCGGGAAGAGGAAAAGGTTCTATAAAACAATTGAAGACCGGTTTTTCATACCAATTTTAATTACGCTTGTTATCATTTTTACTATTACCTTTTTTATAGCAAATTCCATTTGGTTTAATTTAAATTCACTTTTTATTTTTGTTGGTTTTGAATTGGTTCTATATATAGTAATTGCCTTATGGGGATTTGCAGTGTTTCGATATAAGCCTAGGGGTAAAGCCTTATTGTTATGGGCAATGGCATTGTTTTTTTTAATTTTTGCGGGTATAATTTTTGATGCTTTCACTGATACTTTACATTTTTACACTCGGATATTTTATATTACCTCAGTTGTTATTGTTATAGGGTTTATTTCTTACTTTCAAAAATTAATGAAGTTAGGAGGAAGAAATGAAACGAAATCAATAGTTTTAATGATTTTAATAGTTTTCTTCTCTTTATTTGCTTCGTTTACTGATATAAGCGTTTCAAGGGGAATCTATACTTTAAAGAAACGAGAAGTCAGTACAATACAATGGTATTCAAATTACACTACTGAGATTAATACGATAATTGGTCAGAATGGCTGGGAACATGTCTTTGTTTATTACAATTACCCATTTGACAATCTAAGTTATGATTTATCATTTAAGGAAATTCATAATTTTATTTCTGCTAACGATGATCTTATGCACCCTAATAATCACATTTTAAGTAATGGTACAAATATCTTAACTAAAATGAAGAAGGATACTGAAATGGATATTTATCTTCTTTTATCTGATTATTACTTATTAACGTCAGGTTCGAGCCTTTTTGGTGAGTTAACCCCCGAAGAAATAGAACAGTATTATAATCTAAACTATTTAAATAGAATATTTTCTGCTAAAAGTGAAAATGGAGAAGAAATGCCCATTTATTGGGTTATATAAGTCTTTATATTAATTCTCGAAAATATTTTCTTATATCCTTGTATCCAATAAGATGAATATTTAATAATTATCATAATTCGATTTTTAAAATCATTCAAAAATTTCATATTCTCCTAGAAATGCAGTATCAAGTTTTTCATTTAGAATTTGAGCTTTGTCACCTTCAATTTTAAACATCTTTGGTAGTTTACCTACTTGACCAATTTTATTATCTCGAGATATAAAAGCCCCGTAAACACCCTCAATATCCTCGGCGGCATCTAATGCATTTTTAATAGATTTTTCTACATCAAATCCTTTAACTAAATTCGCTATTCTTGTTGCAGCGCCATCTGCTAATGTTGCATTTTTTGCAAATATAGTCACTGCATCTGCTTGTCCCAAGCTAATTGCATGTCCTATTGTAGCAGAACTGGTTCCAATTCCAATAGGACAATTTCTTTTTTCAATTAAGAAACCAATATTCAAATTGAGTTCATTAAATCCAGCAAATAGTGCGATCTTCATATTTTCTTCCGAATCAACAGCGATTTCGCCACCATTTTCAACCAACGCAATTCTTGCTGGAATAAAATCATTCTTATCTCTCACTTTCATAATGCTTAACATTATATCCGCAAATGCCCCTGCTACCGCTGCCATCGGACCAACATCGCATAAAACTGATGCCTCGCTCATTAAATTGATGATCTCAAACTCAGTTTTGATTTTAATCGGTGAAAAAGA
>Ga0209991_10000326_pt1 | contig 21234 bp, 17 predicted proteins | sample ChitaG_FD_183167 | JGI IMG/M metagenome (GOLD analysis project Ga0209991, IMG submission 183167) | Deep subsurface microbial communities from South Pacific Ocean to uncover new lineages of life (NeLLi) - Chile_00310 metaG (SPAdes)... | ecosystem: Environmental > Aquatic > Marine > Oceanic >... | reverse complement strand
CTATGCTTCTGCACGGCCAATCTCTTTCTCCCCTTAAGTCTACGGGACTTGATGACCCTGCGTCCGCCTTTGGTGCTCATCCGAGTCCGAAAACCGTGAACTCGCTGACGTCGTCTTTTCTTGGGTTGATAGGTACGCTTGGGCATTAACTTCTCTCCTAAGATGCAAATCGTGATTCCATCGCCTATTATACTCTTTTGACGCTCTATGTCAAACTTCCAACTTCGATAGCTCCACCTTCTTCAGCCGGGGGTTATGGGTGATGCCTGGGATGCGGCCCCGCTTGGCCAGGGGCTTTCCAGCTACCACCTTTAAGTCGCCGGTGAAGTCAATCGGCTTGGCGCCGCTGATGTGGCTTCCAACCCCGTAGCCATCTACGGGGGCTCCCTCGGCGATGAACTGCCGAATTCCTTCCGGCGTGATGCCTCCGCTGACGAAGATCTTGACATTTGGAAAGCCGGCTTGGTCAAGGCGAGCTCGCACCTCCTTGACCAGATCGGGGGTGACACGACCCCGCTCAGGTGGGGTGTCCAGGCGCACTCCCCAGAGCCGATCACCCATTGCCTCAGCTACCCGCAGGCTCTCCTCTGCCTCGTCCTTGAAAGTGTCCACCAGGGCGATGCGGGGGAACTCCGGCGGCATATGCTTATCGAAGACCTCAGTGGCCTTCACCGTATCGCCGAAGATGAGGATCATGGCGTGGGGGATGGTCCCTGATGGAGCTTTGCCCGCCAGCTTGGCTCCGGCGGTGGTGGCGCCACTTACGCAACCTCCCACAATGGCCGCGTATTCCATCCTGGCCGAGACATCGGGGTGGACATGGCGGGCTCCGAAGCTGATGATGGAAGCGCCTTCGGCTGCCTCCACCACCTCCCGCGCCGTCGTGGCCCAACCGCTCTCGTGGGCCAGGATCCCCAAAATGGCCGTCTCGTAGAGGCCGAAGGAATTGTAGGGGGCAGTGATGCGCAGGACGATCTCGTCCTCGCTCATGGGCTTGCCCTCTTTTTCCCTTCTTTCGCTTGCTTCCTTACTCGTCATTCCACCCTTTCGATGTGCGCCCCTAACTTGCGCAACTTCTCGTCTATCCTCTCGTAACCCCGGTCTATCTGGCCGATGTTGCGAATTACGCTTCGCCCCTCGGCGCAGAGGGTGGCGATGAGCAGGGCCATGCCGGCCCGGATGTCTGGGCTCTCTAACTGCTCACCGTGCAGCTTGGACGGCCCCACCACCACTGTCCGGTAGGGATCGCAGAGGATGATGCGCGCGCCCATGGAGATCAGCTTGTCCACAAAGTACAGCCGGCCCTCGTACATCTTCTCGTGGATGAGGATGGTACCCTCAGCCTGGGTGGCTATCACCACAGCAATGCTCATTATGTCCGTAGGGAAAGCTGGCCAGATGCCGTCGTCTATCTTGGGAATACCCCCGTGAGCGTCGGGGATGACCCTTAATTCTTGCTCGGCGGGCACGAAAACATCCTCTCCTCGGATCTCCACTCTAACCCCCAAGCGTTCCAACATAAGCCTAATCATGCGCAGGTGCTGAGGCACGGCTTTTTTTATAAGGAGTTCACCGGACGTCACCGCTGCCAGTCCGATGAAGCTACCCACCTCTAGATAGTCAGAGGCAATCCGGCAAGTGCCGCCCCCTAGCTTTTCTACACCTTGGATGGTCAAAGTGTTGGTGCCGATGCCGGAGATTTGTGCGCCGACGCTGTTCAAAAAGCGAGCCAGGTGCTGGACGTGGGGCTCACAGGCTGCGTTGTGGACGATAGTGGTTCCCTCGGCGAGGCAGGCAGCCATGATGGTGTTCTCCGTGCCGGTCACGCTGGCTTCATCGAGAAGTATATCCTGGCCACGCAGTTTATCAACCTTCATGTTATATCCAGCGTCCACCTCGATCTCAGCCCCTAAGGCGCGCAAGGCAGCCAGGTGGGTGTCCACCCGCCGACGGCCAATGACATCCCCGCCAGGCAGGGGAAGGTAAATGTGGCCGCAGCGGGCTAGCATGGGCCCCGCAAAGAGGATGGAGGCTCTGACCTCCCGACAGAGGTTGGAATCCAGGCGCGTGGTGGCCAAATCCTTGGCTTGAACGGTTACTTCGTGATCCCCGCTCCATTCGATGTCCACACCGATATCAGCCATGATGGCTAACATGGTCTCCACATCTTTGATCCGGGGCACGTTCTTTAGCACAACCTTTTGATCGGTCAAGAGCGTGGCCGCCAGGAGGGCCAGGGCCCCATTCTTGTTGCCGCTCGGAACCACCACGCCTTTGAGCGGGTGCCGACCTTCGATCACAAATTTCTCCATCAGGTTGGGAGTCCTTTCTTCAGCGTTTTTAACCAGTCGGCTATCTCCGGCTGCAGGTCTGCTTCCCGCTGAGCCAGAAAATCGCCAATGGCTGCCCAATCGGGCTCGAGTTTGTAGATGTAGCGGTTTTTATCAACCTCTTGCAACTCGGTGGCCGCCAACCGGGGCTTGACCAGATGGTCAATCAAGAGGTCGAGGCCCTTGTCTTCCTGAGAGTTTGCCGGATCGAAGTACAGCCAGCGATCGGGTGACAAGAGATTACGCTGCCGCAGATATAACAGGCAGAGTTGTAAGTTAGCAGCCTCCAACAGCCCCTCGAGCTTGACGAGCTGCTCACTGATTTCGGCCAGACGCGCCTCAGAACGGGCAACCTTGGCCTTGCGTCGGGCTACTTCTCTTTCCACGAAGTTCGTAGCAAACAGGTGGTCAATGATGACCAAGCCCGCCAATAGTATCTTATCGCTTACCCTCATGGCCTTTGGCTTTTAGCAAAACCTCGTCTCCTACCTTCGCTTCCAGGGTTTGGGACGCGCTACCACCGGACACGGCAATCTCCAAGTGATCCGAACTGCCGATGAGAGCCAGGAGCTTCCCCGGCGCCACCTCGGCGTAGTTATTCGCTATTCCCCGGATGCTCTGTCCTTTGATCTTGACGATGCCCTCTCTTAGCAAAGGGTGACCACGTAAATCCGTTGACATAATGCTTGTGACTAAATTACCAAAGCGGTCAATATGGATGACCTGGCCGACGATGGTTCCGTCGGGGCGGACCTGAGGCCGGGGTAGGGGGAAGGCGACGATCTCCGTCAGGGGCTGGCCCAGCTCGGCTAGTGGGATACCTCGCGCCAGGTGGGCGGCGGCGGGGGCCAAGATATCACGGCCGTGGAAGGTGCGGCTGACCGGGGAGAGGTGGTAGCGGGGGTTGGTGAGGTCCACTATCTCTTCCACCCTCTCGCGAGCGACCACGTAGCTCAGGACACCATTGTCGGGGGCCACGAAAGTGGCCCGGGGCGTCCGCAAGGCGATGGCCCGCCGTTCGCTGCCCACTCCCGGATCAACGACCACCACATGGATGGTGCCCTGGGGGAAGTAAGGGTAAGCAGCGTAGAGGATAAAAGCGGCTTCCCGCACATCTTGGGGCGGGATGTCGTGGGAGACATCCACTATGGTGGCTGTGGGGTCAATGCCCAGGATGACCCCCTTCATCGTCCCCACATAGCCGTCCGCCAGCCCGAAATCAGTGGTCAAGGTGATAATGCTCACAGTTTCTTTTCCCTTGCTTAATTGTACTCCAGAGGGTGATTCTCGTCAAGGCCGTTTGACAAGCGAACCAATGTTCTATATAATAGAATAGGTTTCGGGAGGATTCCTCTTTTTCAGATGGGCTGAGCGACAACTTCGTTGGAGGTGATGAGCGGTGGAGGAGAGACGGGAGGACACACAGAGCTATGAGGCCAGGGACATCCAGGTCCTGGAGGGCTTGGAGGCGGTACGCCGGCGCCCCGGCATGTACATCGGCAGCACCGATATGCGTGGTTTGCATCATCTGGTCTACGAGGTGGTGGACAATTCTATAGACGAAGCGCTGGCCGGGGCCTGCGACCGGATCGAAATCAGCATACGTCCGAACGGCAGCGTAACCGTGGTGGACAACGGCCGGGGCATCCCTGTGGAGACCCACGAGCCGACGGGGAAGTCAGCCCTGGAAGTGGTGCACACCATCCTGCACTCCGGGGCCAAGTTCGGTGGCGGGGGTTATAAAGTAGCCTCGGGACTGCACGGGGTTGGCGTCTCGGCGGTCAACGCCCTCTCGGAGTGGCTAGAGGTAGAGGTCAAGCGAGATGGCAAGCTCTATGGCCAGCGCTATGAGCGGGGCATACCTGTTAACCCCGTGAAGGCGATTGGCAGGGCCAAGGGGACGGGAACCAAAACCACATTCATGCCGGATACCGAGATATTGCAGACCTTGGATTACAAGTTCGACCCTCTGGCCCAGCGCTTTCGGGAGATGGCCTTTCTCACCCATGGACTGACTATCCATTTCCGCGACGAACGCGATGAGCGGGAGATGACTTTCTACTTTGAGGGGGGCATCACCTCCTTCGTCCGTTACATCAACAAGAACCGCACTGTCCTGCACGCCCCGATCCATGTGGAGAAGCAAGTGGGCAGCGCTATGGTCGAGGCGGCCATCCAGTACACCGATGGCTACGCCGAATCGGTTTATGCCTTCGCCAATAACATCAACACCGTTGACGGGGGTACTCATCTCACGGGCTTCCGCTCGGCCCTGACTCGCACCCTCAACGATTACGCCCGCAGGAACAGCTTGCTCAAGGACAACGAGCCCAACTTCGCTGGCGAGGACACCCGGGAGGGCCTGACGGCTATCCTCAGCGTCAAACTGACCGACCCCCAGTTCGAGAGCCAGACCAAAGCCAAGCTGGGCAACGCTGAGATCAAGGGGCAGGTGGAGTCTGTGCTCTCTGAGGCTCTTTCCAGATTCTTGGAGGAGAACCCACGCCAGGCCAAGGCTATCGTCGAAAAGTGCTTAACTGCCTCTCGCGCCCGCATAGCGGCTCGTCACGCTCGGGACCTGGTCATCCGCCGCAGTGCTTTGGAGAGCAGCACCTTGCCGGGCAAGTTAGCTGATTGCTCCGAGCGCGACCCGGCCAAGTGCGAGATTTACATCGTGGAGGGGCCCTCGGCCGGTGGAAGCGCCAAGCAGGGACGGGACCGCCATTTCCAGGCTATTCTTCCCTTGAGGGGCAAGATTCTCAACACCGAGCGGGCTCGTCTGGACAGGATCCTCAAGAACAAGGAGATACAGGCCCTTATATCGGCCCTGGGCACGGGAATAGGTGACCAGTTCGATTTGAGCGGGCTGCGCTATCATCGGATCATTCTCATGTGTGACGCTGATGTTGACGGAGCCCACATCAGAACCTTGCTCCTCACCTTCCTCTTCCGCTACATGGAACCCCTTATCGAGAACGGCCATCTATTCATCGCCCAGCCTCCTCTTTATCGAATCGAGAGCAAGCGACAGGTTCACTATGCTTATACCGAGGCGGAGAAGGAGCGCCTGCTGAAGAAACTCGATGGCTCCAAGGTGAGCCTCCAGCGATACAAGGGCCTGGGGGAAATGAACCCGGATCAGCTCTGGGAGACGACCATGGACCCGCAGAAGAGGACGCTCTTGCAAGTGATCATTGAGGATGTCGCCGCCGCCGATCGTACTTTTGACATGCTCATGGGTTCCAGCGTCCCTCCGCGTAAGCGCTTCATCCAGACCCACGCCAAGGAAGTGAGGAATCTGGACGTGTAGCCTTCTGCTACGATGGTCAGGAGGGTTGGCAACTTGACGAAGGCAGGCCAAAAGGATGCGCACCCCAGCAGGGACTGAGTGTCGCTTCTATTACGAGGACTATCACCGGGGGCGGGAACAGCAGGAGTGTCGCCTCATCGCCCGCAACCGGGCTTCGGAGCGCTGGACTCCGAAGCTATGCCAGACCTGCCCGGTGCCCCGTATCCTGCAGGCCAACGCCTGCCCCAACATGATCCTGGAGGCCCGAGTGGGACGGCGCTTCGGCCTGCTGCGCCGCGTGCAGGTCGAAGCCTTCTGCACACTGCAAATGAGCGAGGTGGCCGATCCCATGGTGGGGTGTGGTGAGTGTCATCGGCACCGACCGGGTGTTGCCATCCTGGGCCTGGATGAAAGCTAGGGGCGTCCAGACGCTGTCGGATCAAGAAGGCCGCTCCGATTTCGGAGCGGCTTTCTAAGTAAATTGGGTATTTGTCAAGTATGTACGAAGCCCAATCCTCAGCCTTACAGTACTTTGACAGCCTATCACAAATCGGTTTCGATGCATTCGCACGTACGAAAGTCCACCAAATCGGCCTCTTGTGGATGATTTCACGCCTTCTGGAAGAGGGTTCTTGGAACTGGTTTCGAGCTTGGATCGCGCTGCGAGATTCAATTATTGCATTCAGGAAGCTGTGAATTTCGTCTGAAATGCCCTCTGAAGGAAAAAAATGCGCGATTCAAAGCGCTGAAACGCATCGCCAGGACGTCAATGATTCCTGGTAGAGCTGTTGAGGGAATTATGAAAGGCTCTCTACCTTTGCAGAACTCACGGAAATCTCACTGCCTCTGAGTGCCAAAACTGTTTCCAGAGAAAGGGAAGGGTCGCGCACAGAATGGCCCTTCCCTTTTTGTTTGTAACGTGATATAATGGCGTGCAGACAGGCAGGGGGAAGCAAACAACTTGAGCATAGCTTACGTGTATGATCCCATCTGTTTGGAGCACAACCTCATGGGCCATCCGGAGAGCAAGGAGCGGCTCGTGCGGATCATGGGACTCTTGGAGAAACAGGGGGTGCTGGAGAGGTTGGTCGCTGTGGAGGCCACACCTGTTTCGCTGGAACGCTTGGCCGGGAACCACAGCCAGAGCTATATTGACACCGTGCGGCAGATGTCCGAGAGGGGCGGGGGCCATCTAGACCTGGACACCTACATGGGCCCACGTTCCTACGAGGCAGCGCTGATGGCCGCCGGGGGGCTGGTCAACGCTGTTAAAGCAATGCTAGAAGGAGAGGTGGACAACGCCTTCGCCCTGGTGAGACCGCCGGGCCACCATGCCGTGAAGGCACGAGGCATGGGCTTCTGCATCTTCAACAACGTGGCCGTAGCCGCCCGCTACGCTCTACAGGAAAAAGGGTTGGAACGGGTGCTTATCGTTGATTTCGATGTCCACCACGGCAACGGCAGCCAGGAGGCTTTCTACGACGAATCCTGCGTCCTCTACTTCTCCACCCATCAGTACCCCTACTATCCCGGCACGGGTCACTGGCGGGAGATTGGAAGGGGGGAGGGAGAGGGCTACACAGCCAATGTCCCCCTGCCGGGAGGCGTCGGCGATGAGGGCTACGGATACATCTTCGACGAGTTCCTCTATCCTTTGGCTGAGCGTTACCGTCCTCAGCTCATTCTGGTCTCGGCTGGCTACGACGCCCATTGGGCCGACCCCTTGGCTGCTATGCAGCTTTCGATAACGGGTTACGCCAATCTGACGCGAACACTGAAAACGATGGCCGACGAGCTCTGCAAGGGCAGGCTTATCTTCACCCTGGAGGGAGGTTACCAACTCGAAGTGCTGGCCTACGCTGTGCTGAACACCTTCCACGTGTTGCTGGGTGATGAGGAGATCGAGGACCCTCTTGGGCCAGCTCCCCGCTCGGAGCGGGATGTTGGCGACCTGGTTGATCAACTCAAGGGACTGCATAGGCTAGTCTGAAGGCAACTGATTGACATTCTTTGGATCGAAAAGCTGCACAAAATGCCAAGTCGTAGATAATATTTCACTGGTAAGGAGGAGCTTGTGGAGCGAACTCTGGTCATAGTCAAGCCAGACGGGGTACAGCGGGGGTTGACCGGGGAGATCATCAGCCGCTTTGAGCGCCGGGGATTGCGCATGGCGGCCATGAAACTGATGCAAATCCCGCTGGAACTGGCCCAACAGCTCTACGCCGTCCATAAAGGCAAGCACTTCTACGAAGGGCTCATTCAGTACATAATCTCCAGCCCCGTGGTAGTGATGGTGTTAGAGGGGAAGGATGCCATCGAGATCGTCCGGAGGACCATGGGGGCAACCAACCCCGCCCAGGCTGCGCCGGGCACCATTCGCGCCGACTTAGCTCTGGAGACCGGACGCAATCTGGTGCACGGCTCCGACTCGCTGGAGACCGCCAAATATGAGGTGCCCCTTTTTTTCAACGATGATGAGATCCTTTCCTACCCCCGCGACACCGATCGCTGGATTTTCGAGTAAAGTTTGGGGATGTGATTTGCCGGAGGTGCCTGGATGTGAGTACAAGCCGACTGAAACCCAGTGGAAGCTGGCAAAGGTCGGCTTCTCTGTAAAGAGGCGAGCCATGAGGGAGATAACCCGTCGTCAGTTTGTCAAGTGGTTAACGGGGCTGGGCCTTGGCACCCTGGGCGGGGGAGCGCTGCTCTCTCAACTCTCCTGTGCGAACAGCGAAGAGCCCTCCATGACCCCTACCTCGACGCCGATCCCACCGAGCCCATCTCCATACGCACATGAGGCGATGTATTACAGGCAAATCGGGGAAGGGCTGGTTCAATGCCAGCTATGCCCTAACCGTTGCACCCTCTCCGAGGGGAGCCGCAGCCCTTGCCGGGTGAGGGAGAACCGGGGGGGCAAGCTCTACACCATGGCCTACGGCAACCCCTGCGCCGTCCACAACGACCCCATCGAGAAGAAACCCTTCAGTCACTTCCTGCCTGGGAGCCTGAGCTTCTCCATCGCCACCGCCGGCTGCAACCTGCACTGCCTGTATTGCCAAAACTGGACCATCTCCCAGAAGAGGCCCGAGGAGACGGATAACCTCGACCTGCCGCCGGAAGACGTAGTCAAATATGCGCTGAAAGGGGAGAGTCAATCCATCGCCTACACCTACTCCGAGCCGAACATCTTCTACGAATACATGCTGGACACGGCTAAGGCGGCTAGGCCAAAGGGCTTGAGAAATGTGGTCATATCCAATGGCTACATCAACCCCGATCCTATGCGGGAGCTCTGCGATGCCGTGGATGCCATTAGGGTTGACCTCAAGGGCTTCACCGAGGAGTTCTACCAGAAGGTTTGCTTCGGCTCTCTCACGCCGGTACTGGAGAGCATCAAGATCATCCAAGGGGAGGGCGTCCACCTGGAGATCGTCAACCTGGTGGTGCCCACCCTAAACGACGATAAAGGAATGCTGAGGGAGATGGCCCGCTGGATCGTGGGCAACGTGGGCCCCGACGTGCCCACCCACTTCAGCCGCTTCGGTCCCATGTACAAGCTCACCAATCTGCCTCCTACCCCGGTGGAGACGCTGGAGAGGGCCCGGGCCATCGCTATGGAGGAAGGCATAAGTTACGTCTACATCGGCAACGTGCCTGGCCACCCTGCCAACAACACCTATTGTGCTCATTGCGGCAAGCTGATCATAGGCCGGATGGGCTTCTATGTGACGGAATATCACCTCGTCGAGGGGAAGTGCGAGTATTGCGGGAATCGCATTCCAGGCGTATGGGAGTAGGAAAGGCATGGGCGCTACTGAAGCCACGATCAGCGTGGGAGTCGGCGCAGTAATCTTGAACGACGATGGTCGGATCCTGTTGGTGAAGCACGTCCCCAGGAGAGGGGATTTCTGGGGCGGCCAATGGATGGTTCCTGGCGGCAACCTGGAGCCAGGGGAGACTCTGGAAGAAGGAGTAATCAGAGAAGTAGAGGAGGAGACCAACCTCAAGGTAGAGGTGCTGAGGCATGTATCTACCCTGGATAGGATCGTGAGGGAGGGCGATGAGGTGAAGATTCACGTGGTGTACGTGGATTTCCTGGCTCGTCTTGTAGGTGGGGAACTGCGCCCCGGTTCGGACGTTGGAGCAGCCCGCTGGTTTTCCAGAGGTGAAATAAAGGCCCACTGGGATGAGATCCACGTTGACACCAGGCGTCTGTTGGAAAAGATTGGTTTTGGGAAAGAATGATGAGTCAAGGGACTGTTTTTGCCTCGGGGCAGTAGACGGCTCGTCGAGCTCAAGACTAGCATCGTGAGTAGGCCGGAACAAAGTGGAGGCCGTATCGAAGGGTGCGCCCTGGATGTCTCGGGACATGGGTTGTGAAAATGGCAAAGGTTTGGGTCTATATCCTCCGTTGTGCCGATGGTTTGTATTATACCGGACGCACCACGAACTTAGAAAAACGTCTGGCAGAACATCAGTCAGGAGAGGGGAGCGGTTGGACTAGACATCGTTTGCCCGTTGAACTCGTGTTTCAACAAGAGATGCCAGAGGAGAATGACGCCTTTTTGGCTGAGCAGCAGATCAAGAAGTGGTCGCGGGCTAAGAAAGAGGCGCTGATCGCTGGAGATTGCGATATGTTGCGTTGGTTGGCCAAGAAACCCAAGTTTCGCAAATAAGCCGCACCCTTCGATACGCTGCTTCACTACGCCCTTCGCCAAGTGCATCCTGAGCAAAGTCGAAGGGCTCAGGGCGTAGTTCTGCAGCTACTCAGGATGCTCAGATGGCTCTGCCAACAGTGGAAAGGTATTCTTTCGCAGGCCCTGAGGTGAGTCTATCATTTGCGACTTGGTTCATGAAAAGGATCGTTGTCGTAGCAATGGTGGTGCTGGTTGCAGCCTGCGCAGGTCCAACTGCTACGCCAGCTCCGACGGAGACTCCGGAGCCCGCTGGGGCTCTCACCCCAACGACGATGCCCGCCCCTAGCGACGTGCGCAAGCCTGCGGTGGCTGGCCAGTTCTATCCCGACGATGCTAAGCAGCTCTCAACGATGGTGGACACTTTCCTCGCCCAGGCTGAGGAGGTGGGGGGAGAGGGCCATGCCTGGTTGGAACCCATCGCCATCATCGTCCCCCATGCCGGATACATCTTCTCGGGCCAGGTGGCGGCTTATGCCTTCAAGCAGATCGAGGGAGTGGATTACCAGGCCATCGTAGTTGTGGGCACAAACCACTCCGCTCCCGGGTTCCGTCGGGTATCTGTCTACGCTGAGGGTGCTTTCGAGACGCCTCTAGGACTGGTGCCTGTAGACACGGAGTTAGCCAAAGCCCTCATCGCCGCCGACGAGCGCATCGTCTTCGACCAGGGTGTGCATCGGCACGAGCATTCCATCGAGGTGGAGTTGCCGTTTCTGCAAAAGGTGTGCCCTGACCATGCTATCGTGCCTGTCATCATCGGCGAGCCTTCTCCCGAAAACTGTGAGGCTCTCAGCGAGGCCTTGGCTCAGGTCTTGTCCGGCAAGAAGGCTCTTATCGTCGCCAGCTCCGATCTCTCCCACTACCCAAGCTACGACGACGCCCGCCGCGTGGACATGGCGACTCTGGCGGCCATCGAGGCGATGGATCCCCAGCGGCTGACCGAGACCATCAGCGAGTATATGAGCGAGGGCATCCCCAACCTTCACACCCTGTGCTGCGGCGAGGGGCCCATACGGGTGGCCATGATGGCGGCGAAGAAGCTAGGTGCAAATCAAGCTACAGTGCTCAGGTACGCCAACTCAGGAGATACGCCTCTTGGTGATTGGGATCAAGTCGTGGGCTACGGAGCGGTGATGTTCTGGAGAGGAAGAGAAAATCTGGCCGACTTTGTCATATCCGCTCCGCCCAGCCCTCTGAAGGAACTGAGCACCCTAAACTCCTATGAGAGGGATGAGCTGCTAGCCATAACCCGTCAGACCATTGCCCAGTTTGTCGAGACGGGCACGGCACCTCGCTTTGAGGTGAGCGAGCCCAACCTTTTTCAAGAGAGGGGGTGCTTCGTAACGCTCAAGAAGCACGGCGAGCTGCGCGGCTGCATCGGTCGCCTGGTCCCTCGGAGGCCCCTCTACCTCACCATTCAAAATGTAGCCATCTCAGCGGCTATCAACGACCGCCGCTTCCTGCCGGTGACAAAGGAGGAGTTGAAGGACATCAACATCGAGATATCCGTCCTCTGGCCCCTCGAACCCATTGAAGACGTCAGCGAGATTGAGGTGGGTCGTCATGGCTTGGTGATAGTCAAAGGGCAGAATCATGGCGTGTTGTTGCCTCAGGTGGCTACAGAGGAAAACTGGGACCGGAACGAATTCCTGCGTCAAATCTGTCTTAAGGCGGGCTTGCCAGAGGATGCTTGGCAAGAGGGGGCACAGCTCTATGTGTTTACAGCGGAGGTATTTGGGGAGAAGCGCTAAACAGCCGTGGGGCATTTGGAAATAGGCTGTAATATTAGGTGCGCCCTCGCTATGGCAAGAGCGCACCTAATAGGACGTAATCATTTTGTCAGGTTAGCCGTGTATCCTGTGGTACTTGGCCTCAAGCTCTTCGCGGGTTTCCTCGTGATCCGGGTCTGGCACACAGCAATCCACAGGGCAAACCAGGGCGCACTGGGATTCATCGTAATGACCCACGCATTTCGTGCACTTCTCGGGATCAATCACGTAGATTTCCTCCCCTTCGGTGATGGCCTCATTAGGACACTCCGGCTCACAGGCCCCACATAGGATGCATTCTTCGGTGATCATGTAGGCCACGGTGTTCACCTCCTTCCTTTACTCAATTGAAAACCAGCCCTCGCGTACAGACGCTCGCTATAAGGGCAGCGGCCAAATTATACAAGGCCTGCCCAAATTAGGCAAGCAACAACTACTCTACAACGGCATGGCGTTTTTGTCAAAACCCGCCTTCCCAAGAAGAGGCCGCCGAGGTTGTGAGCTCGGCGCTCCACACAAGCGTACTATTGCTAGACCTCTTCTTTTATGGTATAATCAGCCGGAAAGGGCAAATTGGGTTCAGGAAAGTCAATTGGATGTTGCCGCAACCATGAGGACAATCACGGAATTGAGCGCCGAGCGGCGAGAACAACTGATCGGGGAATTGGCTGCGAAAATGGGCAACTGGGGTCTGATCACACCCGCTATTTTATGGCCCGCATCTCGTTGCTCATCTGCCGGGCACGGTTCTTGATGGAGGTGGTTAAGTCGTGGTGTGGCTAGGTTTGCTGACCGGACATCGGGATCTACCATGGGAGGGGCACTGGTGATCAGACAATGCGGACCAGAAGATATCGAGGAGATGTATGTTATCATTAACGAAGCCGCGAAGGCCTATGAGGGCGTTATTCCTCCCGATCGCTATCACGAACCCTACATGCCCATGGATGAACTGCGAGAGGCGATGCAACGCATGACCTTTTTCGGCTGGGAAGAGAATCAGAGGCTGGTTGGGGGGATGGGTTTCCAAGCCCTTGAGGATGTCACCCTCATTCGCCATGCGTATGTGCTGCCTGACTACCAGAGACAGGGTCTCGGAAGCAAGCTCCTAGAGCGCCTGAAGACATTAACCACCACTCCTCGTCTATTGGTGGGGACATGGTCTGATGCTAGTTGGGCTATCGAGTTCTATGAGAAGCACGGATTCCGTCTCCTAGCCAACAAGGACGAGCTTCTCAGAGCCTACTGGGACATCCCTGAGCGCCAGATAGAAACCTCCCTCGTTTTGGGCATAACCTTGAGAGGAGGTTCCGAGCCAACTGGTTGAGAGGTACTTAGACGAGCGTCAGGCCAAGATCCAGCAATGGCGTCGAGGCATGGGAGTTTAGTCTCTCTACTTCCCGCGTGGCCTTGTCTTTTTCGGCAAGCCATGTTAAAATAACCTGTGAGGATCACAAGTAGATCTAGCAACAAGTCCAGGGCGATAGATGGTATCCCGTGCTCAATTAGACTTGCTCATTGTCATTGTCAACTACAATACTCGCGACCTTCTGAGAGATTGTCTGGCTTCTGTCTACGAGAGCCGGGGCGATTTCAGCTATAGAGTCTGCGTGGTGGATAACTGTTCCCATGACAGCAGCGCCACAATGGTGCGCCAGGAGTTCCCCCAAGCTCAGCTCATCGAAAGCCCCATCAACGGCGGGTATGCCTACGCCAATAACCTTGGGCTCATGGCCTTCGGCTTCCAGGATGGTCCTCTAGTCCGGCGCCCCTCGGCACTTGTTCCTAAGTATGCTTTGTTGCTCAACCCTGATACCCTACTTGCTCCCTCGGCACTCTGGGAGATGCTGGACTTCATGGGGGCTCACCCCGAGGCCGGGGCGGCGGGGCCCAGACTGATCCGCGAGGATGGCAGCCTTGACCTGGCCTGCCGCCGCAGCTTCCCTACGCCGAGGGCGTTTTTCTATCGCACGGTGGGCCTAAGCAAACTCTTCCCCCAAAGCCGCCGCTTCGGGCGCTACAACCTGACCTACCTCGATCCCGATGATCTGACCGAGGTGGACTCGGTGGTGGGGGCCTTCATGCTGGTGCGGGCCGAGGCCATCTGCCAGGTGGGGCTATTGGACGAGAGTTTCTTCATGTACGGCGAGGACCTCGATTGGGCCTATCGGATCAGGAGAGCTGGGTGGAAGATTTACTACAACCCTCACGTAACTGTGCTTCACATTAAGGAGGCGGCCAGCAAACATAGCCGCAGGGCCCGCTACGAGTTCTATCGCGCCATGGACATTTTCTATCGCAAGCATTACGCTGCCACGACCCCGTTGTTGCTTCATTGGCTGATTATTGGCGGCATCGCCTTGCGGGGAAGCCTAGCCATGTTAGGTGAGATCGCGAGGGGTTCACCTCGGGTCGAGATCTCCACCCTTCGACAGGCTCAGGACACGGCGGAGGCGACGAGATGAAGGGTAAGGCTAGACTGCTTTTCACCATCTCCTTGGTCGTACTTGACGTTTCGGCCATCGCTTTGGCCTTTTATCTGGCTTACAGGTTGCGCCGGTGGATCAAGTGGCCGACCCCCCCCCTTGATATTGGCCCTTTTCATAGCTATATGGGGATGATGGTTGTCCAGATCCTGGCCATGGTAACGGTCTTCTTCTTTTACCAGTTATATCATCGCCCCCGAGCCCTCTCCTCCATTGACGAGTTTTATTCCCTCTTCGGCGCTGTTTCAGTAGGTATCATCGTGGCCATTGCCCTGAGCTCATTGACGTTCAAGAATAGCGTTCTGGAGCTGGATTACTCGCGGGGCATGATTCTCTACGCCTGGCTATTGACCATCGTCCTGGCTGGCACAGGACGCTTTGCTCACGGCCGGGTACAGCGGGCTCTGCAAGCCCGAGGCCTGGGCGGGGCTCGGGTGCTCATCGTGGGCACAGGCGAGGTGGGACAGATGATCTTGCAGAAGATCCGCCACCTACCGGGCCTGGGCTACGAGGTGATGGGGTTCGTAGACGACGGCGGCGACCTAGAGACCATCAGGGGGGTCCCTTTTGTGGGCCCGATCAGTGATCTCCCCTCTCTCATTGATGAACATTCCATTGACGAGGTCATCATCGCCCTGCCTGAAGATTCCCACGAGGAGATCCTGACCATTATCTCCCTCTGCGAACGGGGGAAAGTGAACATCAAGGTTTATCCCGACATCTTCCAGATCATGGCCGCTCAGATCAGCATCGGCGACCTGGGAGGGCTGCCCCTCCTCACCGTCAGAGATATCGCCCTGAAGGGTTGGAGGCTGACCCTAAAAAGGGTGGTGGACTTGATCGGCAGCGCTGTTGGCCTGGTCGTGTCCTCTCCCCTTATGCTGCTGGTTGCCGCCCTCATCAAGGTGGACTCGACAGGCCCCGTCTTCTATGTCCAGGAGCGCATGGGGCTGGACGCCAAGCCTTTTTGGATGATCAAATTTCGCTCTATGTGGGCGGACGCGGAGTCCGAGACGGGCCCCGTTTGGGCTACCAAGGACGATCCACGCCGCACACGTTTGGGGGCCTTCATTCGTCGTTTCTCCATCGACGAACTGCCCCAACTCATTAACGTCCTCCTGGGTGAGATGAGCCTGGTAGGGCCGCGGCCTGAGCGCTCTGTCTTCGCTGAGCAGTTCAGGCAGAGCATCCCCCGCTACATGGATAGACACCGTGAGAAGTCTGGTATCACTGGCTGGGCCCAGGTCAACGGCCTGCGGGGCGATACCTCCATCGCCGAAAGAACCAAGTACGATCTCTGGTATATCGAAAACTGGTCTCTCTTCCTGGATTTCAAGATTATCCTTAAGACTATCTTCAACGCATTCACCAGCAAGAACGCCTATTAGTAGTTAGGTGGCACCGCGTGGTCTGAAATTCGCCTGTGATTGGAGAGGGGTTTCTGGCAGCGGCGATTAGGGCTGATGAGCCGGTCGCCAAAATAGTCCGGAGTGCCAAAGACTGGCCGAGCGGTTGGCAGTCACCTGATGAAGATTATTTCTGGACAAAGACAGATTCCAGAAGGGAGTGCCTTGGAGGTTAAACCAATACCCGCACGTTTTGGGCCTCACCCATAGAATCGCCCACGCCGCCTTTGGCTGACCCTGGCGGCCCTGGTAGTGGGAGGGTTCCACTCGGCTACCCCTTCGACTTGGCTCAGGCCAAGTCTCAGGACGCCGCCCCGCATCTCTTGCCCGCCGGCATCGGTCGAGGGTGAAGAAAGCGGGGCGGCGGGCGCGGTGCCCTGAGCTGCCCGACTGAGGCTTCGACGCTGAGCTCAGCCGAAGCGCTCGCCGAAGTCCTGTCGAAGGGTTGTGCATTTGTGCAAGTGCCGCCATTGGGGTATAATCAGGGCGGGCTAGCATCGACGGCAGCACCGATATGCGCATTGGCGCGCTGGGGGCGACGTTGACGGTGGCGTAGACTTCTGGTATCATAGGGGCGGCCCTGTCCTGAGCGTAGTCGAAGGGACTTGCCAGAGGGCCGACATTTCCGCATAAGAGCAATTATGCGGAAAAGAGTCGGTATGATCAGTAGATGGGAAAACTCGCTGGAGTGGGGGCGCCAGTCCGCCTTAAAGTATATGCGTGAGGTCAAGAAAGGGGAACTCAATGGAGCTAAGCCAGGCCCCTGAACAACGACCGACGATAACGCCTCAACTTATAATGGCCAATATGCTCCTACAACTGTCGTCAACGGAACTGGAGCAAGCCATTGCCCAGGAGATGGCCGAAAACCCAGCCTTGGAGTTGCTGGAGGTACAACGTTGCCCAAAATGTGGCCTGGCTATGCCCGATGACTACTGTCCCTCCTGTGCAAGCCCTGCCAGGGCAAGGCTTGGCTTTCAAGCCGAAATGGAAAACCCTGCCCGTTGGGAATACAGGGTTGATCGTACGTCGTTCTCAGAGTACGATGCCGCTGACGAAAGAGATGATCTCACATCACGACTAGCCTCAAATACAACTTTAGCCGATCACCTATTACACCAACTGCGCCTAAGTCTCTCGTCTCGCGACCTGCAGATAGCCACGTACTTGGTGGAGAGCTTGGACGATCATGGTTTCCTGTGCTGTGATCCTGACGAAGTGACGTCTGTTTTCGGGGTAGATCGAACTCGCGTCGAGAATATTGTCTCCGGCATGCAAGAGCTGGACCCCGTGGGCATCGCTGCCAGAGATGTTCGAGAGTGCCTGCTGATTCAGCTTGAACACCTGCGCCACGAAGGGGCGGAGCAGCCGCTGGCCAAAGCCATCATCCAAGATCACTGGGAGGCACTGGGCAGACAGCCCCTCGCACAGACGGCCAAGGCCGTGGGGGCGACCATTGATGAAGCTCGAGCAGCCATGCAGTTCATCAAGAACAATCTCAACCCATTTCCAGCCCACGCTCATTGGGCCAGCGGTCATGAATCGCCACCCCAAAGAACGACGATCTATCCCAGACCTGATATCATCATCGCGAATAGCCCGGCTTCTTCTAACGGAGGATACGAAATCGAGCTGCCCGAAGCACAAGCATATAGGTTGCGCGTCAGCGCCTCATATCTCAAGGCAATGGAGGACCTTAAGGCGAACAAGACCTTATCTGCCGAAGAGGGCGGGGGGCAATGGGAAGCATTCCTTGCCAAAGCACAGTTGTTCATCAAATCCATCGAACAGCGCTGGCGGACGCTGCACCATCTGGCACTTTGCGTGGTCAATTACCAGCGGGATTTTCTGGCCTACGGCGATAGGTACCTGAGACCTCTTACCCGTGCTGAATTGGCCGCCATGATAGGCGTGCACGAATCAACCGTCAGCCGAGCGGTAGCTAACAAATACGTTCAATTGCCCTGTGGTAGGATAATTCCCCTGGCCAGATTCTTTGACAGTTCTACAGCGGTCAAAGAGATCATCAAGGAACTGATCGCCCAGGAAAGCGAGCCACTGAGCGACAGAGAGATAGCGGAAGGACTGGCCCAGCGGGGCCATCACATCGCCCGACGAACGGTCAGCAAGTACCGCAACGCCCTGGGCATATTGCCAGCCTCGTTGCGCCGACGCTACAGAACTGTGCCAACCGCCTAAAGCCAAAACGCCCCCCGCATTGGACGCCTGTAGCCTGGGCTACGGCCCGACCGAGGCTTCGCCGTGAGCCTTCGGGCTGACCCTGTTAGGGGAAGGCTCAGCCGAACGGTTGGGCATCCAACGCTAAAGTAAGCTGGCGAAGCTTGGCCTCAAATCACAAGAGGAGTTTGGAGTACCGAAGCCATGCTTCGGCGCAAGCCCTGTGAAATAGACTATTTCACGAGGCAAGCAGGGCTTGCGCACTCCAAAAACCTGACCTATTCGTCAAGAATTGACCCTATGGAGGTCTCTAGGGCGAACGGCCTATCCAAGCGAGTTAACGATGAAGCTATGAGATTAGACATTGTGTTTGCAGTTATGGGAGCCCTATTCGGCTCCTGCCTTATGTCCTCATGCTCGACGGCCGATGGAGTTGCCACCGCGTCTCCCGTATCGCCATGGCTGTTGATCATACCTCTCGAGCTTGCCGGCTTGCTGGCTCTTGCCAGCATAGTGCTCTACACTTGGAATAAGAGCTTGCGCGCAAAGATGGCACGGCAAAGGAGGCAATTGACGGAGTCTCAACAAAAATACTGGAGCCTTATGGACAGTGTCAACGATGCCATTTTCATCATGACTGCTGGTGAGGGCGACCTTCTCGACGCCAACTCCAGAAGCGTCGAACTGACGGGCTATAGCAAAGAAGAGTTGCTCCGAATGAGGATGAGAGACCTTTTCCCGGAAGGGGAGCGAGACCGCGCTTTGGAGGAGTTTCGGCGGGTGTTGCTTATGGGGTCAGGTAATTTTGGCAAAATGACCATTGTTAGGAAAGATGGCGATTTCGTCCCCGTTGACATCAGCGCCAGGGTCGTCGAATACGAGGGGAGAAAGCTAATCCAGAACATCATGCGCAATGTAACAGAGAAGAAACGAATGGAGGAAGAAATATCACGCCGTAACCGCGATCTCTCCACCTTGAACGCCTTGGCCGCTTCTGTGAGCCAATCCCTTGACTTGGAAGAAATCATGCACGACGCTCTGGACATGATGTTGGCCCTCGTTGAGACAGAGGTGGGCATTATACATCTCATAAACGAGGGTGGCGAGAGTCTGGAGATGCGAGCACATAAGGGCCTATCCCAGAGATTCGTCCGAGAGGCCTCTAGAATCGAGGTTGGCCAGGAGGTAATTGGCCTTGTGGCCCAATCTGAGCAGATAATCGTCGAGCAGGACCTGCCGCATGCGTCCAGACCCTTCTCTCCGCTGGCCGAGGAGGGGATTCGGTCCTTCGTCAGCCTGCCCATGAGGGCCAAGGAACGGACCTTGGGGGTGATAAGCATCGGCAGTCGCTATCCTAACCACGGCTTTTCCCCACAGGACGTGGAGTTGCTTATCGCCGCCAGCAATCAAATAGGCATCGCCGTTGAGAATGCAAGGCTGTTTCGGAAATTGAAGGAAACGGTGAGCAACCTCCTGACCATGAAGCAGTTCAATGAAAACATCCTGCAGAGTATGACCAGCGGTGTGTTGACTGTCGATTTAGAAGGCAAAACCACCTCCTTCAACAAAGCTGCCGAGGCAATCCTCGGCTATCGCAGCCACCAAGTCATTGGCTTAACGGTGCAGGAGGTATTTGGGCCGAAGAGCGAGCTGCCTTCTATCATAACCAAAATCCTACAGACAGGGATACCCTGCTCTCGGCGGGAGATGACGATGCCCCGCCAGGATGGCCAAAATATCCCGGCCGGCACAGTCATCTCTGTGCTCAGAAATGACGGAGGGCTAGTAGCTGGAGCCATCGTTGTCTTCAGCGATCTTAGCGAGATGAAGGCTATGCAGGAAGAGAAGCAGCGGCTGGATCGATTGGCTGCTTTGGGGGAGATGGCCGCGGTGGTTGCCCATGAGATTCGTAACCCATTGGCTGGTATTGCGGCTGGCATTCAGTATCTGGCCGGCAAGTTCGGGCCCGATGACCCTCTCTGTAAGTCCGTTGAACTTATCCTTAGCGAGAGTACACGGCTCAATCAACTGATCGAGGATATTCTGCTTGTTTCTCGACCTCCTCAGCTCCACCGCGTGCCCTGCTACATCACCGATGTGCTCGACAGTACCCTATCGCATTGGGAAGCCCAGGCCACGACCCAGGGGATTACCATCGAAAGGTACTACGCCCCTTACCTGCCCCCCGTCCAGGCCGACGTGCTGCGTCTTGAGCGGGTTTTCTCCAACATTATGTCCAACGCTGTCGAGGCCATGCCCCAAGGAGGCCGCCTGCGGATCGCCGTGAGAAGATGTCAGAACGATGAGATGGAAAGATCCAATAACCACGGACAGAGCAAGGGCTACTTGGAGGTTGAGATTGCAGATACCGGGGTGGGCATTTCCGCCCACTTGCTTGAGAAGATATTTGAACCCTTTTTCACCACCAAGACCAAAGGAACGGGCTTGGGGCTGACCATAGCCTCTCGGATTATAACTGAGCACGGCGGGAAGATATCAGTGCGCAGCCAAGAGGGGCGGGGCACGACCTTCTCCATCAAATTGCCTGTGGCGGGCTAGGAGGTTTGCGAATGGCTGCCACCGTTTTGATCGTTGACGACGATAAGGCGTTGCGCTCCTTTCTAAGTAGCATCCTTGAAGATGAAGGCTACGAGGTACTGTTGGCTGCCACAGGCGCGGAGGGAGAAGCCTTACTGGAGGCAAAGCCCATAGACGTAGTGCTTGTCGACCTTAGGCTGCCGGACGAGGACGGCATCTCCGTCTTGCGGAAGATAAAGCGAGAGGAGCCCGATGTGCAAGTCATCGTCCTCACCGCCTTCGGCGCGGTAGAAAGCGCGGTGGAGGCCATGAAATTGGGGGCTTATGACTACATAAACAAGCCATTCGATGTGTCGGAATTGAGGTTGATTATCGAAAGGGCCCTGAAAGAGTTGGCTATGCGGCGCGAGATAGAGCGCCTGCGCCGGAAGCCCGGAGGATATGCCCAAGCTTGGATCGTAGGCCAAAGCAAGGAAATGCGTCGCATAGCTCAGATGGTGGCCAAAGTAGCCCAAGGTAATGCAACTGTCCTACTCCAAGGGGC
>Ga0209991_10000325_pt1 | contig 21324 bp, 19 predicted proteins | sample ChitaG_FD_183167 | JGI IMG/M metagenome (GOLD analysis project Ga0209991, IMG submission 183167) | Deep subsurface microbial communities from South Pacific Ocean to uncover new lineages of life (NeLLi) - Chile_00310 metaG (SPAdes)... | ecosystem: Environmental > Aquatic > Marine > Oceanic >... | reverse complement strand
CCTGAAATACTTTGTGACAGGGAACGTTCCCCTGTCACACTTTGATCTTTTATTTTTTTGCTGTTATTACATATTCCAAAGAATCGGGCACACTGTCTATTTTGGAAGCGTTGACTATAAATTCTCTGCATCCAAAAGCAATTTTATAATGTGCTATAGAAATCCCTATATCAAGCCATTGAATATCATAACCTAATTTTTCCCCAGAATAATTTGGCGCCCTTTTAATAAAGAAATGCGCATCACCATTTACATCAATCAATACTCTCCATGGTTGTTTGTTTGAAGCACTGGGCGCTAACCTTACCATTTCTAAAGCGTCTCTTATATCGGGATCTTTAATATTATGATTAAAATTTTCATTGAAAAATAGTTCATCAAAATTTATCCTTGAATCGCTTTTGGCAAAAGTTCTAAAAATTTTATCGATTAATGAAGGTTTTTTGTTGCTATAGCCTACAGGTGATATTATGGGAATAATTTCACCAGACGAAAGTTTTATGTTTTTGCTTAGTTTTTTTCTGTTAAATGTGCCTCCAAGCCAGCAGGTTCCTAATCCGTTTTGCTCTAAATATAAGAGAAGTCTTTCAAATACATATCCGCAATCAAGCATAATATCTCTATTGTTTTTGCACGTTACTATAAGGAAAGCAGGTGCATTTTTAATGACACCGTATGTGCCTATCCTGCCGGAAATATTTTCACCAATTTCAATTAATTGTATTTTTATTTTGTTGCCATTAATCCCAACTAAATTTTCATCGTTATTTAAATAATTAATTATTTTTTCTCTGTCAATAGCCGATATTTTTTCGCCTGTATATGTTCTGATTGATTTTCTTGTTTTCATTGAATCTTTTTGTATTGTATTTTTCATTACAAATTTTCCTTTTGTTTTATTTTTTTTTAATGCCCTATCCTACGTAATAATGGCGATAATAAGACGAAAATGGGGACAGCTATTTATTATATTATTCACGAAGCCTTCCTTTAGGACGTCTATCTATAATAATGCTTAAAGCCACAACCATCTGGGTAAGAACTCCCTAGATCATATAAATTTTCCGCTAAAAAGTACCAAATTATTGAATCGATACATCTTCCCCATAAAAGATTCGAGGTCTATCTTTTACCACTATCTTTTTCAGCTTTATCTATTTTATTAAGTAATCTTCATCTCCTTTAGTCCAACCAAAATATATATTTATTCCTTCTGTTTTACAAGGACCTACAATAGTATTTTCTTCTGCAATTAGACCAAACAATCTAATAAACCGAGCAAAATCATTAAACCATTTACTTGTTTGGCTAAATGAGTGAACAAGCATTAAAGCATTTTTAGCTCCAATTCTTTGAGCCTCCATTATAGCTGAAACAGTTCTATGTAAGAGTTGATATCTAATTTGTTGAACTTGAGCCAGATCTAAATTTAATTTATTTAATAAGAACTTCAATCTGTCCTGTTTGCCTGAATTTTCACTAGAATTACTTATCCAGCTCGATACGGGTTTATCAAAGGGTTCACTGACTTTTCCTTCAATCATGATAGAAATAAGATTATTATTACTTTTTGCTATAACATAAATATCATTTTGAGATTCTCTCTTACCCCCAGGTAATGGAACTTTGTATTCTGGAAAAGCAAATAATAACTCCACATTTTCAAATAGATCTATTTTAGAATTGCTGAAATGTCGTTACAATACTCTTTGGAAAACCATCTGCCTCTTGCCAGCAATATGCTAAAGCCCTTGCCGAATAACCTACCTTCCATTGCTTTTCTGGTTCTGCCAATAAATCTTTCCACCTATCAGGTGAATCTGATGGAATATATATTTTATTCATAACATATTACCTCTTTTAATTCTAACTAACAGCCTCGGCCACCAAAACCGTTTTTTTATTTTTACATCTCATAAGGTATTATTTCTTTTATATTTTTAAATTCCTAATATGTTTCTTCAAGGATTTTTCTAATCGAATCATCCCATCAATCATATCGTCTTGTAGCTTATCCCTTTTTTCTTCATCATTTAATCCTGCGTATTCAAATTTTTTACTAATTCGAGAAGCTCTTCTATTGTCTAATCGTTCCCACTTGAGCTTATTTCCAAATTCTTTCTCAATTTCATCCATATGAGATTGAAGCTCGTCAAATATCTTCTTATTTTCATCTTGGCTATCTTTTCCCCTATCAATATATAACTCAACTTGGCCATGCTTATATGTCACAACATAACCAAATCCTAAACCTCTTTTCCCAGAGCCAGTAACAACCCATGAATTTATTGATGGTGATATATTAGAATGCAGAGATGTTCGCTTTTTGCTTTTTTCTAATAAACTTTCCCAGAATTTTAATCTTTTCTTGTGTCTTTCAGCAAGTTCTTTCTTTTCGCTGCCCACAACTTTTCCACTTTCGGTAGGGCCGGCTATAACTGTAAATTTAGGTGCCGGATCTGAATCTCCTATTTTATAAGCTTCAACTTTTACTAAATAAAAATCAACATCAGAAGTTAATTCATTAAGCCACTCAATTGCTCTTTCATGTTCCGATCTCGGTTCTTTTGAAATCCAGATAGCTTTTTTCGCCTCAAGATTTGAAACATAGGTTAATAGCTTACCTAAATGATCATGGTCAGTTTTTTCCAATTGATTTTCAATTAATATTGAATCACCTTCTTCGCTTTCTGCTAATATATCAGCAGAAAAAGAACCGACTCTTTTTTCTTTTTCAATAGGAGTGATACCAACATTCAATTCATCTCCCAATATATCAATGTTATCAAAAAGCCATGAGGTAAAATCTCTTGCCTCATCTTTCCATACTTCCCTTAAATCCACTCTTTCCATTTTTCCAATCATTTTATCTATTCCCCTTTTTTAGCTTATCGTTATAAAGTAAAATAAATACTTTTTTAAATGTTTTTATTACAGTACATGCTCAAATAACACTTTTCGCAAATAGGCTTATGAGGCCTGCACCAGCTTCTCCCAATTTCCCAGCAAGGTAAATCAAAAATACCAGGATACATTGGATTTAATTCTCTGGCACAATAAATTAATTCATCACCACTCGCACCCTTAGATATAAACCCTAATCTCTTGAAAACCCTCTTTAAATGAACATCCGGAGAAACATCTATATTAATATAATCTTTCATGGGTATCTTAAAATCTCGTGCTAAGATATTAGCTGCCATAGTAGCAATCTTAATCCCCACCCCATCAAATTCTAAAAACCTTCTCACTATGGTTGCACTTCTTGGATTATCCTTCCATATATTTGAAGCGTCATCATGGTAATTATGGTGGATTTTTTGTATAGCTAAATAGAAATTCTCCCCCATTACCTTGTTAAATCTATGAAGGCTTTTTCTTTTGAATATTTCTATCAAGTCCTCTTGAGTAACTCTCAACAGCGTTGAAAACTCAAAACTTTTTATTTCTTCTGATATCCCGTAGGGAATTAACCAAGCTCTCTCTGCTTTAATTTGTCTATCCATTACACAAGCGAGGAAAAAGGCATGAGGAAAATCTTTTAGATTGTTTAGAAGTTTATCTGACTCTTTATTTTTAGTAAATTCTATATTTTTAGGAGATTTCTTAAATAATTTATTTCCTTTTTCTTTTAATACTTTTATTATTTTTTCTTTTGAATCCATCATACTAAATACCCTATCTATTTTTTATTTATTTGAATATTGATATTATTTAAAAAATTTTAAAAGTAAAGTGGTTTATTTCATCTAATCCTAGTATTTATTTGCAAACTAATTGCATATTCTAAGGGCAAGTTAACCTTGTTCTATTTTGCTTTAAGAAATCTTAACTGCTCCCCAATACTTAAGCCCTTTAAAGGGATTTTATAATATTTGATATGAGGCAAAATATACTCCCGATATTTTTTACCCGCAAAAAATATAAACATATCATTTTGTAAATTAGCTATTTTCCCCAATTTAGATACAACCTTCTCAGCCCATAATTTTATGTCACTAACAGGCTTATTATTTAAAGTTTCATTATATGTTGCAATTTCATCATTTAAATTTAATAATCCGTATTTAGCAGACAGAATAAAAATTTTATCTGGCTTTAGCTTTTTTGCATAGGCAAAAGAAAGCCGGAAAAGAGTACTTATATATAAATCTTTTGCTTTTGACTTATATGCTAATTTTTTGCTAGCGCACGAAATTAATACAATTTTTTTTGTCATTTTCTACTCTTCAGTAAAATAATCTAAATCAATTTTATTAATACTATAAGATGCTGTTTCGGATACTCCAATCCTATTTTCTACCATATACTTAGTTAGCTGTTCCCCATCAATAAGAATAATTTTGTTTTCGATATTCCTTGCATACGTAATAGCACCTTCAGTAAATTTCGAAGTAGTTATAAAAACACCTTTCTTAGCCTTTTTGCCCAATAATGCTCCTGTAAATTTTTGTATTTCCGGACTGCCAATTGGATTTGTTGACCATTTCTTCGCTTGAACATATATCACATCTAAGCCAAGCTTGTCTTCTTTTATAATTCCATCAATCCCTTCATCTCCGCTTTTTCCTATAGCTTTTCCCGCATCTTCAAATGAACCTCCATATCCCATGCCAACTAAAAGTTCAACAACTAATCCCTCAAAAAATTCAGGAGAACAATGTTTAATTTTTTCCAATAAATCAGATAGTAATTTTTCCTGTAATTTTTCATAACCAATTTCTAATAAATCTTCCGGTGTTTTTTTCTCAAGAATTAATTCAATATCTTTATCTTTAGGATGAACTATCTTTTTTGTGGGCTTTATAAATTTAAGAAGTTCTGGAAAACGTTTTAGATATTTTACATTAATTTTTGAAGGTTTTTCTTGTAATACTTTTAAACCTTGTTCTGTAATTATAAAAGAACCCACTCCGCAATATTTTAATAAACCTGCTTTTTTTAGGTAAGTTCTTGCCCATCCAACTCTATTAGCAAACATTTTTTGTTTACTCTTGGATAAAAGCTTTGACCTTTCTTCTTCGGTTAGTTTAAAAATTTTTACCAATGAATCTCTTACTTCTTGTATTGTATGTTCTTTTTTGTCCCCTGCTATTTCAAGCAAGGGAAGCATAATGCTTTGATAATCTGGAATCATAGTCGCACCTCTTTTTATTTTTTAATTCTTACTTGTTTAAAAATGTTTTATAAAATTTAAATAATTAAGAAAATGGGATGTGTCTCTATTTATTTCATGCCCGGAGTACAAAATAAAATTTAGAACCCTCTTTTCTCCTTGAGTTCATCGCTAAAGAGAATTTCATGAAGCTTATATCCTGGGACGACTGCTGCAATTCCCATACTTGAAACTGCAATTGGTACCTTCTTAGTTTCAACGACTTTAATCTCATGGGCATCGAGAAAAGTACCTTGCATAACACCCGCCAGTTTGAGTATGGGGGATCCAATCACAATGCTTCCTGGTTCTCGATCGCTACCTAAATAGAAAAATACTGGCGAACCGCTGTTACCACCATATGATCCGGCTTCAATAAGATAAAGATCCATTAGTTTGCCTTGCCATTCAATTTTTTCATCCGTTACAAGAGCAACGCGGCCAAATCTAACAATAGGGTAGTTTCTTTCGGATCCCGTATAAGGTGTAAATAGACCAGTGAAAAATACATCAGAACCTTCGCAAATTTTTAGTTTTTTAAATGCTTCTTTTGTTGTGATCATGTCTTCAGGGAGGAACTTAAAATCGAACTTCTCTTGATTAGGGAGAAATGGGATAATAGCTATATCTACTGAAGAATCGCTGTGTGTAAAAACATTACGTTTTTTACCTTCAGCAATTATAGGGATAACGCTGATTTGAGAGCCACCTTCTTTTTTGTTTAATCGAACGAATACCATATCAACAAAATCTGTTGTATTCTGCTTGTATAGAACATGCTTAGCTGTAACCAAATAAACACTGAAAGAATCAGGGTTAGAAGGATTCTTTACGCCCACAAAAAAGCCCGTTCCATTAGCGATGAGCTTCCCTTCCTCGTTTTTAACAAAAATAAAAGCGACAACAGACTTGATCTCAGGTGGTATTGGTGTTGCCATTGCAACCCCTCCTAACATAAATATAATTAATATTATAATAATAAAATTACGAATATGCTTATTGGTTTGCATATTTCTTACCTGCTGATATTATAAATTATAACGGATTTACTTTTATCCAATCATTTATAAAATCGTTATATTCAGGGATAGGCATTTCATAAATATCGTCTTCTTTAAATCCTTCTGCTTCTCTTCTTTTATAAAAATCGGTCATAAAATCTGTGAATTTATACCAAATTACAGTTGGACTCGGGGCACTTTTTAAACCGTTTACAACAAACCAATTTCTAATTTGCCGAACAGCTATCATTGGATCATCTTTGTGAGATTTTATGTCAGAATTGGACAAGTCAGAAATCGCGACTTGATACCTATACTTTTCTTTTTCTAGAATTAAGTGCTTTTTATCTGAATATTTTTCTTTTTGAAATATTCGACAACCTATATCAAGCCCAAGTTCGAAAGGCATATTAAGCCTAAAATACTCACCTTTCTTTCTAGCCTTAATCCTCGATAAATCATGAATACCATATTTTGATTGCTCAATTAATTCACAAATTTTATTAAATCTTGGCTCCCCAGAATCAAAACTTTCTAAGGAAATTCTAGGGATAAATCCAAGATAAATAATTGTGAATAATATGGGTCTGAGCAAAGATAGATATTCGTCATCAAGTGGACAATTAATGAAAACATTTTTCTCATAATTATTATTCATAATTATTATTTTTTATGAGTATCTCTATCTCTGGGGGGAATTGGGTCTTTGCCATGGCTTGCTGTTCTCTGGATTGTCCCATCTTTTCTATGAATAACCAATTCAGATTTTTGATTTTGGCTGGTTACCCGTGCATAATTAGTGGCATCTTGTTTCTTATCAAAGGTCTTTGAAGCTCTTGAAGCTCCACCTTTTTTTACACTCCAACCCCCACTGGGATTAGGGACTACGTGATGAGTTTTTCTAGCCATTTCTCACCTCTCACTAAATTTTTTTACCTAATAGCGCAAGTATATAACCGGATCTGGTCTCAATATTTAACATGTCTAATTCACAAAATTATCCTAATTTTATTATTAGAACATAATCATTATGCCAAACTTTCTATACCAATGGTCTGGCGATCGCCCGCTGCAAACACTTTACAATGCTTTCTTTAAAATAACATCGTTTTTACGGTCAGGCGCATCAATTTGTTGGTAGTCTAAAAATTGGAAAATTAGTCATTTTCTTAATCTTAGTGAAAATCTCCGTGGAACTGTTTTAGTTTCAAGAGATTCAACTATTGCCTCTTTTACTTCTTTTTCAGATAAAATCCCCCTAACTGAAGTTTCCCCTAAAAAATTTAATATTAAATCCGCAAGAATTGCAAAATACGTTGAAATAGTTTGTGGCAAGATTAATAATCCTGAGTTCTTATATCCATCATGCCATAGCATATCTCCCGCTCCTAGGCCATATCCATAAAGTAATACTCCATATGTTCTATGAATAATTTTAGAGAGCGTTGAATAGTAATCAGCTTTTTCTTTTGCTGCTTTGCTTCCTTTTGTCTTTTTTATAAAATTTCTATAAAGATAATTTGGTATGATTTCGTCATTGTACCACTCTTCCAATTGATGATTATTTTCATTAGAATGAAAATATGCAGCAAGATCAAACGATTCAACTATACATCTAAAAAGCGTTGAAACAACTCGATGTTTTTTATTTACCAACGCATCTAAAGCATCTCTTAGAGAGTCTAAAGCATCTAGTTGTAACATCCAAACAGCTTTCTTAATTGAACGATCATCTCTGTGAAATCCCATACTATATTTTTGAAAAACGGTATTCATATGTTTTAAAAGTGATTTTGCTTCTCGAACAAATTGGTCCTGCGCTTCATATTCATAGGGATTATCATAGGCTTCTTGAGGAGATCGCCCCCAAACTAAGCTTGGCATTAAAACCTCCAAAATAAGACTGTTGATATAGGTTTATCTGTACTAATAAAATTACAATTACGGCTGCCTCTAATCATATTATCTCTTTTTAACTTGTACTTTTGTTTAACTATTCACCTTATTCCTAAGCAGTTAGATAATAAATATCTAATAAGTTGACGTTCTTTTATACGGTTAAAATAAGTCACATAAAAGGAAAATTAAATTACATCTACCGGACTTTTTATCTCTGTTCCACTCTTATTTATCCAATCATCTACCTAGACACAGAGGAATGGGAGGTATCGAATCCCTTATGAAAAGTTAGAAAAAGTTACCGAATTATTGATCCAATACAATCCGTCCTCAGTTGTTACGTATTATACAATGTATTTCATTATGTTTTTTTGTGGTTACTACTATTAAAAATATTCATTTGCTTTGGCGCTTCTGTATATTCCAAAACTTTCATTATTTCATATGAAGTAATTAATTCTTCATTTTTCATTTTTTGCTTTGTTTTTAATATTACCTTAAAAGTATCTTTGTGATTGGGTCTAATTTCTCCTGATTTAACTTTCTTTAAAAATATATCATCTTTAACTGCTGCAACTATAACATCTTTATCTTTATTACCTATTCGAAATGACCAATTATTCCCATCTCCTTCAAAACTTCCTCTTTTAAATCTTAAATATATTTTACTTTCACTTTCGTTAATTATATTTTCTTCACCACTTATTTCAGAAAAATTTTTTAAGGCTTCCACATCTTCTTTTTTAATAGTTTCTAAAGATTTTATATCGTCCTTTATGTAGGTATTAATTTCATTAATGCCTTTCTGTTGCAGCAATTTACCAAATCCTTGATACGTATTATTTTGAATTACACAATTATTATAAAGTTTATTTACTTTTTCATTAGTTGTAAAAGATTGACCATTTTTATTCGTATATCTGATATCTCCAGAAGATAACTTTTCAACATTTTGTGGTTTATCCTTCAAGAATTTTATAAGTTGAATTAAGCCTTTTCCTCCTCCCCCTATTGCAACTATTAATCCAATCCATTCAAGTAGAGTTTTTATTTGTTCAGCATAATCTGAAGATATAAAAGATAAAATTTGATTAATATTAGTTTGTGCAAATAAATATAAATCTATTATAAAAGAACCTTTTTCAAAAGGTTTAATATTTATTGCAATTTCCCTTCCTTCTGGATTTACTATTTTATTTGATTCGGTTATTAGATTGCCTATTGCAATTAAACTTGGGACTAAATCAAATAAATTCAACCCTTCTTCAATTGCGGGTCCTTCTAATTTTATTATTAAATTTACTTTATTATTATTTTTTTTCATTTAGCCCTCCTTTATTATGAATTAAAACAAGATTGTATAGAAAATAGGGACGCATACTATTTTTTCTATGGTTTCTTTTCCCCTTTTACGAAGTCTTCCCTTAGGACGTCCATCTATAATAATACCTAAAGCTGCAACCATCTGGACAAGAAACTCCTCAGATACTATAGGTTTTCCGCTAAAAATTACCGAATTATTGACTTGGCACACCTTCCCAATTTATCTAATTTAAAATTAAAATATTAATTATCTATTAAAATGGGATGTGTTATCCCTATTTTATTCAATTTTATTCATTATTCCCTGTCATGCTTACTTTTAATAATTTTCTTCTTTAAATTCTCATAAGTTTAACAGCCTCAGAAAATTGTAGAGACCCATTTAATAACTGCTTTATGTAACTATCATAGTCTTCATGTGATGGGATACCTTCTAGCTTAATTCTCGCTTTAAATTCCATTTTATTTCCAATTATTTTAAGACTTTTATTCAAATTATTAAGTACATATTCTCTGAGAATGGCTTTAGTTCTTTCGAATATTAAATATCTATATATTTGATAAAATTCAAAAGATCGCTCAGAAAACGTCCCTCTTGCTGTCCAACCTAAATGTTTGGTTATTTTTGCCAAAAATATTTCCTGATTTTCTCTATATGTCGAAAAATCATATCCCTTTATTTCTTGTTGGACAGACATGTCTTCCGTAACAAATTTAGGAATAGTACATTTACTTAACCATTGAAGTTCAGTTAGTAATTTTTTATACTTTTTAACACCCCCAATCGCTTTGGGGATAGATAAAACTAAGAGATCTTTTTTAGGTAACCAAATAAACCTTTTCAAGATTTCCTCTTCAGGTTCTATAATATTTTTAGGAACATACTGCCAGTAAAATCCAAATGTATCTCTTATATTGTTATTAGGAATTCTTTCAATCATAAAGCTTTCTATATTATTTTTGCTTTCATCAGTATAAAAATAAATTATCTCGTAGTATGTCTTGCCATAACATGCAAGCATATGTATTGCTTCATCTATAAATTTACAGACTACTTTTGTTAAATTCCATGATTCCTCATGATGAGTACATAACCCCAATCTGATAAGATCTTCAACTTCTTTAGATGGAGGATCTACGTTGACTGCAAAATTGATATTTTCTGATCTTCCACCTATGGGCATTACGTTGAGATGAATATCTTGTATAAACCTAAAACCGTAAAAGGAAGAATATAAATCACGTTCGGAATCCTTTTTATTTATGAAGTATCTAACCGCTTTTCTTGTATTTGGTTCTTGAATATAGGGATCTATTATAGACATTAAATATCTTCCTTATTGTCATTATTTTGCTCTTTTTCTATTGCTTTAGAGAGTTCCCACATATCTTTGAATTTTATTCCCTGGGATTCGGACCGTTTTAACAAATAAGTTATGATGAATACTTCTGCTGCCGAGAAATGAGGCTCGTATCTACCTCTACATAGAGCCCTAATCAAAGGACTTTTATGCTTATTTTTCATGTTTTTCTCGTAGGGTAATCGAGAAGGAGAAAACCTGTCATCAATTACATCCATTTCTTGCAGTTTATTATTTAAGCCGATTTGCCAATTTGATCTCAAAATATCTCTTTGAGATATTTGAAAGAGCCCTTTGCGGTATTCATAAAATTTTATCAGGAATTTTACCATGTTCTCTGAATTACCAGTTGAGTCAAAATATTTGTTCCAAGTTTTTGCACATACATCCCAGATTTCTGGAATTTCGAACAATTCTGAATAAATTTTGGCATAGCCACTAAGTTCCATAATATCAATCAGTGGATCTAGTGAAATTATTAGCCTGGGTTCAAGCTGCAAGTCTTTGATTGTTTTACTCAATTTTTCATATGCTTTGAACGATCCAAAAAATAATAAGGGAAAAATATTCTTAAATTTATTTATTTTCTTTAAAATCATTGATTCATAACAATCTTGACAAACAATATGGTAGGCCTGACCAAAAAAGTCTGGAAATTTTTCTCTATGTTCAATTAATGAAAGAGATGGAATACATTTTGCCAAATTTTCAACAAGTTTATCATGCGAATTATCCACTTTATCTTTCATTTGATTCCAATCCAACACAGGCCAAGGCAAATCTTTATTGATTACTATTTCCTCGAATTCTTCTATCAATTTTTTTATTGAAGGAAAATGAACTCTTATTTTATTACACATTTCAAGACCTCTTTGAGAATGATGAGCAGCCAAAATAAAGAAACCCTTAGATAATAGAGAACTACTTTTAGCAACGAAAAACTCTTCTAGAGACAGGAGTATTTCATTGACAGTTTCTTGAAACAACTCGGCATAACGCATAATAATCAATTGTTTTGTATACCAATTAGGACTTATTCTTTTCCTTTCTACCAATTTTTCAAATTTCATCCTTTTCTGAATAAATTCCATCCTCGGTAATATGGGAGGAGCGATTCCTTTTTGATAAATGCTTTTATTATTGAACCAATTTACTGAATTTATTGTTTTTAAGATGTTCTGTAAAGTTGAATTTATTATTAGTTTATAGAACCCCAGGGTCAGCGATATAGTAGCTAATCCATATGCATCAAAAAGTGCCAGCTCAATATTTCTATAATCGCCCTTGGTCAAAGAGGAAGTGTTGAAATACTTTTCGATAGATTGCCCTAAACTATTAATTATATCTTGTCCTTTTTTAAATTCTAAGTTAAAGCCGAGACTTTCAAGATATATATTAATCTCGCTTAATGCCTCATAAACAATCTCTAAGTTTTCTTTCTGTAATGCTTGTTTAAAGGTCGGAAGTAATATTTCAACAATATTATCTTCAAGCCAATGAGTGTTGAGAACCATTTCGGGCTGTATTGAAGTTTGAGTTTCTAAAGCTGTAGCCAAAGTAGAAGAATCACAAAGAAACCAGCTTTTATATCGGGGGATAAGAGTATACCAACGGCTATCAGATGGTATAAGTGCCCGTTGTTGTTCATAGTTTTTCAGAAAGAACGCAGTTTTTTTTAAGATAATAGAAAGAGGCCGTTTTTGTAACTGTGGTTCACTAGTGCAAAGTTTTATAAGAGTACTAAGTGTTGAAATATCTCTTGCTGCAATTTTTTGATAATGAGATTGAAAATTAGGATCTGCCCATTTAAATCCATTTATAGTAGATAATCTTATATTACTATTAAGGTCATAGAAAATAGTATCGCTTAACCTTGTAGGATCGAAAAAGGAAAAGACCCTAATTCCTAACACAACAAAGCAAAAAATTCCGAAACATCCTAAAAGAATGATAAATAGAGAAATAAAAACTCCAGGGAATCCTCCAAATACTATGTATCCGAGTAGAAGTATGGATGTTGACGTGAGTATAGCCAAAATTTTAATATACTGATTTCCGACTTTTTCTTTTAATAATAGTTCTCTTAAATTACTTGGTACTCTAACAAAGATCGAGCTTGCAACAACACTAATTGCGGTAAAATAAAGTCCAAGAAAAATACCCGATATAGAAGCAACTATAGAAAGTAAGGTTTCAAGTGAGTTCACGGAAATAATTAATCGATTATGTAATGTAATAAGATAACCTAGAAAATTTCTGACAAATAGCGGTTTTGAAATAGAGACGAAATTTAGTAGCGTATTTTCTACAACTTCCAGTGCTATGACTACGAATAAAGCAATAAAAAAAGAAGGTGCGATTATCTTAATTAACTCTTTGGTAATAGAGAACTCTTCTTTAGCCTGTTTTATATTTTCTCTTTGCTTGAAAAAGATTCTATTGATAAGAAATATGGTGTTGTTAATATAATACTGCAATCTCCAAAACCATTTATTTCGTTGATATTTAAACAATGAAAACATCATTTTTCCTCTGTTTCTTTAATCCACCTATCATTTTCTTCCTTCATGAATCTTCATTACCTTCCTACTTCATAGATAAGAATTCTACCAGCTCAAGCTATCTTGCAGATAGAAGAATTATTAAAATAGGCACACATCCTATTTATCTAATTTAAAAGTAAAATATTAATTATCTAAGAAAATGTGATGTGTTCCTATTTATCTCTTTTTTTCCTCCTTGATTTTATTGTATTCAAGATAAAGAAGATCAAATATATCTGTCTTCAGTCTTTTTCTCAATTTTTCATTGTCGACTATTCTTTTATAGAAATTTATGCTGCCGTTTAATAATTTATTCATTTCTTGATTAAAATATTTATCAAATATTGCTTTAACATTCTCTTTTGAATTGTTTTCCATCTTGTTTATTAATTCTTCATTTCCCAAAAGATTATCTTTAACTCTTCCTAAGAAAACCTTATCATCATCTGTAAAGTTTGTTCCAAATGCTTCATTAAGGTCTTTAATAATTTTTGAAAGTTTGGTATTAAAGTTAGGAATATATACCCCCACACCATCAGATATAGGTTTTAGTTCTCCTTCTGATTCAAGTTTTATTTCTTTTTTACCTTTTTTTAGGATTTTATATGAATCCATATCAACATCTTGTAAAACACTAAATGGAAGAGGGTTGTTTATCGTTGGTAGTTTTTTGTTTAAGAATTTGTTGAATATATACATCTTTTCAAGATTAACGTCTGAAAACGGGATAAGTTGCGATAGAAAAGAATAGATATTTTGGTATCTCCTCAAAGTTTTCTTAAATTCAACCTGCTCTTTCTTGCCTTTTTGCTTAAATTCATTTATAATCGGGCTTAAGATATTGTGCAAAATGGGTTGCGATTCTCCTTTTTTCCATGCTTTAACAAAAGTTTCAACATCTGACTGGTCAAATACCTGATAATCCAGCAACTTCTCCTCTAATTCATACAACTTATGCGGGTCTGTGGCTTCTTTAAGGAATGTGGCTTCGTAATATGGCTGGAATGCTTTTCGAATTACTTCTGTTTTATTAACAAAATCTAAAATTAAAGTATCATTTTTATTTTTATGTATCCTATTTGCCCTGCATAGTGTTTGAACCGCAGCAATTCCATTTAACATCTTGTCAACATACATTGTGTGTAATAAAGGTTGATCAAAGCCGGTTTGAAATTTTTCCGCCACAATTAATATCTTATATGGGTCTTCTTCAAAGGCCTTCTGGATTGTTTTTTTGCTTGGAAGATTATTCATAGAGTTTTCAGTATATTCCTGTTCATCGTGTTTAACTATGCCTGTAAAAGCCACCAGGGTCTTAATTGGATAATTATTTTCCTTAATCAGTTTGTCAAATGCCTTTTTATAAAGAACCGCATGCAGCCTTGATCTTGTTACAACCATTGCCTTGACTTTTCCCTTTATCTTGTATATTGTGGAATTCATGAAATGATTCAGCATGATCTCTGTTTTTCTTGCTATCGCAACTGGGTGTTCCTCTACAAATGTTCTCAGCAATCTCTTTGTCTTTTTTTCTTCATATTGGGGGTCATCCTGTATTTTCTTAACTAATTTGAAGTAAGTTGCATAAGTTAAATAATTTTTAAGAACATCAAGAATAAAGCCTTCCCCAATTGCTTGTTTCATTGTATATGTATGAAATGGATGATAATGCCCATATTCATCAGATATTCCAAACATCTCTAAGGTTTTACTTTTAGGGGTTGCTGTAAATGCAAAGAAACTAATGTTTTTTAAATTCCTGTAAGATTCAATCTCCTTAAGAATTTTCTCATCGACCTCATCCATATCTTCAGTATCCAAGGCCTCGGCTTCTTTAAGACTATTCGTGCTAAGAACCTGTTTCATTTTTCTGGCCATAATCCCACTTTGAGAAGAATGAGCTTCGTCAATTATTACGGCATATTTTCGTTCTGGCAAATCCTTGACTTCTTCTAAAATATAGGGAAATTTCTGTAGAGTTGACACAACAATATTGCTTCCTGTCTTTAATGCCTCTTTAAGTTGATCAGAATGCTCCTTAATTGGTTCTACTATCCCTTTTACTTTTTCAATAGACTGTACCTGATCTTGAAGTTGTTTATCTATAACTCTTCTATCAGAAATAACAATTACCATATCATAAACCCTATTATCCGACCTATCAAATTTATTTATTAAACCATGTGAAAGCCAGGCAATAGTCTTTGTTTTCCCGCTTCCATTACTATGTTCTATCAGATAATTTTTGTCCGGGTTAGCATCTGCCAGTAGTAGATTAGCGCAATCCAATTGATGATATCTTGGAAAAATAGGTTTCGTTTGTCCCGTGTTTTCATCTTTTTCTATATAAACAAAATTTGAGATTAGTTTTGAGAGTTTGTTTATCTGTAAAATATCGTTATATAAGTAGGAAGTTTTGTACTCGTTTTTTACCTCAGGGTTTTCAAGCCCTTTGTTAAATGGCAGGAATCTGGTTTTCAAACCTTCCAGTTTTGTTGCCATATATATTTTTTCATCACTCATGGCGAAGTGAACAAAACATCTTTGGAAAATTGGTTCTCTTGGATCTCTGTCCTCTTTGTATTGCTTTATTGCTCTTTCAACACCCTGAGAAAAAGTATCTTTCAGTTCAATAGTTATTATTGGTAGCCCATTGATGAAAATGACCAAGTCCAGTCGTTTGCCATCTTCTTTCTGCTCATGTTCCAGCTCGTCAATGACAGAAAAGATGTTCTTCTCAAATTTTTCAAACAAGTCAGGGTTTTTCCGGTTGTTTGGTTTTGGATAAAATAATTTAAAGTAACACCCAGCATCTTTGAATCCGTTCCTTAAAACATTGATTGTTCCTTTTTTATCAATCTCGTTAACCAAACGATAAAAGAATTTTCGCTCTGCATCACCACCGTAAATCCTCTCAAACTTTCTCCATTCCCTTGACTGGGTATCGTGAATAAATTTCAGTGTTAGTTCAGGATCAAGGTAGGTTGCCCTATTATAATTCTCATTACCTCTTTTGTGATAACCCGTGCTAATTAAATGAGCAATAATATCGTTCTGAAACGCCTTTTCTGATGTATCGGTTACCATCATACTTCAACCTCCCTTACATCAACTTTTCCTGTAACAACATGATGAATTAATGATTTTTTATATTCTTCTAAAAGTTTGATTTTTTCTTCAATTTTTCTGATGGTTTTATCTATTTTTTCGGTGGCTTTGTCCAAAAAGTTGACAATGGTTGTTTGTTCAGAAAGTAGCGGCATTATAATTGGAATCTGACCTAATTCTGGCGGATTAATGGCAGGATAAGCAACTCCTTTCGAATAAGCAATTACGTTTTGAATAAATACTTCACTACTGGTTGAATAAAAAAGATATTTCGAATTTATTGATTTTATTGGTTCTAAAACCGCAAACCCCGTTGAAACAATCAGATTATCGGGTATATTTTCTAAATAAGCTATCGCTTTTAGATACGTTCTTACAGTGGATAATATTGTATCTCTAGATCTTGGAATTCTTCGTGCTCTGCTTGGAGCATCTTCGAAAAAATGCTCTTTAATATCTAAAATGTTACCGCTACTATCCACGTTCGAAATGTCCAAATAATTTATTACACAGTTAGGATTTATATCATCTTCCAACTTTTTCTTATTGATGATTGTCTTGTATTTCAGTTTGTGCACTTCCCATCCCTCCGGAATCTCCCCAACCCATTCAATCCCGGAGTCTTTCATTTTTGCATTTGGGTCAAGCCCCTTTGTTACAGCTTGATTTATTAAGGCGGTGCGTCTTTCCTTTAAAAGCGCGATTAATTTTTTATCCTTCTCAATCAGGACATCAATCCTGGTGGTTTCTTTGTCTAAAAAGTTGGCAATGGCGGTTTGTTCGGAAAGAGGAGGATACGAACAAAAAATTTCTTTAACATTTTGCTCATTTATACCTGATTGTGCACCACCAGTTTTATTAATTAAAATCTGTTTTCTTTGGGATAGAAGATGATAAAAAATATATTTGGGATTTGCCTCTTTATTTGTCTCTATTCCTACGACAGATTGATTTGCGGTTGCTTCAAAAGTTAAATAAGATACGTTTCCACAAGTAGCACCAGTTAATGCAATAAGTGGAGAATTTTTCCTAATCTTTTTTGTAGAACTATTATTTAAACCTTCTAATGTGATATATTTAAAGACATCTTCTTCTTTAATTATGTTAGAGTGAATCATTCCCGAAGGAAGCCAAGGTATATTTCCATCCCAATACTCTAATTTAGTTGTTGATGGAGTCCCTCCTGCTACAGTATTAGAAATGTGTTTAATTTTCCTCACTTCCCACCCCTCAGGAATCTCTCCAATCCATTGAATTCCAGAATCTTTGTATTTTAGATATGGTTTAAGTTTCATTTTTATCCACCAATTTAAATTCATTAATTATGTTTCCCTTAACATAAACCTCTATCTTTGTTTTTTCTTTGCTTTTACCTAAAATAATATAAAATCCACAATCGTACCCGAACCGGCCCCTTTTGTTAGGATTCTAAGATTGTTTCTATCTTTATTTCTTTCATGGTAATTATCCCATCTTTTAATTTCAAAACAAATCAAGTCATTTTGATAGTTGCCATCTCTTTTAGTAATTATTATGTCAATAAAATTGCCATTTGGATTAGACACTCTTTTCAGCTCATTACTTTTATTGAGATGCGATTTATTATACTCACAATCAATAAAATACCCCGGAAATCTTTCATTTTCCAAATAGACAGCTACTCTATGGACTAAACACCTCTCACATAATTTTTTTTCAATTAAAAAAGAATCATTTTTATAAAACATGTTTAAAGCGTTTTGTACTTTGCCTTTAATTTCATATAGTCTCATTATAATTCCTCTTTTAAAAGTTCTTGAATCCCAGCAACAACCTCTTTTATATCTTTTTTTATATCATCTAAAGCTCTTGGAGGCTTGTATTCATAGAAATATTTTGTAAAGTTGATCTCATACCCAATCTTGTCCTTTTTCCGGTCCATCCAGGCATCATAATAGTAGGGCTTAACCTCTCTCTCAAAATACTCTTCAATATCCTGCTTTAATAGAACCTTCTCAGAATCTCTCAAATTAGGATCAGGTATCTTGTTTCCCTTTTTATCCAGAACATAATCGGCGGAATCATCATGCTCAGACAAAACAAAAATAATGTTTTTAAAGAAATTTGGAGACGGATCAAACCCTCTCAATGCCTCTTTTACCTTTGCCTCAAACTCGTCCCAATTCTTGTATAAATGATTCCCAATACACTTTAAGGCACTGATAATCTCTTCCTGTTTTCTCTTTCCTTCTTCCTCTTCTACTAACTTTTTCTCCGGGGCTTTCTGCTTGCTTTCTGCCAGTTTTGAAAACACATTAACAGAATAAAGACTCTCTAACCCATCTTCTGTAACTTGGTAATTCAACTGCAACGGTCTTTCAACAGTTACCTTGGTATAGCCAAACTCTTCATTATCAAAAATCTTACAATAATTATTCTCTTCAAAATTACCATACAGCTCAACAATTTTATCAATATCTTCAATGCTAAGATAATTTCTCTTTTTCCCTAGGTTCTTACGCATTTTTTTAAAGAAAGCAGTAGCGTTAATCAATTGTATTTTTCCGGCTCTCTCTGGAGGTTTCTCATTTATCAAGACCCAGATATATGTATGAATGCCTGTATTAAAAAACAATTGGTCGGGTAGAGCAATTATAGCCTCTATAAAATCGTTTTCAATCATCCATTTCCTTATATCACTCTCTCCCTGTCCAGCGTCACCTGTAAATAATGGAGAGCCGTTTGTAATAACCGCAATTCTTGATTTTTCGTTTACTTTCATCTTGGAAATCATATGCTGCAGAAACAACAACTGACCATCATTTATCCTTGGCAATCCCGCCCCAAACCTGCCTTCAAAACCTCTTTCAGCCTCTTTTCTTACAGAATCTTCATCCTGTTCCCACTTCCTGCCATAAGGTGGATTGGAAATAATGAAATCAAATCTCTCACCAGAAAACTGGTCTTTAGAAAGAGTGCTGAAAGGACCTCTAATGTTCTCATCATTTTCTCCTTTCATCAACATATCCGCCTTGCATATAGCATAAATCTCTTCATTTACTTCCTGACCAAACAGAACAACATCAACTTCTTTATTTATACTCGTCATAAAATCTTTACAACTGGTGAGCATGCCTCCTGTGCCACAAGCAGGATCATACACGGTTTTTATAATATCCTTCTTTTTCAGATTCTCACCATTTTCAACCAAAATTAATTTTGTCATTAATTTGACAACATCTCTGGGGGTGAAATGCTCCCCGGCTTCTTCATTTGATTGCTCCGCAAATTTCCTGATCAATTCCTCGAAAATAGTCCCCATCTCATGATTAGAAACAACATCAGGGTGTAGATCAACCTTTGATTCAGAGAATTTCTTAATTAAAAGGAACAGCAAATCCGCTTTGGCCAACCTGGTAATATGGTCTTTAATATGAAAATTCTCAAAAATATCCTGTACATTCTTACTAAAACAATCAAGATAATGCATTAAATTCTGCTCAATATGTTCAGGGTCTTCAAGCAGAGTTCTAAAATCATATTTTGAGTAGTTATAGAATCCTAGCGGGTTGCCATTTCTGTCCTTTGCGGCATTTAAAAGAACAGGTTCCATATTTTCAAACTGGCTTTCATACCTGTTGTAAGTTTCAAGAACTGCTTTTTTAGAATCACTTAAAACACTATCAAATCTTTTAAGAACAGTAAACGGAAGTATTACTTTTTGATATTCATTTCTTTTATATACACCCCTCAATAAATCCGCCAGATCCCATATAAAGCTAATTTTTTCCTGAAAATTTCCCATATTCATACCTCTACTTTATTTTTCTTCAATTCTTTTTCAATAAATTCTTCCAGGGTTAGGCTTCATAAGTTCACTTTTTTTAATTACAAATAATATTCTTTACAATTATATTATGGTGCTGCGACTTACAGTATGGCAACAATTAGGAAAATAATTTAAAAAATATGAAAATATTTTGATTTTTTTAAGTTATTTAAGAAAAACTATGATTTTGTATAAAAACCTTCTGTTATTTATATACTGCATTACTTATCAAAAGTCCTTCTTTTTTGAGAAATTGTGTTATTTTAGTTAACGGTAATTTCTATTCCCTCTTCTTCCCATTCCTCCCACTCGAGATTGGTTATCTCGGGTAGTTGGGTGAGGGCTTGTGAGTCTTTGAATCCTCCCAGTTCTTCTCGTAGGGTGATTATTTTTTGGGCGAAAGGTTCGCTCATTTGTAAGATGCTGGTAAGTTCCTCCTGGGATGCGGAGTTGATATTTATTATTTTAGTTCCTGTTTGAGCGGGAGAAGGGAAGACAGTTAGAATATTTACCTTGGCTTTATTAAATAATTTTTTGGTCCTTTCAAGACTGAATTTATTGGTCCACAGGTCTACAAATTGATTCTGAAATATCTCAATCACTTCCGGGTCATCAATGACCATTAGATTTTCGTCATTTCGGTTGTTGGCGGAAAAAGTCCAGTTGTAAGAGCCGGTGAGTAGTAGGCGGTTATCAATGATGGCAAATTTGTGGTGCATAATATAATTGTTGGAGCTGATTCTTGTTTTGATTCCCTTTTGCACCAGAAAACGGGATTGGCTGTATTTGTAATCAACCTGTTCTTTATCCAGATAGAGCCTTACCTTTACACCTCGCTCGCTGGCTTTTACAAGAGGGAGGGCGATTTCTCTATCAGTAAAGATATACATGGCTATGTTAATAAAGGCTTCAGCCTGATTGATATTTTTGATGATTTCTTTTTGAGGATTATCGTAGAGGGAGAAGTAGATTTCGGTTTTGGCAAGGGAAATAAGAAAAAATTGAGAGATAAGAATTATGGTTAGTAAAAGAATAGCAGTTAGTTTGATTTGTCTTTTATTTTGTGGCATTATTAGATTTCTCTTTTTTAATTATTTTTAATAGAGCATACCGGTGAACATCTGTC
>Ga0209991_10000324_pt1 | contig 21381 bp, 22 predicted proteins | sample ChitaG_FD_183167 | JGI IMG/M metagenome (GOLD analysis project Ga0209991, IMG submission 183167) | Deep subsurface microbial communities from South Pacific Ocean to uncover new lineages of life (NeLLi) - Chile_00310 metaG (SPAdes)... | ecosystem: Environmental > Aquatic > Marine > Oceanic >... | reverse complement strand
GCTTGCTCCGAACTATCCGGCAATAAGAGGACAGGATTTACGCGGCCTCGGCTGGGATATCGATACGGCCCACTCCAGGCCGCGCGGCATGATCTTTCCCATCGGCAGCTTCGGCCACACTGGCTTTACCGGAACAACGCTCTGGGTAGACCCGGGGTCGAACACCTACGTGATCGTCCTCGCGAACGTGATCCATCAGCGCGGCGGTCCACCCATCGCGATGCTCAGCGGCGACGTCGCCACGACGACAGCCCGGACCCTACGTCTTTACGGTAATTAGCTTTTGGCGTCCACCGGCGAGGCATACAGGTAGCGCACCTCGACGACATCGCCTCCCGAAGGAACCTCCTGATTCGCCGGGACGGTCACGTTGCCGACGGGCTGCCAGTCGTCGCCGTCGAGCAGGCTCACACCCACGCTGCGCTGACCGTTGATCGTGGTCACCCGCGCACTCACAGTGGCCAGTGTGAGAGCGCGGTAGCGGTCGCTGCATACCTGGTGGCGTAGGTCGGTGCCGTCGAGACTGATCAGATCGAACGCATGGAACTGGTCGGCGACGACTTCACCATCCATGATGTAGTCGCCACGCGATGTGGTGCTACACCGCCGCGTTCACGGAGCGAGCCACTCGATCACCGGTTGCGCTGAGCGGCCGTTGACCTGCACCAACAACCCGCCCGCGCCGGTGATGTCAACCAGCCCGGTGTCCCAGCGATCCACCCACCGCCGCCCGCCGGTGTTGGGGCAGGTTTCCCATTTGGCTTTCCCGCAGCGGGTTTCGTCGATGCCGAGCACAACGACGTCGTCGGGTCCGGTAGCTAGCACCGGGTCCGCGGTCGCTTTCACCGCGGCGTGGCAGATGTTCCAGGTGGTGCCGTACCCCGCGGCGACCGACTTGACGGAGCGGTCGTCGGCGAGGACCGCCAACGCCATCTCCGCCTTCGCCCACGCTGTCACCCGCGCCCTGGGCGGGACGCCCGGTACCGATCCGGTGAAGCGTTTCCTTTCGCAGCACATATTGGTGCACAACCATTTCCGCTTTCGCCACACGATCCGCGGCCGGTCCGGACCGATCTTGATATCACGGGGCCGGGTGCTCACCCACCCCCTGGACCGCGATGACCGTCCCCGACATTGCGGACACACACCCACCCAGCCCGGGCCGGTCAGAACATGGACCGTACGGATCCGGTCGTCATCGACGTGTACAGATTCCACAACGACACCGTCGAGTCCGAGCAGCAGGGAACCACTATCGTTGGACATGCTCGCGCCTTTGCTTCTGGATGCGTAAAGAACACCCAGTTCACAAGGGCGCGAGCCCCAAATCAGTCACCGACACGATCCCAATCGGTCACACCAGACCCCCACTAAGTCGGAAGAGCCCGGTTAAGGTGGGGCCAAATCTCAAACTGGGCAGGCTTGCGGCGTCGATCGAATCGACGATGGCGAGTAAGCGGCCCCGCCCGCTTGCGCGACCAGTGCCCGGAAGAGAAGAGTGAACAACCAGCAAAAGGAGGTCCCATGAAGACCGCTGCCAACGTGTCGACATTCGTTCGAGCGGAATCCGACGCCGCGATCGAGAAGATCGATGGAGCGAATGGAGGTCGTGATGAGCTGTGATCGTCTGTCCCCCGAAGAGCTTGCTGCGATCACGGAGGAGGCATACATCTTCTCGTTCCCGATGCTGATGGGCTACCGCTACTGCTTTGCGACGTTCTTAGTTCCGTCGCTGCCGTCCTACCGCGGCTCGATCAACGAGATGCACGGTGGTCCAGTGACGCTCGATCACAACTTCAAAGACGTCATTACACCGAACGCCGACACGCCCTACTCGATGGCAGCGCTCGACCTACGGGCCGAGCCGATGGTGCTCGACGTGCCGGCGGTGACCGACCGCTACTACGTGATGCAGCTCGAGGACCTGTTCGGCACGAATCCGCACTACGTCGGCTCCCGCGCAACCGGTTCGGAGCCCGGGTCCTACGTGTTGGTCGGCCCCACGTTCACCGGCGACGACCCCGAAGGGTTCTCCGACGTCCTGCGATTCGAGACCGATCTGGTGTTCGTGATCGGACGAACTCAACTCCTCGGCCCCGACGATGTCGAGACCCTGCGTCCGGTCATGAACGCGTACCGCCTCGAGCCGCTCTCGACGCGTCTCGGCACCGCAGCATCCATCGCGCCGGCGTTCGACTGGCCGGTGTGGAATGACGAGGCATCACGCGACGAACGGTTCATCGGCTACGTCAACCGACTCCTCGAATGGTGCCAGCCCCCACACCCGAGCGAGGAAGCGACGTTCGAGCGCTTCGCGCTGGCCGGCATCGGCGCCGGTTTGCCGTTTGACCACGACGACCTCGATGACGACGTCCGCGCTGCCCTCCGTTCCGGGGTCGACCGGGCACGTGTCAAGATCGCCGACCGGGTAGAGAACCTCGGCAGCAAAATCAATGGATGGTCCGCCGTCGAAGCACTCGGAAACCGCGACTTCTTCGATGGCGACTACCTGCTCCGGGCGGCTGGGGCGACGGCCGGATGGGGCGGCAACGACAAGATCGAGGCCCACTACCCGCTCGCCCGCGAAGACGCCGCCGGCGAACCGCTGTCCGGCGACCACGCTTACCGGCTGCGGTTGGACACACCCCCGCCGGCGAAGGCGTTCTGGTCGGTCACGATGTACGACACGTCCTACGACGGCGTCGCCGGCTACCTGGTGGAGAACAAGATCGGGCGATACCTCATCAACTCCACCACAACGGGCCTGGTGCCCGGTGACGACGGATCCCTGACGATCCACATCCAGCACCACGAACCTGACACCCAGGTAGGCAAGGCGAACTGGCTGCCAGCACCGCAGGGAAGCTTCTACCTAGCGATGCGCATCTACTGGCCCGAACCCGAGGCACTCGACGGCACCTGGGAGCCACCACCGGTCGTCCGCGTCTGACCCGAGCGGCCCGGCGAGCTCCCCTGGATTGTCCTGATCGCCGCGGGTGCCGGGTGCTCATCTCCCGACCCTCGGTTAATGTTACTGCTGGTAACCTACAAAATTCATAACCCGTACAGGAACGGGCAGCCGCATTACCGGCCGGCCTCAGTGGGTGCCGGGCGCCTTACCCCCCCTGGGTATCCCAGGGGTTTATGCACTGCGTGTGCACGCCATGCACTGGTGCTGGTGCGCCCAGCTAACTGCGCTGCTCTGACTGACTGCGCACTGACTGAGTGCGCACTACCTACTACCTGTGCCCACGCTGATGCGTGTGCTGTCTGCTCTGTCTGCGCACTGGTGTGCGCCTGTCCTGTCTGCGGTGTACACACTGGTGTGAGCGACGCCACAGTCTCTGTGTTGTGACTGGTCACGGGCTAGTGTCGGGTGGTGTTCTCCACTGTTGGATCCGGCGAAAGAGTCAACACCGGTGATATCGGGCAGGTTGGGAACCGTCAACACCCCGCTGGCATTGATCAGAAACCTTGCGGTCACCGTTTCGGGTCCTGACCCGGCATCCAGGCGCACACGCCAAAAATCTTGGGCATCATCGAAATCCGCGCGTAGAACTTTGGTACCGAACCGGATCCGGGAGCGTAGCCCGTACTTGTTCACGCAGTGCGCGGCGTAGGCCTGAAGCTCGTTTCCCGGCGCGTATGTCCGTGACCAGGCAGTACTTTGCTCAAAGGAGAACTGATACGAGAACGACGGAATATCCACCGCGATTCCAGGATAGGTATTCCAGTACCAGGTGCCCCCAGGCTCGTCGCCGGCTTCGGCGATGAGGTAGTCACTCAGGCCGGAGCGGTCCAGCTGAATCGCCGTCCCGATGCCTGAGAAACCGGCACCGACGATCACCGTCTGGTAGTCAGGCACGGCGTGGTCACGCGCTGTCATACGACCTCCCCAGGGAGCGCTTCTCGGAAAACCTTAACGCTGGAGCAGCCAGCGCCCTCGGCTTTGGTCACGTCGCTCTCCTGATGCCGCGCGTGGCGTCCCGGCCGAGGTCTCTGGAATTTTTCCCACGACTATTCGACTGCTCAGCGGCACGAGATTGCGGTCAGGCGACGGTCGCCAGCGCCGCTCGCAGGGCCCTCAGACCGCGCCCGGTGGCTTCGGTTGCAGCGGGAACGACGCCGGCATAGGCGATGAAGCCGTGCACCAGCGACTCGGCGTTGTGCAGTTCAACCGCTACCCCTGCTTCGGCCAGCAGTTCGGCGTACCGGGCGCCGTCGTCGCGCAACGGGTCGTGACCGGCCACGGCGACGTAGGCCGCGGGTAGACCCGACAGTTCGCCCCGCGCAGGTACCAGAGTGGCCGGCGGCGCAGACATGTCCGCGTCGCCGACATACCAACGGGTGAAGCCCTTGCATGCCGCCAAGGTAAGGATGGGAGCTTCGGCGTTGTCGGTGAATGAGGGCAGCGAGGTATCGAAGGTGGTGGATGGATACCAGAGCAGTTGAAACCGCACCGCGATGGAGGTATCGCGGGCCAGCTGCGCCACCACGGCTGCCAGGTTCCCGCCCGCGGAGTCGCCGGCCAGGGCCAGGCGATCCGGGTCGGCTCCGATCTGTCCGGCATTGGCGGCCACCCACTGGGTGGCCGCCCAGACATCGTCGACGGCGGCGGGGAACGGATGCTCCGGCGCCAGCCGATAGTCGATCGACACGACCACCGCCTCGGCACCTACGGCGTGCATCCGCGCGGGGCCGTCGTAGGTGTCCAGGTCACCGACCGACCATCCGCCTCCGTGGATGAAGACGACTACGGGAAGCACGGAATGCTCAGATGGGGGCCGGTAGACGCGCACGCGGAGCGGCCCGCCGGGGCCCTCGATTGTGCGATCGACAACCGTGACCTCCGGATGCACCGATTGGCGCGGAAGGTCGGCAAAGCGCTGACGGGCCTGCTGCGGGCCGCCCTCAGTGGTCAGCTGAAACGGAACAACCTCGAGCACCTGCTGCAGGACGTCATCCAGGGACATGGCACACACCGTACGCATCCGGCCGCAACAGGCTGCCTTCGGCGGACCCGAGATTTCGCTTGATGCCGACTCTGGCCAACGGGGACAACGGCGATCGCGATACGGCCGCCGTCTGATTTAGTAGGTTCTTCGGCCGGTCGTCAGGACCGTCTGCTAGACCTGGCCAGTGACGACTACCCGGCAGGCTGCTGAGCACGAACCGGTCGCTCGGGTGCTGCCCATGCTGACGGTGCCTCACCTGGACCGCGAATTCGATTACCTGGTGACCGCAGCGCAATCCGATGACGCCCAGCCCGGCGTGCGGGTGCGGGTGCGGTTCCACGGCCGGCTGGTCGACGCGTTTATCCTCGAAAGGCGTTCAGACACAGACCATGTCGGTAAGCTCGGCTGGCTCGACAAGGTGGTCTCGGCTGAACGCGTCCTCACCCACGATGTGCGCCGTCTGGCCGAAGCGGTCGCCGCCCGATACGCGGGAACCCGCGCTGATGTGCTGCGGCTGGCAGTCCCTCCCCGACACGCCAGCGTGGAGAAGAAGCCCCAACCACAACTCGGGCCGCCGGTGCACAGCTGCGCTGAGGCCCTGGACACGTCCGGCTGGTCGGCCTATAGCGGGGGAGTGCAGTTCATTGCGGCGCTCCAAGACGGCCGGGCCGCGCGGGCCGGGTGGCAGGCGTTGCCGGGTGAGTCTTGGTCGCAGCGGCTGGCCGAGGCCGCCGCAGTGACGGTGAACTCCGGCCGCGGCGTGCTTGCCGTGCTTCCCGATCAACGCGATGTGGACCAGCTCTACAACGCTGCCATCACCGTGGTCGAGGAGCGCAGGGTGGTCGCGTTGTCGGCCGGCCTGGGACCTTCCGAACGCTACCGACGTTGGCTGTCTGTGCTGCGGGGCGACGCGCGTCTGGTGATCGGTACGCGCAGTGCGGTTTTCGCGCCGGTGGCCAAGCTGGGGCTCGTGGCGGTGTGGGATGACGGCGACGATTCGCTGGCCGAACCGCGGGCGCCCTACCCGCACGCCCGCGAGGTGGCGATGCTGCGTGCGCACCAGTTACGCTGCGCGGCACTACTCGGTGGCTACGCCCGCAGCGCCGAAGTGCAAGCGCTGGTGCGCAGCGGCTGGGCACACGACTTGACAGCACCTCGGCAGGTTCTGCGGACGCGGGCACCGCGTGTGGTCGCGCTGGAGGATAGCGCCTATGCACAGCAACGAGATCCAGCTGCCCGCACCGCCAGGCTGCCCTCGGTAGCCCTGGATGCAGCCCGGGCGGCGCTGGCGGGCGGCTCGCCGGTGCTGGTACAGGTGCCCAGGCGGGGTTATGTGCCTTCGCTGGCGTGTGGGCGGTGCCGCACCATCGCCAGGTGCCGGCAGTGCACCGGCCCCCTCTCGCTGCCCGACCGTGACGCCCCCGGTGCGCTGTGCCGATGGTGCGGACGCGACGAGTTGGCGCTGCTCTGCGTGCGGTGCGGATCCAACACGGTACGTGCGGTCGTCGTCGGTGCGCGCCGCACTGCCGAGGAACTGGGCCGGGCGTTTCCCGGGGTGCCGGTGGTCACCTCCGGCGGCGAGGACTTGGTGGACCGCGTGCCCCAGCACCCCGCAGTGGTGGTGGCGACACCCGGCGTTGAGCCGACTACCAACGATGGGTACGGCGCCGCGTTATTGCTCGACGGCTGGGCGCTGTTGGGCAGACAGGACTTGCGTGCCGCCGAGGACACGCTGCGGCGTTGGATGGCGGCGGCCGCCCTGGTCCGAAGCCGGGCCGAGGGTGGCGTCGTCGTGGTCGTCGCAGAATCCGCGCTAGCCACCGTGCAGGCACTGATCCGGTGGGATCCGATCGGGCATGCCCAGGTCGAACTCGACTCCCGAATTGAAGTGGGCCTGCCTCCCGCGGTGCACATGGCGGCGGTGGACGGTACCCCGGCCGCGGTGTCCGCGCTGTTGGACGCGGGCGAGTTGCCGCCGACCAGCGAGCGGATCGGGCCGGTCGACCTGCCGCTGGGCGCTCGCAGGCCGCCCGGTGTTCCGGGCGACCTGCTGGTCAGCAGAATGCTGGTACGCGTCCCCCGCAATGATGGGCTGGCATTGGCTGCCGCACTGCGAAGGGCAACCGCGATCCAAAGCGTGCACCAGGATCAGGAGCCGGTTCGTGTGCAGATCGACCCATTGCACATAGGGTGATCCGGACGGCACTGGAACAGGAGGTGACTATGTGGCGCCCAGTCAAGTGGCTGATCCCGTTGCTTGTCATCGGTTTTGGGCTACTGTGGCCCGCAATCTTCCAGGGCGCAGCTGAGTCTTCTGGCCCTGCTGTCTACGACCCGGTGGTGATCACCGACTACGACGTCAACGTCGTCGTCGACGACGACGGCGGTATGCGCGCTGTAGAGACGATCAACACCGAGTTTCCCAGCGGGCGTCACGGCATATTCCGCTACTGGGACGTCGCCAACCAGAACAACCCCAACGTGCGCCAGGCGCCAGTGATCACCTCCGTTCTTCTCGATGGCAAGCCGGCGCGGTACCAGTTGCTATGGGAAGACGGCGAGCGGTTCCGGGTGGCCAAGATCGGCGATCCGGATCGCACGCTCAGATTCGGCACGCACGTCTTCGAGATCAGCTACACCATTCCCGGTGTCCTGGACCCGGGCGATATCGGCGCGGACAAGCGGTTCGCGGAGTCTGTCGGCGCCGGTGCAGCGCCTTCGGTCTTCTTCTGGAACGTCATCGCGCCGTCCTGGAACAACCGCATCGACCGGGCCGACGTCACCGTCACCCTCCCCGGGGAGGTCGGCGCCGCCCAGTGCTCGGTCGGGTACGGAGTCGGCCGCGCCTGCGAAGACCTGACTGTCCGCGGCAAGACGGTGACTCTGTCGGCCACCGCCCTGCCCCCGCGCACCCCGGTCACGGTCCGGGCGGGGGTGGACCTGCCAACTCCGCCGCAGAACACACTGCCCTGGGCTTTCACCTGGGATCAGGTGTTGGGGCGGTCGGCATCTGGCGTGATCTGGGTAGCCGGGCTCAGCGTGCTCTTTGGTGTCGGCGGACTGCTCTGGTATCGCACGACGCTCGAGCGCTCGCCAGGTTTCCCGCTGCAGTACGGGCCTCCGCCCGGGCTGGGGCCAGTCCAGGCCGAATACATCCGCACCGAGGCCGTCCCCAAGAACGGCCTAACGGCGACGCTGTTCTATCTGGCCGAACGTAAATTGGTTGCTCTGGAGCAGGTCAGCGACAAACAGTGGAACGTCCGCGGGATCAGCCAACCCGGCCAGTGGGCCAACATTGATCCGGTCAGCGTTGCGGTGGCTTCGACGCTGAAGGTCAACAGTTCTGGCTCTCTGTTCAAGGCCAAGAAGACGGTCAAGTCGGGCAAGAAGCTCAGCACAGCCAAGACCAACATGACCAAGGCCGTCGAGGAATGGGCCCTACAAGACGGTTTGATGTTCAAGCGCAAAAAGGAACTGTGGGTCCGCGCTGCCAACGCAGTGGCATTCATTCTGATGATTTGCGGGTTCTTCCTGTGGGGATTTCCAGCCACCATATGGGCCATGCCGTTCGCGGCATTCTTCATTTGCTCGGTCGGGTCGTGGAATGACGGAGTAGGCACCCGGCGAACGGCTGCGGGCCGTGAGTTATGGTCGCGTGCAGGCGGTTTCCATCGCATTCTGGCCACCGAATCTTCTGAGGCGCGGTTCGACTTCGGTGCCAGGAAAGACCTGTACTCGGCCTACGTGCCGTTCGCCGTCGCCGCGGGCGCGGCTGCGCTGTGGGCTAAGAAGTACGAGGCTTCCACCGGTACCGCTGCGCCGCAACCGGATTGGTACGTGACCTCAACTACAGTGGGGGCGACCGGCTGGGGTTTCTCCAGAGGCCCGGATTTCGACAGTTTCGAATCAGCTCTGTCGTCGTCAATCGGCGCGTACACCGCATCACAGTCGTCCTCTTCGTCGGGTGGCGGTGGCGGCTTCAGCGGAGGCGGCGGTGGCGGAGGCGGCGGTGGAGGAGGTGGATCATGGTGAGATTCTTGCTGATCGTCGTGCTTGTCCTGGCCATTTCGGTCCTGATCGTATTTGTGATCGGCTACAACAAGATTCGCGGGGCGGACGTCCGGGTTGCTGAAGCGCTCTCCGGTATCGACGTCGAGCTGACCCGGCGGGCGTCGTTGATCCCCAGTCTGGTGCATACCGTGCAATCGTTCGCCGGGCACGAGAAAGGGATCCTGGATCATGCGACACAAGCTCGTGCAGCCCTGGCGGCGGCAACGACAGGCAAGTCCGTTGCGCAGCGCAGCGCGGCCGAGAAGGATCTTGACAGTGCGCTGGCCCCGCTGCTCGCGCTCGGACAGGCCTACCCACAGTTGAACTCGTCGAGCAATTTTCTGAACCTGCAGGAAAACCTCGCTGACACCGAGAACAAGCTGGCCTTCGCCCGTCAGTACTACAACGACGCGGCCGCGACCTTGAACCGGTCGCTCACCACGATCCCGTGGATGTTCGTCGCTCCCGTGGCGGGGGTGGCCGAGCGGGAGTACTACCAGACGCCTCGATAAGCCAGACCCCGCGAAGGGCTGGCGACCGGCTCCTTAGACTGGCTCGGTGCGCGTTGTGTTCGCCGGCACTCCTGAGCCGGCACTTCCGTCGTTGGGTCGGCTCCTCGACTCGACCCGCCACGAAGTCGTCGCGGTGCTGACGCGCCCGGACGCCGCCTCGGGGCGCCGTGGGCGCCTCGCCCCCTCCCCGGTGGCACAACTGGCGCTGGACAAGTGTGTTCCGTTGGGCATTCCCTTGCTGCGGCCCGCGCGCCCTAATTCGCCCGAGTTCGTTGCCGAACTCGCCGAGTTGGCGCCAGACTGCTGCGCCGTGGTGGCCTATGGTGCGCTGCTGGGCGACGCGGCGCTCGCGGTGCCCGACAACGGCTGGATCAACCTGCATTTCTCCCTTCTACCAGCATGGCGGGGTGCCGCGCCTGTGCAGGCGTCTCTCATCGCCGGCGACTCGGTGACGGGTGCGACCACGTTCCAGATTGAGCGCAGTCTGGATTCAGGTCCGGTGTACGGCGTGGTCACCGAGACCATCCATGCCCGCGACACCGCTGAAGACCTACTTGGGCGCCTGTCGGTATCGGGTGCGGCATTGCTTGAGTCCACACTCGACGGAATCGCCGACGGCATCCTGAGCGCGGTGCCCCAACCGACAGAAGGCGTGACCACCGCACCGAAAATCACCGTCGACGAGGCCAGAGTCCGGTGGGAACTACCCGCTCAAGCGGTCGAGCGCAGGATCCGGGCGATGACTCCTCATCCGGGAGCCTGGACCATGATCGCCGACCTGAGGTTCAAGTTGGGACCGGTGATGATAGACGTCGATTCCCACGACGTTTTGGAGCCGGGCGAGATCCATGCCGCCCGCGACGGTGTCCGGGTGGGCACCGGGTCGCGCCCTATTGTGCTGGACCGGATCCAGCCACCAGGCAAGAAGCCGATGATCGCCGCCGACTGGGCCCGCGGTGCCCGACTGGCCGACGGGGAACGCGCGCGATGACCCGACCTGGCAAGCGGCGCCCAGTCAAGCGCAAAGAACTCGACCCGTCCCGGCGGGCGGCCTTCGACGTTCTGCGGGCAGTCTCCGAGCGCGATGCTTACGCCAACCTGGCACTGCCGGCGATCCTGCGGGAGCGCGGGATCGCCGGGCGCGACGCAGCTTTCGCCACGGAACTGACCTATGGCACCTGCCGTACTCGTGGGCTGCTCGACGCGGTCATTGTCCACGCGGCGGGCCGCCCGGCCGACAAGATCGATGCGGTGCTATTGGACCTGCTTCGGCTGGGCAGCTACCAGTTGCTGCGGACTCGGGTAGGTCAGCACGCGGCGGTGTCAACGACCGTTGAGCAAGCTGGCATCGAATTCGATACGTCGCGAGCGGGATTCGTCAACGGTGTACTGCGCACCATCGCCGCCCGTGACGAGCGCGAATGGGTCGACGAGCTTGCGCCGCCGGCGGCGACCGATCCGATTGGAAATTTGGCGTTCGCCCACGCCCATCCACGATGGATCGCGCAGGCTTTCGCCGATGCGCTCGGCGCCGATGCAGGGGAGCTGGCGGCATTGCTGGCCAGCGACGATGCGCGCCCCGCTGTCCACCTTGCGGCCCGGCCGACCACGTTCACCGCGGCCGAGCTGGCCGCTGAGGTCCACGGCACAGTCGGCCGATATTCGCCCTACGCGGTGTATTTGGCCGGCGGTGACCCCGGGTTACTCGCACCCGTCCGTGACGGTATGGCGCTGGTCCAAGACGAGGGAAGCCAGCTGGTGGCTCGGGCGTTGACCTTGGCGCCTTTGGACGGGATCGACGGTGGGCGATGGCTGGACCTGTGTGCGGGGCCCGGTGGCAAGACGGCGCTGCTCGCTGCGATGGGGCAGGCGGCCGGTGTCAGCGGCATTCGTGTCACTGCAGTAGAACCGGCACCGCACCGCGCCGATCTTGTCGCACAGAACACAGTGGGCCTGCCGGTCGATGTGGTGTGTGTCGACGGCCGCGATTCAGGGCTGGAGCGCGGCTTTGACCGGGTGCTCGTTGATGCGCCCTGCACCGGTCTGGGAGCGCTGCGACGCCGGCCTGAGGCGCGGTGGCGCCGCCAGCCCAGCGATGTGCCACAGCTGGGAAAGCTGCAGCGAGAACTGCTGGCATCCGCAATCGGGTTGACCAGACCGGGCGGTGTGGTGCTGTATGCGACCTGCTCGCCGCACCTGGTCGAGACGGTTGGGGTGGTCGCCGATGCACTGCGCCGGTACCCGGTTGCCGCGATCGACGCCCGGCCGTTATTCGAACCGGCCGACGAACTCGGCCCCGGCCCGTACGTCCAGCTCTGGCCACACCGGCACGGTACCGACGCGATGTTCGCCGCCGCGCTGCAAGTACGCTGACCTCCATGCGTGCCGCGCCGGAAACTGGTTCAGTCCCGCTGATAGCTCCCTCCATTCTGGCCGCCGATTTCGCTCGGTTGGCAGAGGAGACCGCAGCGGTGCGGGGAGCCGACTGGCTGCACGTCGACGTCATGGATAACCATTTCGTTCCTAACCTCACGCTTGGTCTTCCGGTCGTGGAATCGCTGCTGAAGGTCACTGACATTCCGATGGATTGTCATTTGATGATTGACGATCCCCAGCGCTGGGCGCCTCCCTACGCAGAAGCAGGCGCGTACAACGTGACAATCCACGCCGAGGCTACTGACGACCCTGTGGGTGTCGCCCGCGACATTCGGGCCGCCGGCGCCAAGGCGGGGTTGGCGATCAAGCCGGGCACCCCGCTGGAGCCGTATCTGGAGATACTGCCGGAGTTCGACACCGCGTTGATAATGTCGGTGGAACCTGGTTTCGGCGGCCAGAAGTTCATCCCTGAGGTGCTGCCCAAGGTTGCGATCCTGCGTCGCCTCGTCGAATCGGGCGAGCTGACCGTCGTAGTCGAGATCGACGGTGGTATCAACGATGACACCATCGAACAGGCCGCCGAGGCCGGCGTCGACTGCTTCGTTGCCGGCTCGGCTGTCTACAGTGCCGGCGACCCCGCCGCTGCTGTGGCAGCCCTGCGCAGGCAGGCAGCGGATGCTTCCCCCCATCTGGCGCTATGAATCGGGACGCTGCGATGCGGGCGGCTATAGAGCAGGCCGACCGGGTCAAGGGCCGTACATATCCGAATCCGCCTGTGGGCGCCGTCATCTTGGACAGCGACGGCGAGGTGGCTGGTGTCGGAACGACTTCACCGGCTGGCGGCCCGCACGCCGAGGTGCTGGCGCTGCGCCGGGCGGGTAGTCGTGCGATCGGCGGTACCGCGGTCGTCACCCTGGAACCATGCGGGCATTTCGGACGAACGCCGCCATGCGTGGATGCGCTTGTCGCAGCTGAAATTTCGTCGGTCGTCTATTCTGTCTCGGATCCCAACCCGATAGCCGCCGGTGGAGCGGCCCGGCTCGCCGAGGCCGGCATCACAGTCACGGCTGGCGTGTTGGCCGACTCTGTCAGCGGCGGCCCGCTGCGGGAGTGGCTACACAAGCAACGCACTGGATTACCGTACGTTACTTGGAAATTCGCAACGAGCGTCGACGGACGCAGCGCTGCAGCCGATGGCACCAGCCAGTGGATCACCAGCGAGGCCGCCCGCACCGACGTACACCGCAGACGCGCGGCTGCTGATGCGATCGTGGTGGGAACGGGCACCATCTTCGTCGACGACCCAAAGCTGACTGCGCGGTTGCCCGGCGGGGGTCTGGCTGCCGATCAGCCTTTGCGCGTGGTGGTAGGCGAACGTGAAATTTCACCGGATGCAAAGGTTTTGAACGACGACTCGCGCACCATGGTGATCCGCACTCATGATCCTCACGAAGTGATCAGAGCGCTGTCCGACCGCACGGATGTCTTACTGGAGGGCGGCCCGACGTTGGCCGGCGCATTCCTGCGTGCCGGTGTGATCGACCGGATCTTGGCCTACGTGGCACCGATACTATTGGGAGGCCCCATCGGGGCGGTCGACGACGTCGGGGTGCTCAGTATCGCGCATGCCCAGCGGTGGCGCTTCGATTCAATGGTACCGCTGGGTCCTGACGTACTATTGAGTCTTAAGCCCGCATAGCGGGTGGAGTCGATTGGGTTGTTATCCAATCGTTTCCGAATATTCAGTCGCTGTTTCCGTGCGCGGCATCACACTCGTTCCCTGCGCGGCGAAGGGTATGTCGGGGTGGGGATTTCGGTACAGTCGTCCCAGAATTAGTGGTAGCGGCTGGGGCGGGAGTATCGCGATGGCGCCGACGAATTGCGCACGGTGAGTAAGAACAAAGGACAACGAGCATGACTGCACTGCAGGACTGGCTCAGCGTCAGTCGGGTCGATCCGCACCGCATTAAGGCTGTGATCCGCACCGCATGGCGGTGTCGGATCACCGAAGAATGTCGGATCACCGAAGAAACCGGACCAGTTGAGGAGCCTCAGCTGATGGGCCGCGGGCGCGAGCGTTGCTGAGGACCGCCGCCGGGCGCCAACTCCTCCGATACCTCGGTGTGCTCGTCGCGAGCAGCTATGAGAAGACCGAGCACAGCACCCACCGCGCACACCACCGCGGTGATCGTGAAGATCTCGGCGTACTGCATGACGTAGGCCTCGCGGATTCGTGCGGCCTCAGCTGACAACCGTTCGGCGAGTGTGTTGCCCTCGGTGGTCACGGGCAGGTTGGCCAGGTGCTGGTTGAACCGGTAGAGACCCCATGCGCTCAGCGCCGCGATGCCGATCAGCATGCCGATCATGCGGGCCACGACCACCGCCGCTGAGGCGATGCCGTGCTGGGCGGGCGGCACCACCCGCAGCGTCGCAGACGTCAGTGGGCCGATGACCAGTCCGAGACCGAGGCCGGCGATCGCCAGGTCGGTGTCCATCGCGGGCAGGGTGAACAGGCCGAGGTCGTGGCGTGCGGCCAACAGGTCGACCGGCCACTGCGAGATCAGCAGATAGCCCCCGGCGGCGATGAGCAGGCCGGCGAACGTGATGATCCGGTCCCCGATGCGGGTGGCTAGCCACCCGCCGAGCAACGCGCCAATCGGCAAAGCCACCAGAAAGCGCAGCAGCAGGAAGGCAGATTGGTATTGATCCTGGCCGAGGACGCCCTGGCCGAACAGCTCGACATTGACCAGTGTCACCATCAACGCCGCCCCGGCGGCCAGCGACGCACCCAGTGCGGCCAGGAACGGCCGGAAGCGCACCCCCGTCGGTTCCAGCAGCCGCGTGCGGGCGAACTTCTCCCAGACGAAAAACATGACGGTCGCCACGGCGGCAGCAATCAATATCGGTGGGCCCCAGCTGGGCAGCACCTCCTTGCCGTCCGGCTTGGGGTTGTAGAGGCCTATCACCGCCAGGCCGAGCGCGATGGCCAGCAGTAGGCCACCGATCACGTCGACCTTCTGCCGATCGTCGGTTTCCTGCCGGCTAGGCACGCTGAAGTGGATCATCACCATAGCGATCGCCGCCAGCGGCACGTTGACCCAGAAAACGGACTGCCAATGGTGGAACAGCCACACCAGGGAGATGCCGTAGATCGGGCCCAGTACGCTGCCCAATTCCTGGGCGGCACCCACACCGCCTAGCACGGCCGCGCGATTACGGGCGGCCCACAGGTCGGCGGCCAGGGCCAATGTCACCGGCAGCAGGGCGCCGCTGGCAGTGCCTTGGATGACACGGCCGAGGACTAACACGGTGAGATCGGTCGACAGGGCCGTGACCACCGACCCGACGGCGAATCCGGCCAGGCTGACCTGTATCAGCATCTTGCGGCCGAACCGGTCTGAGGCCCGGCCCAGCAGCGGCATCGCCGCGATGTAGCCGAGCAGGTAGCCGGTGATAATCGGGGTCACCCGCTGGATCTGATTCACGCCGATGCCGACGTCGGCCATGATGTCGGTCATGATCGTCACGACGACGTAGGTGTCGAGCGCGCCCAGCACCACCGCGAGACTGCCCGCGCTGATCGCGGTTCGGCGGCTGGTCCGGCCCGAATTCACTGCCGGCGTGGACGTCGACACGGTGACTGAATGCCGACCCTGCATCACGCCGCGGGTTTGTCGACGGTCACCGGCTCGCCCCACTTCGACAGGGTCATCGTGACGCTGTTGCCGGGGCTGGGCTCCAACCGGGCCTGCATCAGCTCGTGGTCACCGTCCTCGCCGATCCAGGCGGTACCTGGCACCGGGCCCGTCGCCTCGATCTGCGGGGCGATCTTGTTGACCGCGTCTGCAGAGACATTGCCGCTGATACGCACTGTTTCAGTGCCCTCCACCTTTTCGCGGCCGTCGGCGGTAGCGTCTGAGAAGTTCGCCAGCACGTTTGCCAGTCCGACGTCGGGACTCAGGATCGCCGCGACGTCGTAGATCTCGGAAGCGGGTCCGAAATTCGACAGCCGGCCTCCTGCGGTGATCGCCGCATAGAGGTCGCCGTCGGCGACGACAAACTCGACATCTTGGAGCCGCTGGCCCAAAAACACGATGTCGGCTGTGCCCTTGGCAGCGACCGCTGGGGTCTGCGTGAGATCGCCGACGACGGACTCGACCGGCAGCTCGGCGATCTTTCCCTGCACGGCGAGCTTGAGGTGTGCGCTGGTCTGGTCCTTGGTAGTTTCGCGCGACTCGTTCAACAGGGTGGCTGCGTCGGGGAGTGCTTTGGCGGAATCCTTCGACGAGTCCGAGCATCCTGCAACAAGGGCGACGATGGCGACAAGGGCGGCGAGGATCGCCAGGAGGCGGGACTGCATGCCTGCATCGTAGTGGGTGCAAGTGTTGTCCGGGCCTGGGGTGGAAGCCCACGTCCTACTGCGGGTAGTTGCTCCAGGATGACCTCTAAGCTGACACTGTGTTCACTGGAATCGTCGAAGAGCTGGGTGAAGTCGTCGGCCGGGAGAACCTCAGCGATTCGGTCCGACTTGTCATCCGCGGGCCGATCGTCACCTCCGACGCCGGGCATGGGAACTCCATCGCGGTCAACGGTGTATGCCTGACCGTGGTCGACGTGCTGGCCGACGGTACGTTCTCGGCCGACGTCATGGACGAGACGCTGAGCCGGTCGAGCCTGCGAGATATCGATGTCGGAACCCGGGTGAACCTCGAGCGGGCCGCGGCGCTGCAGAGCCGGCTCGGCGGGCACATCGTGCAGGGGCACGTCGACGGGACCGGCAACCTCATCTCCAGGGCGGCCTCAGAACACTGGACCGTGGTGCGTATCACACTACCTGCGACGTTGTCCCGCTACGTCGTGGAGAAGGGTTCGATCACCGTCGACGGGGTATCCCTGACCGTGAGCGGACTAGGCCTCGACTGGTTCGAGGTTTCGTTGATCCCGACGACGTTGGATCTGACCACGCTCGGTCGTGCTGAGGAAGGTGCGCCGGTGAACCTCGAGGTTGACGTGATCGCGAAGTATGTCGAGCGGCTGCTCTCGTCAAATTATCTTCCTAACAGCGGTTCTGCTGGACAAGTCGAAGATTTTACGTAAGCACAGCGCAGTATGTCAAAATAACTAGGTGCCTGATCATCTCGCAGCCTTACTGTCCTCCTGGGAACTCGCACTGCGCGCCGAACGAAAATCCCCATCGACTATCGCGACCTACAGCGAGGGGGTGCGCGGTTTCCTCCGCTGGTGCACCGAGACCGGCGCGACGGCTGAACTCAGCAAGGAGAACGCGCAAGCCTTCATTGTGTCGCTACTCGATGCCGGTGCGCAGCCGGCCACGGCGCGGACACGACACATGGCATTGCGGCGCTTCGCGGCCTGGCTCGCCGACGAGGGCGAAATTGACGCCAACCCCTTGTTGGGTGTCAAACCTCCAAAGCTCGACGTCAAGGTGACAGAGGCGCTCTCTGACGAGCAGCTGAAGCGGCTGATCAAGGCATGCAAGGGGAAGTCGCTGATCGACCGCCGGGATGAGGCGGTCGTCAGGTTGATGTGCGAGACCGGCTTGCGGGCGGGCGAGGTCATCGGGATGCAGCTCTCCGACGTTGACTTGGCCCAGGGCTTCGCGACTGTGCGGCGGGGGAAAGGCGGTAAGGGGCGCACCGTCCCGTTCGGCCCGGAGGCAGCCGCCGCTATCGACCGCTACATCCGCATGCGCCGCACCCACCGGCTTGCCAAAATGGGCCCGCTCTGGCTGGGCGGGGGAGGCCAGGAGTTCGGCTATCACGGACTCAACATGGCACTCAAGCGTCGGGCTCAGTCTGCCGGCATCGAGAAGTTCCATCTTCACCTACTACGCCACACTGCCGCTACGCGCTGGCTTAGGGCCGGTGGGTCCGAGCAGGGTCTTATGTCCGTGGCTGGCTGGACCACACGCTCGATGCTCGATCGATACACGGGCGCTTCGGCGGCTGAGCGTGCAGCTGATGAGGCCAGGGGCCTGGGATTGGGCCAGCTGTAGGTACATTCGGTTGGGGCAGATCGGCCTCACCTGGGGTGTTTCCTCCAAAACTGTTGAGCTGTAGGTACATTCGGTTGGGGCAGATCGGCCTCACCTGGGGTGTTTTCTCCAAAACTGTTGAGCTGTAGGTACATTCGGTTGGGGCAGATCGGTGAACGAGGCCAGACACGCAGCGCGACACGCTGTGCGCTGTCAGTGGCCAGCCTCATACTAGAGGCAACAACCGCAAGCACAGAGCGCACGGCGCGCCCTCAAATACGGCCTGTAGGCCGCGTTTGCCTTGCCGACGAGGAACAGGCCCCACATGTCCAAATTAAACCCCGAACAGCGCACCCTGCGCGCGTCACTCGCCGCACACACCAGCTGGGCTAACACCCCTGACCGGACTGCGCGAACCGAACCGGGACGACGTGGCCTTATAGCCAAATTCGAACGCGAGGTCGACCCAGACGGAACGCTCGACCCGGCGGAACGCGCACAGCGCGCCGAACATTTACGACTAGCGCACCTAAAACGCTGCGCCCTCAAATCCGCCAAGGCTAGGGCCGCCCGCGCCGCCGGCAACAACGACGCAGGTACGTCATGAGCACCGCGAGGCCCTGGGATTCTCCCGGTCTGCCGCCCCGGTCTGAAGAGGAGCGATGTGGTCGACATAAATGGTGCGCGTACAGGGATGACGATCCGGCCTATTGCCCTTTGTGCCACGCCAGCCACGAGATGGGTGCCGGTGGCCAGTGCGCTGCGGTCGGCAAGCGCGGCCGGGTAGTCGATTCGACAACGCACCCGACTCTTCGGCTGGGCGAGCATGCACATCCCCTAGATGAGGCCAAAAGAAGGGCTAGAGGGGTTACCAGCGGCGCTAACAGCATCGTCCAGGGTGATTAGGTCACCGGCCCCTTCGCCCACCACCAGCCACTGGTGCGAAAGCGCGCCAGTTAAGAGAAAAGAGGACGAAATGCACATAGAGCCGCCCAAACACGAGGAATGCGAAGAGTGCGGTGACCACTTCATCCCACCCTCGGCTGATGCGCTTTGGATCGTCGATGCTATCGACGCTAACGGCCGCGAGACGCGGGACATGATCGAAGCGATTTACCAGGGGTCTTTGCGCGCACTAAAAGACGGCGCATTCGCACACCTTTCAGTACCTAGATAAAGGTTCGCGGGCCACCTCGCCAAAAGGTGGCCCGCGACCACCACTACATGAGGTCAAAATGAGCGATAGCACGGGGCGCGGTGACGACGACGGCGCCAACACGACCTGGGCAGCCGCACGCCTATACGCGGCCAAGGGCCTCGCAACACTCCCACTGCAGAAGAACGCCAAGGTGCCCGCAACCCGCAACGGCCTCAAGGACGCCACCACTGACTCCAGCCAGCACGCCGCATGGTGGGGTGATGGTAATCCGCGGGGTTTCGGCATTGGGATTGTTCCCGCCCCAGGGTGTTTCGTCGTTGATATAGATCAGCCCGGCGGCTTCGACACCTGGCAGACCCTTACCTCTGAGCATGGGGACACTGCTGCTACCTGGTCAGCGAAGACACCTAACGGTGGCCAGCATCTCTGGTTCACCGGCCTGCCTGTCGATGCCCGTTACGCCACGACCTTCGGGCGCAACGTGGACAATCGCACTTCGCGAAATTACCTGGCGGCATGGCCATCGAAAGTGGAGAAGAAGGATGGCAGTGGTCTCGGCGAATACACCTGGGACGACATCGATGCCCCTATCGCTGCCGCTGACCAATGGCTCATCGACCGCGCCGTGAGGACTGAAACCCCCTATCCCACTGGCGGATCCGTGGCCACCGCAGTGGGCGGTGATCGCCACCGATATGAACCGATCCTCAACACCGCGATCGAGAAGGTCCGCGCCAGTGTCGATGGCCGTAACAATACGGTGAACGACGTTCTTTTCGATCTGTATGGGTTCGTCAAAGGTGGCGCGTTCACCCGCGACGAGGTGGATAGCGCCGTGTGGGACGCCGTGCCGCAGGGCCGCGACCACCCATATACCGACGCCGAGTTCGCAAATAGCAGGGCGTCTGCGTGGGAAGCAGCCACGGCGAAACTGCTGCCCGACAGGCCCAATGTTCACGAACGCGTGGCGGCCCCACAGCTGGCCAGCCCGGCCCCATGCAGAACTGAAGACCCAGCCGAATACCTCCCTGCGATCCGCGCAGCCGGCGAAATGACCAAGCCGAAACGGCAGAACTGGCTCGCCAAAAACTGGATACCGCGCACCGGCACAAGCATCCTCGTCGGAGAGGAAGGCATCGGTAAGTCTCTGTTCTGGGTGTACCTGGCCGCCCTGGTCACCACCGGCAAATCCTCACGCCCCCTGGGCGTTCCCAAAAGGAAACCGGGCACCATTCTGGTAATCGTCACAGAGGACGACGTCAGCTCAGTGGTGAAACCGAGAATGATCGCCGCAGACGTCGACATGAACTACGTGCATTTCATGTCGGTCGACGCAGACGGCACCGGAGCCCCGGAATTCCCCCGAGACATGCAGATCGTCTACGAAGCCGCACGGGACACCGACTACGCCCTGATCGTCATCGACACCTGGCTAGAGACCACCAACGCCGGCACGAAGATGTCAGACCCCCGAGGCGCACGATCCGCACTCACCCCATGGAAGACCGCCTCGAAACAACTGAGCACTGCCGTCATGCTGATCACTCACACCAACAGAGCCCTATCCGACAGCCCCAGAGACGTCTATGGCGTCAGCTCAGAGCTGAGGAAGGCCGCCCGGTCGTGCCTTCTGGCGATGGCCGGCGACGAACCCGGCGAGATGCTGATCGGGGTTGAAAAGTCCAACAACTCTGACCCAGGAGAGGCTATCGCCTTCGTAATCAAAACGCGGCACGTCGACTTCGACCAAGACGACGACGACTACGAAGTCGAAGACGAGGAATACGACCCCGAAGACAACTACGAAGACGACGACGAATATGAAGCCGGCGAAGCTAACGAGTTCCCGACGCTTACATTCAAAGAACATCACGACCAGACCATCGCCCAAATCTTCCGGGAACGAACAGCGGCCAGGGCCGGGCAGAAGGGCAAAGACGGCCCCACAAAAGTCGAGGAAGCCGTCGACTTCATTCGCGAACATGCCGCTGAAGGGCTCCTCTATAGCCAACTAAGGAACGCTGCCAAGGCCGCCGGTCACTCTGAAATATCCCAGCGGCGAGCCCGTGAAGAACTCACCAAAAAATACGGCTGGTGCTCATACCGCGCCGGCCCTGGCCCCGGGCCCTATCACTTCGGCCCACCATCCGCCCGAGACGGTGGTGGGGGTTTGCTGGCCGAGGAGCTTGATCAAGCTACCCACCGTAATGATCAAGGTGATCAAGCTGATCAAGCTTGCAGGTCAGAAGGTTTAGGGTGCAGCGATTCCGAAAGCGCCGACGAAGCCAAAACGTTAGCTGACGCGAGAAACAGCCAGGCCACCAAAAACCAGGC
>Ga0209991_10000323_pt1 | contig 21429 bp, 20 predicted proteins | sample ChitaG_FD_183167 | JGI IMG/M metagenome (GOLD analysis project Ga0209991, IMG submission 183167) | Deep subsurface microbial communities from South Pacific Ocean to uncover new lineages of life (NeLLi) - Chile_00310 metaG (SPAdes)... | ecosystem: Environmental > Aquatic > Marine > Oceanic >... | reverse complement strand
CTTAGTTTTGAGCGGTCATGGAATTTTAGGTGCTGTTTTGGCTCTTTTAATAATTAGAGCCGCTCTCTTTTTGGTTGTGTTCTTTTTTATTAAAGCAGAAATCGGTATAAAGAAGCCAAATTTTTCACGGATAAGGGGATACCTGAATTTCAGTCTGCCCACCGTCGCTGGAAATATCACCTCTTGGGTGGTTTCTCTCAGCGACAGGTATGTCATCGCCTATTTCCTGGGAGCAGCCGCCGTTGGGATTTACTCAGCGGGGTATGTGGTAGCGAATGCCTCCCTTCTATTTGCCGGTATATTGGGGCTCCTCCTGCCGGCGGCATTATCCCAGCTTTATGATGAAGGTAGAATGGATGAAGTAAAAACCCATTTAAGATATTCCCTGAAATACGCTTTAGCCCTGGCTATCCCCTTTGTCTTTGGGGCAGCCATGCTCTCTGAGCCAGTATTGAGGATGTTCTCCACTGCCGATATAGCCTCTCAAGGGCATTGGGTTATACCTGTTGTCGCCCTGGGTTTCTTATTTATAGGTGCAACTAATGCACCAGGGCATATCCTCATATTGGTTAAAAAGACGAAAATAATTGCGCTGGCATGGGGGATTTCAGCCCTTGTCAATCTTTCACTCAACATATTGGTTGTCCCTTATTTGGGCATCTTGGGTGCTGCTATCACCACTGCGATTGCTTACTTGCTGTTGCTGGGCATAGAAAGCTATTACGCCTACAAGGAATTTAAGTTCGTCATCGAATGGCGCTTCATCGCTAAAAGCTTGATTGCCTCACTCGTAATGTCTTTGGTTGTCTGGTGGATTGCCCCGGTAGGAAATGTAGCCGTAATAGTTACTGTTGTGGTTGGTGTTGCTGTATATGGGATAGCTTTGTTTTTGTTAAGAGGCTTTAGCCGAGAGGAATTCAGATTTTTCCGGGGGCTGTTTCACTAGAGCGCATCTGAGCCAGGGGTAAAACCACCTTCTGCTCTGTTCGGAGCTTATATCAAATCCCAAGTAATGCCTTCGCCTTTCTCAATATCCCGCTTAGTCTCTCGGCCAATAATAATGTCCAAGAACTTGGGCTTGATGCCATATCCCGGACGCTTAACGATAAGCATATCTTCAGTGAGCCTGGTGCCCTTAGGGATATTCATCTTCGCCATTAAACTTGGTCTTTGTAGTGGCACTTCTTCCTCTTCTGGAATCATCTTCTTAATTGGCGAGCCCAGGCTTTCTTCTACTTCTCTAATTGCTTTAACCATTTGCTTTAATTCGTCAGGCTCAAGAGCAAAAGGATGGTCAGGACCTTTTAGCTTTCGGCTCAAGGTGAAGTGTTTTTCTATAACACAAGCCCCTCTGGCTACAGCCGCCGCTGGTATTATAATACTCAGAGTATGGTCTGAAAGCCCTACGGGCAGATGAAAGGCATCCCTCATGGTATCCATCGTCCGTAAATTTACCTGATGAGGTTTTGCGGGATAGTGAAAGAGAGAGGTGCAGTGCAGTAAAATGATGTCCTTATTATCTACCGAGTAAGCTGTATCTACTGCTTCTTCAATATCAGCCAGGTTGCACACGCCCGTGGACAGAATCATTGGTCTCCCTTTGCTGGCGGCATACCTTAGCAGGGGTAAATTAACTATTTCCTGGGATGACCACTTATAGGCAGGGACGCCTATTTCATATAGCTGGTCAACCGCTTCTTTATCAAAAGGAGTCGCTAGAAAGACAAGGCGTCTATTTCTCGCGTATTCAGCCAGTTCCCCTAACCATTCCCGCGGCAATTCATTAGTCTTTATCATGGCAAACTGGGGAGCCTTCTCAGAATATAGTTTTTCGGCACTATATATTTGAAACTTGACAGCATCAGATTATTTCCTTTTCAGAATAAATCTCTAACCTTAGGTAAAATTTCTCTCCATTTACTATCACATATGCATTGTGATAGGGTGGGAAGGTTAGAGCACGTAGCCGATTCAACAACTCACGACCGGTATATTGCTTATCTAATTCTATTTGGCAAACTTTTTCAAAGTCCGCCACATTATGAAACGCCCCTTCATCTTTCTTTTGTGGTATCGGATTGATGCTGCCCTGTTTAATTTGATCCCACATTTCTATAAATAACTCAACTTGGCCGTCTTCCAATTTTTCGTATACATCCTTTGCGTTGTCACTAAAGGCGGTCTCGACCATGCGTCTGGCTATAATCTCCCCTGTATCAATGCCATCATCCATGTAATGTATAGAAACCCCTGCCGGAGTACTCTCAATAATGCTCCATACATTGGGATTAGCACCTTTATTGTAGGGGAGATAAGACGAGTGAATATTAATACATCCCCTTGGCGGAATTCGGCGAATATTGGCTGGAACTACATGCCTAAAACCGCAACTGACTAGGATATCAGGTTTTATTTTCTCGATTAACTTCAGCTCCTGCGCTTCAGTTAGCAGACACAAAATTTCCTCACTTCTACTTGCCAACCAATCATAGATACGCTTTCCTGCATTATTAATCCCCAAGAAGGCTATTTTAATTTTTTCCATTCATATCATCTCCCACGTTATGATATCATCTTTTTCAATATCCTTTTTAACCTCTCGGCCAATAATAATCCCCAGAAATTTGGGCGTGATGCCATATCCTGGGCGTTTAATGATAAGCATATCCTCAGTGAGTTCTGTGCCTTTTGGGATGTCAACCTTAGCGATTATACTTCTCCTTCCTAATCTTGCCATCTCCTCCTCTTCAGGAATCATTTTCTTAATTGGAGAGCCTAGACTTTCCTCTACTTCTCTGATTGCTTTAACCATTTGCTTCAATTCGTCAGGCTCTACGGCAAAAGGATGGTCAGGACCTTTCAATTTTCGGTTCAGGGTGAAGTGCTTTTCTATGACACAAGCCCCTCTAGCGACAGCTGCGATGGGTATTGCCGTGCCCAAAGTATGGTCGGAAAGCCCAACAGGTAGATGGAAGACGTTTCTAATTGTATCCATCATCCTCAGGTTCACTTCATTTGGCAGCGTTGGATATAGAGAGGTGCAATGAAGTAGGACTATGTCTTCATTTCCTGTGGAGTGAACTGTATCTACAGCTTCCTGAATATCAGCCAGATTACACATACCCGTAGAGAGAAACATAGGTTTTCCCTTACCGGCAGCGTACTTTAGGAGAGGCAAATCGACCATTTCAAAGGATGCCCACTTATAGGTGGGAACGCCTATTTCGTATAGCTGGTCTACGGCTTCCCTGTCAAAGGGGGTGGCAATAAATATAATGCCTTTACTTTGGCAGTATTTGGCTAATTCGTCCAGCCACTCCCGAGGCAATTCATTTTCCCTTATTACTTCGTAGGTGCTCTTACCCGTGTCGAGTTCTCTTAGATAGGAAAACTGTGGTGTTTTTTTAGAATACAGGGTTTCTGCACTATAGACTTGAAACTTAACCGCATCAGCACCGGCATTAGCCGCCACATTAATGAGCTCCTTTGCCTGTCTTAGTTTCTTATCGTGGTTCGCACCAGCTTCGGCAATGATGAAGCAAAGTTCTCCTTCCCCTACCCACCTATCCCCGATTTTAATCTTTTCCCTCATGACAACCCTCTGAGATGATCATTCGCCAAGCCACTCTTTTCTTGTAATCTCTGCCTGCTTCAGGATACGAGACAAAAGGTCAGTGCTAATCTCCCCCCGATGTGGATTTGGGATAGTTAGAACTAGATTGCCTTTTATCATATATGGGTGCTTACCCTCTTGGTAGGGTCCCTCAAATCCAAATTCACGAAGCCGCCTCACAAGGTCTCTCCAGGAAATTGGCGACAGTTTAACCACTGACCTTTAACTCTTTCAGTTCGTCTATAGTATGCCCTTCTATCTGAGGAATAGATAAGCCCTTTTTGAGTCTGACCACGATCCATCCATCGATGACCTCAGCCAGGTTCTTACGGCATTCCTCCAAAGTCCTCCCTGTAGCCCACACTCCCTGAAGTTCCGGCACCTCTCCATAATATGGCTCCTCATCTTCAATAATCTCATACTTAGCCTTACCCAAGACAGCCTCAATGTAATCAATAATCATCATTCTCCTCCTTATTAGAAATTACCAAGAATTTGTTGTGGTATCTCTGAAATTATTCTCTCAATGCCTTTTCCGTCAACCAGATTCCGGCCTCTTTTGGACATTTCAGCCCGAAGAACGTCGTCTTTCAATAACTTTTCTACCGCTTTAACTATATCCCCTTCATCAATTTCGCTAATGAGACCTAAGTGCAAAATAGACCCGCCCCTGGCGAATTCTTCAGTCCTTTTTGCTTCCTCGTCGAAGTGTGAGATTATGATGCTAGGAGTGCCGGTGACTGCTGTCTCGTATTTGGTAAGCCCGCCACCGGTAATAGCCAAATCTGACCAGAGCATCAAATCAGCTATCTCGTCTCTTGCCATTAGCAATTCGTGATTCCCACGATAACCTTCTAAGATTGTTTCTACCTCTGGTTTGACTGCGGTTGCAAAACCTGGCCCAATAATAATCCGCAGATTTAGAGAGGTTACATTAAGCCTGTTCAAGGCTTTAGCTACCTTTATAGTGAGGTTAAGTAGGTCACTACCACCCATTGTAACCAGTATATTCCGGGCATCTTTTCTTATCTCCCGGCTCCCTTTGGCTGCTTCTATAAACTCTTGTCTGAAGATAAAGTAGGCAGGACCTAGGAGCAGTTTGGTGCTGCCGTGACATTCATAGTTCATATTCTCTGCCCCATAGTAGGGGATGATTTGAATATCGTGTGGGAAGTTAGTTTTAGTGAAGTCATCTATAGTAATCATGAATTTATTAGCCGCCTTCATCGCTTGAAAGTATCGGTTATACTCTTCTAGATTTGCTACGTTGTCTGTATGGCTCAAATCATTTACAATCAGGCTGACACTATATCGAGAGGCAAATTCTGAAGTTAAAGACGCATCCTCAACAAAGCTACAGCTCTGGGGTATTGTTTCTACATCATAAACATGATGCTGGATAAGCTCGGTTATCCTTTGCTCATAGTCCCTGGTAACGAATAGAGACCTTACTCCTACTTTCCCCAGACCTTGAGCAAAAGCCAGGCAGCGCATGACATGTCCCACTCCCAAATGGTGAGAACCGTCAACACGAAATAAAGCTAACTTCATCAGTCGCCCAGCTCCTTTTATCTGACACAGGCACTTGTTGCTACCAATTCGGGACGAAGTATTATCTTTAACCTCAAGCGTGCTCTCGAATCACTGGCTTGACCTTCGTGCCCTCAAGATACTTCTCAATATCGCCCTCATCAATAGCTCGCCTGAGAATTCCCATAGCGTCTCTGTAGGCTTCCAGTGTCTTTTCTACATCTTCGTCGTTGTGGGAAAAAGAGAGAAGGTGCACTCCTATAGTCAGGATGCCCCTTTTAATCACTTCTTGTTGGAACAGGCTCTTCATCTCCAAAGAATCGTTGCCTTCTCTGTCCCTGAAATGAAATGCACTGTGTCCTGGCAAGCCGATGCATTGCGTATAATTAAGTAATCCGAATGATTGAGCTAACTCATTGTAACCATACTTCAGCTTCTCACCCTGCTTGGTAACATGTTCAATAACATTTTTTTCTCTCATTTCCTGAATAGTGGCAATTGCCGCTGCTAGGGAGAGGGTTTCACCACCAAAGGTAAAGGAGAAAAAAACTTCGTCAAACTCCTTCATAATCTCTCTCTTTCCCACTATAGCCGACAGCGGCATTCCGTTAGCCATCCCTTTACCGCAGGTAGACAAATCCGGGGTTACCCCAAAATACTCCTGAGCCCCACCTAGAGCCAATCTGAAACCGGTCACGATTTCATCAAAGACCAATACGGTTTTGTTGTTGTGGGTTAATTGTTTAACTTCTGGCAAGAAATTATCTTTAGGTTCCGTTACATTGATGGGCTCCATAATCACTGCCGCAATCTCACCTTTGTTCTCGGTAAAAATCCTTTCCAAGCTCTTAATATTGTTATATTCGAAGGGAATAGTTAGCTCCTTGGTTGACTTCGGAACCCCCTTGTCTCTCGTGGTTGTCCCAATATACCAATCCTGCCATCCGTGATAACCACAGCAGGCTATCTTTTCTCTACCGGTATAGGCGCGTGCCACTCTAACTGCCGCTGAGGTGACATCTGAGCCATTTTTGCCGAATCTGACCATCTCGGCACAGGGAATCAGTCCGCACATAAGTTCGGACAGCTCAACCTCCAGCGGGTGCATCTGAGAAAATGAAATCCCTTGCTCTAGCTGTCTTATTATTGCCTCGTTCACTCGAGGATAGCAATAGCCCAAAGTTACCGGACCTAATGCCATAACATAATCAATATACTCGTTACCATCAACGTCGACAACATGACTCCCTTTACCCCTCTGGAGGTAAATCGGAGCAACCCCCTGCACATATTGTGTGGGGCCTTTGCTAAAGGTCTGAGTTCCAGCAGGGATAATTCGCTCTGCCCGAGCCCAGTATTCGTTTGATTTGGCTAGTTTTCGGTCTAGTACCTTCATCTTTGAGTTCCCCCTCAATAATCTATCGCACGATTCTGTCTTCTGCCAGGGATTTCAAATAACCCTCATTCCTGATTGTGCGCTTGTTCAGCTCTAAAAGCTTAGGATTTTCGCTTAGAAAATTTAGAATGTCCTGCAAGTGGAAAAGCTCGCCCTCTTTATATAGATTCTTGAATACTTCAGATACCAACTGAAAATCCTTCTCGTCATCGACGCACAGCCTCATATGGGATAGGTCTCTCTCATACTCCACTGTATCAATTCTGAAAAGCTCCGGGTTTTTCCAGATATAAGCCGTTACATGCTCTCTCTCAGAGGCTAACCTTGCCTCTCGCCAGGCTTTCTCAAGGGCAGTGAAGGAGAATACCTCAGTCTCTAAAATGCCATCTGGATAGCTTGGCCCGTTATTCACATAATCCAGTTTGTCTTTATTTTCTAAGTAATAACCAATAATGCTATCAACTAGTTCAGGGTCAATCAGGGGGCAATCAGCAGTTATTCTCACTATTGTATTTGCATTATATTTCTTTGCCGCCTGATAGTATCTGTCCAGGACATCCTCTTCGCTCCCGGCAAAGCTATCTATTCCCATCTCATCAGCCAATTTCAAAATTGGCTTATCTTTCTCCTTCACAGTGGTGGCAATGACAATTTTATCAATCGTTTTTGACCTTTTAAGTCTATTGATTAAATGCCACAAGATGGGCTTACCCAGGATTCCCTTCAGAACCTTACCGGGTAAACGGCTAGAACCCATTCTTGCCTGAACAATAGCTACAACCATTATCAGTTCCTTAAGTTAATTATCTTGCCTGTGGCTGCGGACTCTTTCGCTGCTAGAGCAATCTCCAGAACCTTTTTGCCTGTCTTCATATCCTGCATTGGCTTGGCTTCTCTTTGCAGACACTGGATAAAGTGCTTCATCTCCTCAACATACATCTGGTTAATATCATAATTAGCTTCCTCAGGGAATACCGACCACTCTTTAGTCCTGGCAGAGTAAAGCTTAACCTGCTTCTCATTAATATCCCACAGAATTGTTCCCTCTTCACCGATTATCTGGCAGGAGTGACCATAGAACCGCTGGATATAATCTAAGTGAACTTCGGCAATTGCTCCTGATTTGAACCTGAGTAGCATTTCGGCCATATCTTCAGTGTCAATTTCCAAGGAGGAGAACTTGCCGGCAAAACAAAAAACCTGCCCCACCTCGCCGAGGAACCACCTGATGTAATCTATCTGATGGACGCCATCTAAGATAGCCCCACCACCGAGGCTCATATTGGCACTATAGCCGTGCCGGTAATCCTCCCAGGGATGCCAGTCAGGGAGGTATTGCCCCGCTTGAACTCTGGCACATATTACCCTGCCAACGCTATTCTTATCTAACAACTCTTTCATCAGTGCTATTCCCGGATGGAATCTCAGATTGCAGCCAATTAAGGTTAGTAAGCCCTTTTGGTCCACAATTTCAAGCAACTCATCAACACCGTCTAAAGAGTTTGAGAGTGGCTTTTCGATGAACAAATGGCAACCCTTTTCAGCAGCAGATAAGGCAGCGGAAATATGCAAGCTTGTTGGAGTGCAGATTAAAGCCACCTCCGGCCTTGGCGTTAAGGCCTCTTCTAGACTATCATATGTCTTAACTCCATATTCCTGCTCTACTTCACGGCGACGCTCCGGCGTCAAATCATAGGCAATTATCTCCCCCGCATTCAAAGCCTTCAGGTTGTGAATATGCCTTTTGCCGATAGAGCCACAGCCCACCACTAGTATAAGCACCTAGTCACTCCTGGTTGGATTTCTCAAGGAAGTCTTCTCTAGTTATGCCCAGATATAGCGAGTCATAGTATTGCCCATCAAGCAAAAATTGGCTTTTTAGCTGACCTTCGACTTCAAACCCGGCTTCTTTGAAAGCCTTTGTTGAGGCTTGATGAATAGCAGCAATACCTGCGGTGACTTTATGGAGATTGAGCCTTTTAAAGGCATAATCCAAAACCAGCCTTATCGCCTCAGTTCCATAGCCCTTACCCCAGAACTCCTTGTTCCCGATCATAATTCCCAATGGTGCAATTCTTGTTATCCAATTTATAGGACCTAACTTGATGTTCCCGATATGCTTATCTGATTCATTGTCAATAATAGCCAGCATGACATTGTTGGGGCTCAATGCTATATTACGGTAATATTCCTCCATTTTATCCACAGTGTTGGGGAAAACTCCGGAATCGAGAAACTTGGTTACTTCTCTATCATTAAGCCAATCAAAATACTCTCCTTCTAAATCTGTCCTTTCTAAACCTCGCAAATAGAGCTTCTCACCAATGATAAATGGATGATGCACTTTCTCCCTCCTGTAGTTAGATTGGCCCAAAATTGAAGATCACTTTCCTAACCGCTTTGATGACATCCTCAGTATCTCCATCACCCATCTGGGGGAAGATGGGCAAGGTAATCGCCCTTTGGTAGTATCTCTCCGCCCGGGGGTAATCTCCCTTCTTATAGCCAAATTCCCTTTGATAGAATGGATGAAGGTGCACCGGAATGTAATGAACGTTCACTCCGATATTCTCGGCTCTCAACGCCTCAAAGATTTCTTTCCTGCCCACCCTTAGCTTTTCTTCCAGCAGTTGAATGACATAGATATGATACACTGCCTTAACGAAGTCTTCTTCGGCAGGCGTAATAATTTCTGCCATTTTAGAAAAGGCTTCATTATACCTGGCGGCTATTTCCCTTCGCCTCTGGATGAAGTAATCCAATTTGTTCATTTGACTAAGCCCCAAGGCACACTGGAAATCAGTAATCCTGAAGTTTTGTCCTGGCTGAAGTATTTCGTAATACCAAGGGCTGATATCTGGTTTATGCACAATGCCATGGTGACGGAAGGTCTTCAACTTCTGATAAAACTCCCCATTATTGGTTACAATCATCCCGCCTTCACCGGTGGTAATATGCTTCACCGGGTGAAAGCTAAAGACGCTCATATCAGCTAAGCTGCCTATTTTCCGTCCTTTATACTCGGCTCCCAAAGCATGGCACGCATCTTCAATGATAATTAATTCTTTTTCCTTGGCAATAGCCTTTATTTCATCTAAATCGGCAGGATGCCCGGCAAAGTCCACAGGGAGAATCGCCTTGGTCTTAGAAGATAGTCTCTTTTGGATTTCATAGGGGTCAATATTTAAGGTATCCTCTGTTACATCGGCAAATACCGGCTTTCCACCGCAATATACTATAGCATTGGCAGTAGCTGGGAAGGTAATAGGGGTAGTTATTGCCTCATCGCCTGGTGAAATCCCAGCCACTGCACAGGCAGCATGCAGGGCAGCAGTACCACTGGAAACAGCCACCGCATATTTGGTGCCACAATATTCAGCGATTTTTCTTTCAAACTCATCAACCTTAGGACCCTGGGTTATCCAATTAGTCCTGAGCACTTCAACAACAGAAGCAATATCATCCTCGTCGAGCCATTGATGTCCATAAGGGAGAAAGTCACTTCTCACCGGCACCCCGCCTTCAATTGCCAACTGAACCATCTATACTTCCTCTATCATTCTCTTTAGTTGTTCTTTGGTTAACCACTGGCTATTATTATCGCTAGTATACCTGAATCCCTCGGGAAGGGGTTTGCCACCTTCGACACCGGCTTTTCCCATAAAAGGATGCTCTGGCTCGATAACGAAGTACTCATCAAATTCTTTGGCATGCATAGCTTCTTCCTCGGTCAGGAGGACTTCATTTATTTTTTCGCCAGGGCGTATCCCGATAACTTCCCTTTCAGCTTCGGGGGCAATCACATTTGCCAAATCAGTGATTTTCATACTGGGAATCTTAGGGATGAATACTTCGCCACCGTGCATCTTGCCGATACAATCAATGACAAAACGAACTCCCTGTTCTAATGTTACCCAAAACCTGGTCATTCTCTCATCAGTGATGGTAATTGCGCCGTTTCCCTTTTGTTCAAGGAAAAGCGGAATGACACTGCCCCGGCTACTGGCAACATTGCCATAACGAACGCAGCTAAACCTGGTCTTCCGTCCCCCAGTATAAGCATTGCCCTGAATAAAGAGCTTCTCTGCGACCAACTTTGTTGCCCCATAAAGATTAATCGGGTGAACTGCCTTATCACTGCTTATGGTTATCACCTTCTCAACCTCGTGGTCAATAGCTGCATCAATGATATTGGCAGCACCATTAATATTTGTCCTAACTGCTTCTATGGGATTATATTCACAGGCAGGGACCTGTTTTAAAGCCGCAGCATGAACCACAATATCAACTCCGTTCATTGCTCTATATACCCTTTCCCTATCCCTAACATCGCCAATGAAAAAGCGAAGCCTTGGGTCATTGTTGAACCTTTGGCGCATTTGCTGCTGAAGTAATTCTCCTCGGGAGAACACCCGTATTACTTTTGGGCTATGCTCCCGCAAGACTGTCTCGGTAAACTTCTGCCCAAAGGAGCCTGTGCCGCCAGTTAGTAAGATTACCTTGCTTTCAAGAATCACAAAAAAGACCTCCTCAAGTATCCTCGCTTTATTCTCTGCTAATTTGCCTAATCAAATCAGCAAGCCTCTGAGATGCCTGCCCATCTGGTTTATAGTTACCCTCAGAAATAAACTTTTCTCGTGCCTGGGCCAGTCTTTGGCAAGCTTCTTCATTATATAATATATCCTCAACGGCGGATACGAGGGCATCCTCTTCATATATACCAATGGCGGCACCGGATTCCACATATGGTACCCGAATTGGCTTACCACTAAAATCTATTACGATTACCGGTTTATCCAGCATCAGTGCCTCTATTGTAGTTGTGCAATAATGTGTAATCACTATATCCGAGGCATATAGCAGTTCAAAAGTAATAGCTCCAAACCCGCCGCGAATTGTTGGCTTAAGGGTCTTGTCCTCCCTATATAGTGCTGCTTTTTGGTTTTCCGCTGCATGCAGTTTTATCACCAATTGCACACCCTCTAAAGACTTTATCGCATTATAGACAGCGGCGATGTTTCTCTTGTTCTCTTGAAGGGTATAGCCGTGGGACTGGGTCATCCAAGTGACCAATCTCTTTGCGGGGTCTAAATTTAGTCCACTGAAAATCTTTTCCCTATCGAAGACCTTATCAGCCTTAGCTAATATATCATATCTTGGCACACTAATGAGCACAGCCCCCTCTGGAAACCTGGCACGCCTTACTACAATATCTTTGTCATGTTCACCGTAGACAACAAATCTGTCACTAATAGGGCAGTATGGAGCAGTAGCTTCCCCATTAGGACCTATGTCTTCTGGGGCGTGGTTAAAGCGAGGGGCATAGGGAACAATATTGTAACCATGCATCGCAGCTACTATAGGTATGCCTTTCGATTTAGCCGCTGCAATTATTGCTCTTTCAGGTATTGGTGCATCGCCCATCAGAATTACGTCTGGCTTCTCTTCTTCTATCATGCATTTTATCATCTCAAGTCTTGCTAATAGCCATGTTAGATATCCACTTGAGAAGAGAAGGGATAATTTTTGTTTAACTAAATCATAGATGGGCAAGTTATGGAGGTTTAGCGACTGCCTAAAGCTCTCACACTCAGCTAGAGATTGATAATTTCGGTTTAATCCTTTTGATGCTTTTAGGGCCTTTAGTATCAGCTTTCTATTTAGATAATGCTCAAAGGGCCTATATATCACCCTTTGCTGCTTTGCTCTCTCTTTCATTGTTTTCATGGTATAACTTGCGGTGGGGACACCCACAGAAACTACATCATAATCGTCTTTCAATAAATCAAAGACCGAATCAAAATAGAAGTCACCCTTCCTTATCTGTCCCGTTAAGGGGTCATAAACATTTGGCCACTGGTCACCAAAAAATGTCAAAATCCTTCGCTTCCTCGGACTCGTCCTCAGCCGGGAATTTCGACCTAAGACTGTCCAACATGCTTTCCTCACCAACATTTGCAACCACGGACCATATTTGTAAACTATCACTTTCAGCTTTTCAGATAGAAGTCGCTTGATACTGGATGAATGGGAGACTTTAACTGTAGCTATATTCTTGGATTTACATATAAACTCAATGGCTCCAGAAACTGGCGTATCATTTTGTACATAACAGATCATGGAAGGCTCTTCGACTTTTGTCATATGGTCGAGGATTATGACCTGCTTGATAATTTCCTTAACCTGATGAAATACATATGGACTCAGGTAAAATAATTCATCTATGAGCCACCATACTGAAATACCGTCATATGTTATTAGTTCCTTTATGTTTTTATTATCTTTTGTTTTAATATTGGGAAATGACCTGAACCATTTAAGCCCCTTATCCTCTAGGTATTCCCCTGAAAGCCCATAATCTTCCAATGTTTTGAATTCCAGGCCTTTTCTAGCTAATTCCTGGCAAACATCTTTATCCAAAGCAATAACCGCCAGCTTCATGTCTCCCCTTTGCTTTGTTCTAGCTAGGGAAATAAGCTTATCTATTTGGCTTCGGTCTTCAATTATTACTAAGGGTTTAGAGTGCAATTCCTTTCCCCTCACAGTTTGCTAAGTTGACCAAATTACAATCCGGCGTTTCAATTTGATATTTAATAAGGCTTTACAAAATAAGCCCCACCATGGTCATCATAAGTGAACTTCACATCCACCCCCTTTCTCTGCAAGAACTCATCAACAGCCTTCTTACAACCGGGGAGATGATGGTCATCAATGAGGATATAGCCCCCTGTAATTACATTATCATATAGATTCTCCAGACAGCATTTTGTAGACTCATACCAATCTCCATCTATCCTCAAGAATGAGATTAATCCAATTTCATCCTTATACCTTGGTAGTGTATCCTGAAACCAACCTTTTACCATAAATACGTTTTCTTTATCTAACCTTAGTATCGAAAATAGTAAATTGCTTACTTCCTCATATGTACCCAGACAGTAACCCTTTTGCAACACACCGCTGCTTTTGTTCTTGCCTGGATCCTTTTCTACACTAAGCGCATCTTCAATTGTAGGCTCAGGCAAACCTTCAAACGAGTCAAACACCCACATCTTTCTACCGTTCTTATTTTCATTAGCAACTATAGCCATAAGAGCAGAGCAACCACCTCGAGCCACTCCACACTCAACAAAACACCCATCAATTCTATTTTTCTCTACCTCATTCGCGGTATCGTAAGTGGCTAGTAATCCAGTTCTATCAACCATAGTATATGGGCGCATTGAGTATATAGTCCTTATCTTTTTTAAATTCTTGAAATCTCTGGAAAAAATATAATAAATGTATGCTAGCAAATAATATATCTCATCTGATATTTTGCCCCATACGATGTAACCGCGATAGGCAAGATCATAAAGGAGCCTGAAGCCCCATTCGGGAAGCAGCATCTTTAATACCGATTGTGTTCTAGTGAAAGGCATTTTCTACATATCCTTATTCAAGAATTCAATATCCTCTTTGGATAAGGCAAAGTCTGAAGCTACGATATTTTTTTCAACCTGAGCGACATTTTTTGCCCCGAAGATAGCAGTCGTCACACAAGGATTTTCTAATACCCAGCGAAGCCCTATTTGTGTCGGGGTCTTATTTAACTTCTTGGCAACAAATTTAACCCTTTCCAGAACCTCTAAGTTTTTCAGGAATGCTTCACCATGAAAATATTCGTCGCCACTTCTACTTCTATGGTCATCCAACCCAAACTTTGTATTTCTGTCATATTTGCCGGTTAAAAGCCCTCTGGCTAGCGGACTGTAGACTAGTACTGCGATGTTATTCTGTCTGCAAAAAGGTAATAAATCTCGCTCAGCCTTTCTATCTATTAAACTATATGGAATCTGAATAGTCTCCACATTACCATATTTAAGTGACTCCTTTAATAGCTCCAAGGAGAAATTGCAACAACCAATACAACGAATTTTGCCTGATAGTTTAAGCTTTTCCATAGCCAATAATGTATCTTCAATGGGTGTGTTAGGGTCGGGCTCATGAATTTGATAAAGGTCAATATAATCTGTCTTCAACCTTTTCAAGCTCTCCTCTATTTCTCGATTAATATTTACTGGTGAGCTATCAGCGAATTTCTCAATTGGTGAATTGGGGCTGGCTTTCCTAAGGATTGCGTTCTTTCCCCAAACATACCCCGCCTTTGTCGCAATGATAACGTTTTTCCTATCGGCACCTAGAGTCCTACCTAATACCTCCTCCGAATGTCCTAAACCATAGATTGGTGCCGTATCAAAAAAGTTTATCCCGCTATCCATAGCTTTACGAATTGCCTTGACCATTTGTATCTCGGATGTCTTCCCCCACCTATAGCCGCCTAATTGCTCACCACCAAAACCAATACATGATAGCTTAATATCCAAACCTTCCAAAGTGGCATATTTCATATTCAAACTCTCCCAACAGCCCGTAAGGTCTACAAAGGGACTTGAGGTCATTAGTATTCCACTTTCATCAATGACTGAACCGCTTTAACAATACCCTCAACTGAGAGGGAATGAGCTTTTCTTAGGTATTCCTGACTGCCGACTTGAGGGCAAAATAAATCGTTTATCCCTATTCGCTTGAAGGCGATGGACAGATTACTCGAATCGGCAAGTACCTCGGCTACCGCGCTTCCCAATCCACCAATTATGCTATGCTCCTCGACTGTTATAATAGCACTGGTCTCTTGTGCTGCTGCCAGCACTGCTTCAGCATCTAATGGCTTGAGGGTATGCATGCTTAGCACTCGGACTTGAATTCTCTGCCTTTCTAGACGCTCTGCCGCCTGCACGGTGTTATACAGTATTCCCCCGATGGCAATTAACGTAACATCACTACCATTCCGTATCATGACTGCTTTGCCTATCTGAAAATTGGAAGCTGCTTGTGGAGTAACCGGCCCATCTGGTTTAGTCAATCGCAAATAGCATGGCCCAGGCCATTCAACGATTGCTTGTGTAGCCAACATTGTCTCTGTAATGTCCCCGGGTGCAACCACTGTCATGTTAGGCAATGCACGCATAATGGCTAAGTCCTCAGTGGCATGGTGTGTCATCCCCAGAGCACCATAGGCCAAGCCACTACCTGTACTCACAATCTTGACATTAGCACTGTGGTAGCAAACATCATTACGGATTTGTTCCAGGCAGCGTAGCGTGGCGAAGTTACCAATAGAGTAGGTGAACGCAATCTTGCCCGACAACGCCAGCCCGGTAGCAACGCCGGTCATGTTCTGCTCAGCGACACCGATGTTGATGAAGCGGTCAGGAAACTCCTGAGCAAAGGGCTCAACCACAGAATGACCTAAGTCGCCCACCAGGAGGAAGATGCGTTCATCACCTCTGGCTAGGTCTATCAGGGTTCGGATAAAAGCGGTTCTCACTCAGATACCCCTAACTCAGCCAGTGCCTGGCGCAGTTGCTCAGTATCGGGATGATAGTAGTGCCACGCAATTTGATTCTCCATAAAGCTGACTCCCTTGCCTTTGACCGTGTGAGCGATAATGCAACTGGGTCGTCCCCGGTTGAATGGAACGCTCAGCAGTGCATCTTCAATTTGCTTAAAGTCATGTCCATCTATCTCCCGTACCGCCCAGCCAAAAGCCTGCCACTTGTCAGCCAGCGGCTCCAAGTCAAGAACGTCTTTCACCATGCCAATGGACTGAATCTTATTATAATCCACAATAGCAATGATGTTATCCAACCGGTGATGGGGGGCAAATAGCGCTGCTTCCCATGTCGAACCTTCATCGCACTCACCATCACTAAGTAATACGAAGACCCGATAGAGTTGCCCATCGTGCTTACCGGCCAAGGCCATTCCACAGCCGATAGAGAGTCCATGACCCAAGGAGCCGGTGGATGCCTCCACACCGGGAACACCGTGATGCGTGATGTGCCCAGCCAGGTGTGAGCCATCCAGATAGTAGGTATCAAGCCATTCCCTGGGGAAGAAACCTTGCTCGGCAAGTACAGCATAGACAGCGGCACAACCATGACCCTTGCTGAGAATGAAGCGGTCACGGTCAGGCCAGTCTGGTCGAGACGGATCCACACGTAATACCCCTGTGTATAATACCGCTAGCAGGTCGGCTATCGAGAGTGAGGTGCCAACATGAGAACTCTGGGCGCGGTGAATCATTCTCAGAACATGAGCCCTAATTTGAGTAGCCAAAGCGTGGTAACTTGCCGCACACATCTGCTTAATCTATAATTGCGTAGCCAATATAAGGGTCGAAGTCAACTCTCTTTATTCTTAATCTATTAATTCCTATCGCCTCAAGGAGAGCCAAAGTCTCTCCCGGCCAAATAGGATTATCTAACTCATCAAAAGCAATAATAGCTCCCTTTGGCATTCTGGGAAAGAAGTTTTCTATGGCGACTTTTGTAGGCTCATATAAATCAAAGTCGAGGAATAATAAACTTACCATAAGGTGTTTATTATTCTCAATAAATTCTGGGATAGTTTTGGTTGCGTCTCCTTTTATCAATTCAACTTTTTTCATATGCCCCAGATACCTGTTACTATCATAGATTCTGATTAATTCGGTCAGTTCGTCATAGCAGTTGGAATAAAGGTCTCCTGCGCTAACTTTGCCGAGTTCGCTCTGGTCCTTTTCGGTTACGGAAGGAAATCCGGTAAAGGTATCGAATCCATATATACGCCTAGTTAGATTAACAGGCTCCAGAATTGAGCTTAACTTTGCCCATGCCATAACGCCAAAGCCTCGATGAACGCCGCATTCAATAACAGAACCCTTAACCTTTAAAACCTGCTTAAAAATTTCGTATCGTGCCAGAAAACGGGTAAGATTCTGTTGTCGTACATACTTTGTAAAACTTTCCAGTTTTTTCTCAATGCTGGCAGGGTAATTAGCAAAGACCCTGGCATAATCTCTAACCGCTTCCTGCTCAGCACTGGTCCTGAAGGCTCCTTCACCCCCACCTTCAACTCTCATGGTTACCTCCAGCTGGCTTCTTTTCAAAAATCACTTCAGATAGTTCCTGAGAGAATGAGATTTCCTTATTTACGAGTTGCTGGTTTGTCTGCAAATATTGCTCAACATTTTGCCCGATATCAACCCAATTGCCAGGGTGATGGTAAGCCACAATCCTCTCACCAGCCTTTTTTAATCTCAGGAATAGGTCAGGCATACGCAGAAATTCATCATTCTCTATGTAATCCAGACTCTCTGGCTCTAATACACTAATACCGGTATTGACCGTAAGTGCAACCTCCGGTTTTTCCTTTAAATCTAAAATTATATTGTCCTGGTCTACATCCAAGCTCACCAGTCCATAAGGCATCTTAAGCTTCTTTTCAAATACAACCATTGTGCCTAGAGCACTGGCTTTCCTGTGGAATTCTACCAGAGCCTGATAGTCAATATCGGCAAGACCATCCGCCACCATTGCCACAAATGTATCTTTGAAGTTTTGAGCCGCCTTCTTAACAGCACCGGCCGTGCCTAAAGGAAATTTTTCCTCAGAGTAGCTGATTTTGATACCAAGCCCCTTGCCATCCCCAAAGTAGTGCATGATATTTCCCTTTAAATAGCTAATGGCTAATGTAACTTCATCAAAATCATACTTTTTGAGGTAGTTGATATGTATCTCAAGCAGGGGCTTAGTCCCGATAGGCAGCATTGCCTTGGGCAAAGCATCGGTAAAAGGCTTTAACCTAGCACCCTTGCCACCAGCCAGAATTATTGCCTTCATAAGTTATAAAGCTCCGACTTATAATAGCTGATATTACCTGAGAGCCATTCTACAGTCTGCTTAAGTCCCTTCTCCAGAGAGACCTTTGGCTCCCATCCCAACAAATTTTTTGCCTGAGTATTATCACACCGTAACCTTTCCACCTCGCTGTTTAAGGGTCTAACGCGCTTTGGGTCAATCACAATTTCCCTATTCTTGCCTATCATAGCTATTACCTTTTTAGCAATATCTCCAATTGATATTTCAAAGTTCGAGCCAACATTTATCACCTCCCCTATTGATTGAGGAGATTCGGCCACTTTGATAAAGGCTTCAATTATATCATCTATATATGTGAAGTCTCTCGTAGGATAGAGGGAACCCAGAAATATCTTCTCCCTGGTTAATGCCTGGGTAATTATAGTAGGGATTACTGCTCTGGCAGATTGTCGTGGTCCATAGGTATTAAACGGTCTTATAATTGCTACCGGAACCCCAAAAGACCGGTAAAAACTTTCTGCAATCATATCAGCTCCTATTTTGCTTGCTGAATAAGGCGATTGTCCTTGCAAAGGATGTTTTTCATCCATGGGGACATATTGAGCTGTTCCATAGACCTCTGAGGTGGAAGTGTGAATTACCTCTTCAACATCATTCTCTCTTGCTGCCATCAATATATTTAATGTTCCCATTACATTTGTCTCAATGACTTCTCTGGGATGGATATACGAGTAGGGAATGGCAATTAAAGAGCCCAGGTGGAAGATTATATCTACATCTTTAGCTGCATGGTGAACTGCGTTGCTATCCCTTAGGTCACCCATTATTACCTCAATTTCGTTAAGTTTCTCTCTAGGTAGGAGCTCAAGCAGACCCCAATCATTTCTTGAGTTGTATCTGACAAATGCCTTTACCTCTGCTCTCAATCCTACCAGATGCTCCGCTAAGTGGCTTCCGATAAAGCCACCAGCACCAGTTACCAAGAGTCTCTTGCCAGCCCAATCTATACCCATCAAATTTAACCTACTTCTCTTCGCTAGTAATGGACCTATGGTCGCTTTAGTGCCTTGACCATGCCATTATCATATATCAAAATAGCTTGTGAGTCATCTACCAGAGATTGATATTGAGACTGCTCCACCTCAGAATAAAAGTGACCAGCTTCATAACTCATTAAAACCACATCAGTGACGGCTGACCTCAGCATTAAAACCCCGTGATATTCCGTCAATTGCTCCTTGAATATTGGGGAAGCGTCAACTAGTTTATCGTAGGGCACTTGAAATTCGTATATTAATAGCAGTCGATAGAGATAATCCGTATGAATCTTTTGCTCTCCTTGAGGAGTCTGACCTAGTGTGAGGTCAGCCATTTGACTAACCGTCTCGGCAGCCGCCATCTCTGAACTTATAAAGGCATCACGAGTATGGAGTTCCCAGGGGACCACTTGCGTAATATTCGCTTGGGATGAAGTGGTCATGATTCCGGATAGCAATAATAGCAACAAGAATAGCATTCCCAGGTTGCGCCATCCTCTCCTGCCCAACATGCTCAGCAACCCAATTGCTGCCGGCACTGCTATAAGCAGGCTCATAAAAACAAACCATCTCGTAGGGATAAGAGTACCGAGTTCCCCGATGTAATACAGGAGAAAAGTAAGGATTACCATAGCACCGGCGATGGGGACAATCCAGACCTGTGAAAGTGCCTTTCGGTCTAATTGCTGAATATTAAATATGCTTAGAGAACCTAAAATGGCAAAGAATATAAGCATAAGTTCCGGCAGCTTCTGCCAGGTTAGCACTCCAGCACTTCTGTATGGCAAAGTTGGTGCTTCCACTACTACATCCATAGCGAGGGCATTTCTAACCACAACACCAATGTAGCCAATCCATCCGGAGACATACATCCAGTAGCCTAAAAGAGCCACCAGGAACAGCAGCACTATACCGAATGTTACTGGCTGTTCGAATTTCTCCTTGCCCGGCAAACCTTTACATATCAGGGACGAAAGCCAAGCCATAACTAAGGCGACCAGGATGACAAGCGAAGATACAGTGTGAGTTAAGATAAGTAGAAATATAACCACCATACTAAAAATCAATAAAGGGAGCCTCATCCCTTTCCGCCGTGATGCTAACAGAAAAAAGAGCAAGATGGGTAGCCAAGCGACACCTAAGGTCATGCCTTTCATCCAGAACCCCCAAAAAATATGCCAATTACATACAGCCATTATCAGGGCGGAAAGTAAGCCGATTCTCTTATCAAAGAGCTCTCTCCCTATTAAGAATATAAAGACCAGGCTCATAACCTCGATAACCCCTAACACAAAGAACGAATCCTTGAGACCCAGCCCGGTGACGAAATGGGTAGAAGCAGTAAGAATATGGGCTACCGGATAATTAATATAGCTCCCCATATGTACGCCGGTATGTCCGACAGCCACCAACTGCCGTACGTAATCTAGTTCTATTATAGGGTCACGTCCAACCGGACCAGGAAATTGGTACCATACGCTGGCTCTGAGAAATACTGCTATAATAAGGATTTTTACCAAGCAGTAGGCGGTATTCTTGTTGGCAAATATCTGAATGCCTACAATAGAAGACATAATAGAAATCAGGATTAGGAAGCTGAGCGGTCTGGCATAAGCCTGCTGCGAGATTAGAAATAGGCTGGCGATGAACATCCCCCAGAAAGCAATGTCCAGTAGCTGACTAAAGCGAGGCCGGAGCAATGGGATACTTGGTGCCCCAATAATATCCTCCTTAGCTAGGTTTGCTCCAAGCCGTCTACGCAATAAGAGGTAAACACCCGAGGCTAAAATCACTGTTACCGAGGCTTGCATTACTAATAGTTGTTTAAACACTATAGTAGCCGGGATGAGCACTATCAATCCTACCCCAAACAAAATGATGGCTAATTTTTTATCAATGTCCACCGGCGTTACAAGCCGCTTAAAGTAGGAAGCCATGCTTTGCCCTTTCATATACCTTTAGCAGATTGGCGATATATTTTTCCAGGCGATATTCCTCAGCCGATTTCAGTGCCTCACCCTCCATCTTTTTAAGTTTCTCCCGATTGTCAATTAAGTCCTGCAGTATATCTCTCAGTGCCGAGCTATCTCCGGGCTCAAATAGCCTTCCGTTGACTCCGTCAACGATTCCTTCGTGGCTTCCGCCGACAATGCTGCCAACAACGGGGGT
>Ga0209991_10000322_pt1 | contig 21461 bp, 22 predicted proteins | sample ChitaG_FD_183167 | JGI IMG/M metagenome (GOLD analysis project Ga0209991, IMG submission 183167) | Deep subsurface microbial communities from South Pacific Ocean to uncover new lineages of life (NeLLi) - Chile_00310 metaG (SPAdes)... | ecosystem: Environmental > Aquatic > Marine > Oceanic >... | reverse complement strand
TTTTTTTAAGGGCCAAAAGTATTGGAAAAAATGCGAAAAAAATTATTACATTTGACATAACTTTTTTCTTGAATTAAATTTTTGTGTCTTTATTTTTGGCAAAAAGAAGGATTTTTAAAACTTATGTAGTATATAAAATATATAATACGTGAAATATTTCACTTAAATATTTTTTTTATATTTATATAATTTTGAATAAATTTAATATTGTAACCTGTATGAAGGTAACGGGAGATACTTTTTCTTTCCATCATAAAAGAAAAAGAGCCGAAGGGGCAAGATACCAAAAGTATTGAAACTTTCAGGCAAAAGAACCGTTACCGGACAGAACTCTGGAGAGCTTTATACAAAAAAGCACCGATGGGGCAACTCCTAATCATTAGGAAAACCCTTACAGAGTTTACTAAAAGAACTATTTCCTAATTACATAGGAAGAATCTCTCAGGTAAAAAGACAGAGTAAGAAAGTAGTCTAATCATTTTCTTATTCTGTTTTTTTTGTTTACTAAAAAATACAATGTATACATTTTTAAGAAATTAGATATTTTTCTAAAAAGTAAAATAAGTGTTATAGGAATGATTTGATTTTAAATTTAAAAAACTCTAATTTAGACAGCAAAGAGATAGCTGAAATAATTAGTATTAATCGGGGTGTGATAGTGAGATTAAAGCATGACAAAGAACCGTTCCCTGTTACATAATAAATTATTATAATTTAATTGAGGTGAAATATGAAAAAAACAGATGCAATTACAAAACCAATAGAAAGAGAAATAATTGAAAATTTCGTTGAGGAAATTACCAAGAGAAGACGAGATGAAAATATTAAACCTAAAAAGATGGTAATATTTTTTAGAAATGACGATTTAAATAATTTTGAAAGAATAATTTATGAAGTTCCCATTGAACTATTAAGATATAGAAAAAACAATGGAAGAATTAGTTCGGATGTAATGAGTTACGAAAAAGATAAATCCCCATTATTAGAAGAAAGCGAGAATGCACAGAAAATACTTAGAAAATTTTTAGAAGACAAAGATCCCGAAAAAACAAAAGAGTTAATTAATTCAATAAGGCATAGAGGACAAAAAGAACCTGCCATTATAACTAAAGATGGATTTTTAATTAATGGGAATAGAAGGAAAGTTGCTTTAGAAAAATTATATAAAAAAACTAAAGAAGAAAAATTTAGATGGATGAAAGTTGTTATTTTGCCTGGAAAAAATGATCAAGGGGGTCCTCCTACTTTAAAAGAAATCGAACAAATTGAAAATCGCTATCAATTGCAAAGTGAAGGTAAATCTGAATACTATAAATTCGATAGGGCTTTGTCCATTAGGAATAAAATAAAATTAGGAATGTGTTTGGAAGAACAACTTGGAGATGATCCTAATTATATGGGGTTGTCTGAAAAAGAATTTAAGAAGGAAGTTAAAAAATGTCAAGAAGAATATTTTGAGCCCTTAAAATGTATAGATAGATATCTTGAAATATTAGATAGACCTGGACGTTATGATACAATTTCAACTGGCATTACAGATAGAGAAGGTAGATGGCAAGCGTTTTTTGATTATTATACACATGTCCGAAAAAAATTGGACGATGTTAATCAAAGAATAAACTTAAATATTGATGAAGATGAAAAAGGACATGTTGAAGAAATTTCTTTTAAAATTATAAGAAAAAGGGATTTTCCTGATTTACCAAAGGTTCATCAAATTATGAGAGAGTTACCTAAATGGCTGGAAAACACAGATTCAAAAGATGAATTATTTAAACTATTGGGGATAGATTTTAAATTACCGAGAGAGGAATGTTTTGATGAGGAAGGGAAGGAAATAAGCGAGAGAGAAAAGGATTTAAAATGGAGTAGTAGGAATCAAACAGAATTAATTAGTTATACGAAAAAAGCAAAAAGGCTTTATGATAACCAAAAAGAAAAAGATACACCACTAACATTATTGGAAGATGCCCTAAAGAAATTAAAACATAAAAACATGGATCCCGAAGCTATCGATTGTACTAATCTTAATAAGGCTATAAAATTAGCGGAAGAAATAAAAAAATGTGCAAATAAATTAAGAAAAGAATTTTATCATCTTATGAAAAATGGAAGTAAGTCTAAAAGATTAATTCATTAATTAAATTAAGAAGGAGAAGATGTTTTTAGATGTAATTAAAAACAAGTTAATAATTAAATATAATAGTTTTACCTTTAAACCAAGACAAATAAGCCAATTATATGATTGGGGATTTTTAAAAATTTCAGAAGAAAGATATTTGTTTATTGATGAAAACATTGAAGTGATTTTACCGAAATTACTAGATTATTTTAATAAATCAAAAGTAGAATACACTATTACTCATTCTTGCAACTTGTTAGTTGAGAAAATTTCTGCAAAGAAGGACAGGTTCGCTAAGCTGTTAGAGAATGGGAAAAATTTCAAAAATGGAAAATTAGATAAAAAAGATTATAACAATCATTTAGAGTTTATCACTAATAACATATCAAGAGAACTTAAAGATCACCAAAAAAAAGCTTCTTATCATCTCTATTTGGTAGGCAATGGAGCGAATTTTTCTGTACCCGGCAGTGGAAAAACCACAGTAGTACTATGTATTTATGAAAAGCTAAGATTACAAAATAAAGTTAATAACTTATTTGTTGTTGGACCACCATCTTGTTTTGGCCCTTGGAAAGATGAATTTTTAATTGTATTAGGCAGGGAACCAAGTGTCAATATTTTAGCCGGGGGAAATATATATCAACGAAAATCCGAATATTACAAATCCGATAAAATATCCGAACTTTATCTTACAACATTCCAAACATTATTGAGAGATCAAGAACAAGTATGTTTTTTTTTAAAAAACAAAAAAATAAATACTTTTTTAATTATAGATGAAGCACATTATATGAAGCAAGTTAACGGGAATTGGGCAAAAGCTGTTTTAAAAATATCAAAATATTCCAAATTTCGCTGTATATTGACTGGTACTCCTATCCCTAAAAGCTATTCTGATTTATACAATTTAATTGATTTTCTTTGGCCTGAGAAAAATATAGTAAGTTCAGAAGATAAAGTAAAATTGAAAATACTTGAAGAAGAAAAAGATTATGAAAATGCAGGTAAAATATTAAAGCCAAATATAGGGCCATTATTTTATAGAGTTAGGAAATCAGAGTTAGGATTAAAACCTCAAATATTTCACATTCCCAAAATTATACAAATGAATCATTATGAAAGATTGCTTTACGATGCAGTTGAAAAAAATATTATAAAATATGCTAAAGAAGAATTCCTTCAAAATGTTGAATTAGTATTAAAATTGAGAAGAGGAAGAATGATTAGATTAAGGCAATGTTTATCTTATGCCAAATTATTAAACTCCGCAATAGATTATTACAAAGAAGATATTTTTGAAGGCGATAATTCTTTAGAAAATATAATTTATAATTATGATAAATTAGAAATACCTGCCAAGATTAATTATTTGACAAATTTTATAAAAGAATTTGAAAAGACTAAGAAAAAAGTAGTTATTTGGGCATATTTTATTGGTTCACTAAAGCTTATTGAAAAAAAAATAATAGAATTAGGACTCAATTGCAAAAAAATTATTGGCGAAACACCTGTGGAAAGGACCTCAATTGAAGAAGAGGAAACAAGAGAAAAGATAATAAAAGAATTTATAGACAAGAAAAGTGGTTTGAATATTCTGCTTGCTAATCCTGCGGCCTGTGCTGAATCAATATCTCTACACAAGACATGTAGCAATGCTATTTATTACGATTTATCTTACAATTGTGCTCAATATTTGCAATCTCTTGATAGGATTCACAGGGTTGGGGGGTCAGAGAAAAAGTCTGCACATTATTATTTTCTACAATATGATAAATCTATAGATTCAGATATTTTGGATAATTTAAAAGCAAAAGCAAAGAAAATGTATGATATAATCGAAGAAGACTACAGTATTTATTCATTAGATATGTCTGACGAAAAAGACGAGATAAACGCTTATGAAAGGCTGTTTCTGAGATAATGATTTCTTTATTTGATAATATTTCTTTCCATCAAATCAAAGTATTAATCAACATATTTTATTCATTATCGGAACTGAAACATGAATTTATAAAAAATTGGTTTCAGCCGGACGCACAGAATTATAAAGAAACACTAGATTTTTTGAAAGGCTTGAAATTAGTTAAAATCAAAGATGATATAATTATTTTAACCGATGAATTTACAAAAATAATAAAGGAATATAATCAAAATGAAAATATAATTAACAATTTTTTATTAAAAAAATTAATTAATTCTAAAAATATTTTTTCGAGAGAGATATTTACATATTTGAGTAATTTTAAAATATATAATGATTCATTTGAATATACTCCAACAATTGAAAGGAGACTAAAAGAAAGTGGTATAAGAAATCTCTTTATCGAATTAGGTTTAACTTGGTATGATAGACAAAATAAAAAATATGAAATTACAGATAATTATGTTTTAGATTTTATAAAGTATATTGAAAATAGAAAAATGACACTTGAAGAACTACAATTTATATTAAAAAAGCAAGAAGATCTTGGAAAAGCTGCTGAACTGGAAATTATTAAATATGAAAAAAACCGACTTAAAAAAAAACCACAATTATTGAAATATATAGAACATACATCCAAATGTAACATTCTGGCAGGATATGATATAAAAAGCTGTGAGTTAGAAAAAAATGATTTTCAAACTCCAGAACTAAGATTTATTGAGGTAAAAGCTGTATCAATATTAAATTATAGATTCAATTGGTCAAGAAACGAAATAGATAAATCTAAACTATATGGTATGCAATATTATTTATACCTTCTGCCTATGGTTAAAGGTAAAAGATTTGATATTAAGAAACTTAAAATTATTCGTGATCCATATAAAAATATATTTAAAAATGAAAATAAATGGGCTAGGCAAGAAGAAAAGTATAGTGTATGGGAAAGAACATAGATATGAGCAAATTGGTAGATAATAAATACAAATTAAAAATTAATACTATATATCCGGGTGATTGTAGAAAAATATTAGTAGATACTGAAAAATTTCCAGATAATTCAATTGATTTAATTATAACTTCACCGCCATATGCTGATAAACGAAAAAAATATTATAAAAGTATTCGTCCTGAAGAATATGTAGATTGGTTTCTACCAGTTGCTGATGAGCTTTATCGCATATTGAAAGATAATGGTTCGCTTATCTTAAATATAAAGGAACATGCTAGAAATGGCGAAAAAGATACTTATGTGCTTGAGCTTATCCTTGCTTTGAAAAAACAAGGTTGGTTATGGATTGAAGAATATTGTTGGTACAAGAAAAATTCTTTTCCTGGGAAATGGCCTAATAGATTTAGAGATGCTTGGGAAAGATGTTTACATTTTACAAAAAGTAAAAAGTTTAAAATGTATCAGGATGCTGTAAAAGTACCGATTGGGAATTGGGCGGAAAAAAGATTTAAGTCAATGACTAATAAAGACTTTAAAAGACATATTTCAAAAACAAATGAAACATTAGGAAGAAATGTTTCGAATTGGCTAAATAGGAAAAAAGTATACCCACATAACGTTATTACATTTGAAGAAGAGCATTATGTAACAAATGTTATTGAACTTTCTACGGTTTGCAATAACAAAAATCATAGTGCTACTTTTCCTTTAGAATTACCAGTTTGGTTCATTATGCTTTTTACAAAAAGGGGAGATATTGTTTTAGATCCCTTTATAGGTTCTGGAACTACAGCGTATGCATCTTTAGCAATGGACCGAAAATATATTGGAATAGAACAGAATATCTCTTTTGTTGAAAATATCAAAAAACAAATTAAAGCCTTAAAAATTTCTGATGAAAACGAATAGAAAATATTTTTAAAATTGCTTTATATTTATATAAATATTTTCTTTCTTTTATGAACTTAAAAAATTATAAATAAACATATCAGTATTCACCAGAGAAGTATAATTTTAGAAATAGAGGAGTATAAAAATGACCAGAAAATCTTCTAAGAGTATTATTCTTGATTCAAATATTAGATGTTTAAAAGTATATCCCAAAGAAAAATCAAATAAAACAATTAACAAACTTAAAACTATTGGTATTAAATTTTCTAAGGATCAAGCTATTCAGTTTGCTAGGGTTCTATTGGCTGTTACTCAAGAATGGGATAATATTGACATTACAGCTTATCGAATGAAAAAAAGAAAAACAGATGATACATTTCCCATAACAATTACAAGTAATATATAGATATATACATCTTCTAATAAATAGGAATTTATCCCATTTTCTTAGACAATTAATATTTATACTTTTAAATTAAATAAACAGGGAAAGTGTGCCAGGTTAATAATTCGGTAATTTTTAGCGGAAAACCTATAGGAGCTGAGGAATTTATTAACCAGATGGTTGAGGATTTTGGTATTATTATAGATAGACGTCCTAAAGGAAGACCTTATAAAATGAAAAGCTAAATCATAGGAAAAAAGATACGTCATTATTTAAAATAAGGGACATCATGACAAAGGGAGGAAATTATATATGGCTTTAAATGATATTAAATCTATCAAAGAAAGAGTAAATTTACGAACTTTACTTATTGCTTTAGGAATAGCTATCATTGGCATTGTTTTTTTATGGGTTTCTGCAAATGATAATTGGTGGAAGAGCTTTAAAGTTTGGCAGACTGTTTTGCAGAATATAGGCGCATTGCTTATGGTTACAGTAGCAATAAGCCTTTTATGGGAACTTTATGGGAAAAGAGCTTTTTTGGATGAAGTATTAGCTAAAGCACAAATTTCGAAAGAGTTAACTTTTGCGGGAATTACTAAAATTACTGATACTTTTCATCGTCAAGACATAGATTGGAAAAAATATTTTTATACAGTTAATAAGCTTGATATCTTTTTTGCTTATGGTCGCACATGGCGTAATACTCATGCCGATGAATTTCAAAAAGTTGCTGTCAGGAAAGGAGCAAGAATCCGTATAGTTTTGCCTGATCCCGAAGATAAACAGGTTATGGCTGAATTGGCACGTAGGTTCAAATATACCGACGACGAAATTAAAACAATAATAAGGGAAGCTGAAGCATATTTTAGAAATTTAATCAACTCTGCAGGTGCCAATGGAGCCCAAATAGATATATGGTTTTTACCTGCTGCACCTCTTTTTACTTTTTATCGCTTTGATCATGTAGGTATCCTTGCTTTATACACTCACCGCCAAGATCGAGCTGCAGTTCCAACGTTTGTCTGTGAGATGGGAGGAACACTATATGATTATATATATAAAGAATTTAATGCGATGATAAAAGAGAATGGGCTTGCCAAATGTGTTACAAAGGAGGAGAATTAGCCCAATGTATCATTCACATTTTGAAAATATAGTATTATATGACCATGATATTCCAGATAAATATTATGATTACGTAAGCATGGTTAAAACTATTGCTTGGGATATCGAAACAACAGGCTTAGATTGGCATAATGACAAGATTGGAATTTGCCAACTTTATGTTCCCAATAGACCCGCGGCAATTATAAGAATTGATGATACTCCGCCAGAAAAATTGCGGTTATTGCTATTAGATACTTCAATACGGAAAGTGTTTCATCATGCAATGTTTGATTTACGGTTTATGAGCTACTATTGGAAGGTACTGCCTCAAAACATTGCTTGTACAAAGATTGCGGTAAAATTGCTTGATGTGATAAACAGAAATAAACATAGTCTTAAGCCAATATTAAAAAAGTATTTAGGGATAGAAATTAGTAAACATGAGCAACTTTCTAATTGGATATCTGATGAGATAACAAAAAAACAGATAAGCTATGCAGTGAATGATGTAATGTATCTACTACAACTTTTAAGTGTATTAGAAGAGGAGTTAAAATCTAAGAATCTTCTAGAACTTGCTCATTTATGCTTTGCTCATATTCCAGCAAGGGTACAGTTAGATATTCTTGGCTATGGGGATGTATACAGTTATTAAAGTTGTGAAATAAATTAATAATAAATAGGGAAAGTTTACCAGGTCAATAATACTGCAATTTTTAGCAGAAAACCTAAGGATCTGAGGATTTTCTTAACCGGATGATTGATGCTTTAGGTATTACTATTGATAGAAGTCCTAGATGAAGACCTCGTAAAATATAAAGCTAAACCATAGAAAAAAATAGGTTGTGTCACTAGTAAATTCATCGGAAAGGAAGTAGAACTATGAAATTATTATTTCAAAATATAAAACATTTGATAAAAATAATAGTTGAGAATATTTTTTTATTAGCAGGAGCATATTTATTTACTCTTAACTTGTTTGGTTTTAAGAATGGCGCACATTATGCATGGGAAGGAGGCGCAGCAGGTAAAATAGGCTATGGTGCTAGTGGCTCCTATACGCATTCTGCAGTATATTATTATTATAACAATGAAACTATAGCAAATTTAGCCTTGGGAGTTATTTTGATAATTTTGGGGTTATTATTAATCAAAGAAAGATATTATAAAAAATAGATAGACCTTCTAAAGGGAGACCTCGTAAAATGGAAAGCTAAACCATAGAACAAATAGGATGTGTATTTAAAAAAAAGTCAAATTTTTCAATAATATTTTATAAGGAATTACAAAATGTGTAAAATACCTATTGTCCCAGATAATTCCGTACTAGGCGATTTAGTTGATCCAAATTTACCAGATAATAAAAAGGAAGATAATAATGCGTTCCTTCAAATAATTGAATTAGATCACAAAGGTATTTTTGAGATTGGTATTCCAATTTCTACTACTATGATTGAAGAATCAGGAGCAGGTAATATTAAGAGGGAAGCAGTAAGAAAAATTATGGGATCTGCATGGAGATTATGGCCAGTTGTAGTAACCAAAAAACATAATGAAATATTAGACAAACAAATAGATTGTCTAATAAAAACAATGCAAGATAAGGGCGGTATTGATTCTAGAAATTTTATTGTTTCAACAATTCATTCGAATTATTACTTAACTACTGATTATAGATATTTACGCCAATTTAATGCTCAATTTAAAATAATAAGAGAAAAGTGTGAAATAACAAAGGAAATATTTACACCTTCTGAATTTCTTGAAAAATATTATAAAGGAGAAATTAAGGTTTTTTCATGAATAAATTATTTTAATAGGAGTGAACGAAAAATGGCAAAGAATAATAGTTCAGATTTCGATGTTTTAGAAAAAAATTTGAATAATATTACAAAATCTATCGAACTATGTTTAAATGCAAAATTACAAATTTCGAGTTTGGTATTACTATATTCTGGAATCGATATAATGGGTTGGCTAAATCGTCCTGTTTCGAAGTACCATAAACCTAAAGAAGATTTTATTAGATGGGTAGATGATTATCTTTTACCAAATTCCAATATTAAATGTAAGGCAATTGATTTATATGCTGCAAGATGTGCAATAATTCATTCGTATTCGTGTTCTTCTAGATTAAGCAAAGAGGGGAAGGCAAAAGAGATATATTATTCATGGGGAAAAGCTAATATTAAATCATTACAAAATGATATAGATAGGAGATCTAAGAAAAATGCCGTCGCAATTCATATCAATGGTTTTTTAGAAGCATTTAAAGAAGGAGTAGAGAAATTTAAGTTGTCTATAAAAAGTGATAAAGAAAAAGAAAAGATCGTTTGCGGTAGAGCTAATAAATATTTTTTTGTTAACATGCCCTCCGATACTTATAGAAAATTGGGGTTAGAATAGGTTTTTTAGAATAAATAGATACATCCCATTTTCAAAATATTTATATTTAATTTAAGGAGTAAATATGAGTAAAACCGTTTTTATTTTTGAATAAATAGGGTGAATAAATAGGGACACATCCCATTTAATTTTTCTGGTGATTATGAAATATATTAAAAATAAGTAATTAAGGAGAAATATAATGGATGAAACAATAAAAGAACTGACTTTATTGCTGATATATCTTACTTCATGGAAAGAAGATACCAACCTTACAAAAGTTCAAAGGAGCTGGAAAGGTTATCCTTTTGGCGCCCTAGATGAATTAAATGAGGAAGGATATATTGATGGAAATAAACGCGCAAAATCAGTATATCTAACAGAAGAAGGGTTAGGTAAGGCAAAAGAGCTTATGAAAAAATATATTGGTAAGAGTGCAGGGTCTTGCAATATAACAAAAGGATAGCAAAATATATTGGCGTGAATATACTACAGTAAGCGGGCGATAAAAAAAATTAAAACGAGAAGATAAAAAGTGATATTGCAAGACCTGACCCCCTAATCTCAGACCCCATAGTGAATAAATAGAGACACACATCCCATTTTCTTTGAATAAATAGGTTGAATAAATAGAGACACACATCCCATTTAATTAGACAATTAATATTTTACTTTTAAATAAAATAAATAGGAAAGGTGTACCGGGTCAATAATTCGGGAACTTTTAGCGGAAAACCTATAGGATTTGAGGAGTTTCTTAACCAGATGGATGAAGGTTTAGGTATTGCTATAAGTAGACGCCCTAAAGGAAAACCTCGTAAAATGGAAAGCTAAACCATAGAAAAAATATGATATATCCTCATTAAATTAAATGATATCAATACTTTCTACACCTTTGAATTATTAAGACCAATGGACTACGATCTATGGTTCAGCAATTTACAAAAAGGCGTTATCTGGGTAAAGTAGATAGAAGTAGCTATTGAAGAAAGAGTAATTTATGAAAGTATTTTGGGATAATATTTATATATTTTTATCTTTGTTAATTATATTAGCTTATGGGATAATGGAATATTTTTATCATGGAAAATTTGCTATTTTTGGTAATGTCGTTGGATGGTCAATTGCATTACTAATAGCAATAAATTATTTACAAAAAAATAGAAGAGATAATCAAATTGCTAAGAAAGAAGAGTTAAAAAAGTCATTAGAAATAAATGCATTTAGGGAATTAAATAAATCTGTTACTACATTTTCTAATGCAATATCAGATATTTCAGCTTATTATAGATCTTTATATTCTATTAATTTATTTTTATATAGAAGAAACCCTACAATTGCTAAATTTAATAAGATGGAAATAATTTTAGAATTAAGGAAAAAACATGAAAATTTAATACAAGGATTAACGAGATTTCTAATTACTATTGAATCAAATGAAATTGTAGTAATTCAGTTTGATCATTTAAGAAAGTATATTCAATTTCAAATAGACGACGTTAATGTTAAAATTGATAATTTTGAACAATATTTTAATAAAATAGAAAAAGAAAAATTGCTTTCCGAAGAGGGATTTTCTGAATTTAAAGAAAATTGTGATGAAATAATTGAATATTTTACCAATATTCAATCCTATTTATTTGATTATCGAATTGTATTGATGAATTCATTATTAGGTGATACATTTGATACTAAAGTGCCTATGCGTAAACCAAGAGACCCAAAATATAAACTTTTGACTGAAGTTGCCATTAAAGAAGAAGTTGAAAAGGAAGCAAGGGAAAGAGAATGTAGACATATAACAGTTAAAGACAGATCTTTTAATAAATAATAAATCATATCAATTTTAAGATTTTTTAAAAAAGATAGTGGGGGTTCAAGCTTCACAAGCCCACAAAGCATTGCATTGAAGAAGTCACTGAAATAAAAATGGATGAAATAAAAGGGAACACAAAATCTAAAAGAATATCAGATATCAGAAAGTTATATATTATATTAAATTTCTTAAAAGTTTTACAGATTTATCGAACAAAGAAATAGCCAACTTGCTTGAAATCGGAAGCTCAACGGTACCCAATGTATTAAATGGAAGATATAAGGAAAATTACTTCATAATCAAATCGAGAAAATGTGAAGTTGTGAAGCCCCAAAGATGCTTTCTTTGTAAAGAAAAAATTAAGAAAATCGCTTGAGATATACTTTAAATTTAGGAGCATTATTTATGATGAATTTTATAGAAAAGAAATTTGTTAAGTATTACTTAGGAAGTAAGGATATAAGAACGCATATAGATGCTGTTCATGCATGTCCACCAAATTCAGATAAATTCACTGGTGAAATCGTAGAAGGAATGATTGATAAAATTAACTGTTCAGGAATAATTGCTACAAAGTCCAGAACAATAATTGATTTAAATAGACAAAGAAATGAATCTAATAAAGAGGCAATTGATGAATATAGAATTACAATTCGAGATATTTTAAAACATGTTGGTATTCTAAATGAAAATGAAAAATTGTTGAAACCGTATTTGCACCTTGCTGTTCATGGAATGAAAGATAGGATAAATAAGGATATTGAAATAGGAACGAGTTTTGGAAAATCATGTTCTCCTGAAGTCAAAAAATGGTTTGAAAAAGAGACTAAAAAACATTTTAGAAGAGTCCAGATAGATGGAAGATTTTGTGGTGATCCTTCTAAATCAGTTCATAGATGTGGTGACAAAATAAGTGATCCTGAATATCTTGGCTATGGTAAAAACTACAATACTATTCAAATAGAAATAAGCAGAACACTCAGGGAAAAACATCAAGAAGATATAATCAATATATTTTGCAATATTATTAAGAAATTTAACAAAGAGTTCATATAAGAAATTCAATAAACAGTAAATACCCTGGATAGATTTTACGTTTTTAGGTAGGAATCTTAAAAAATGAAATTTCCTCTTATATTAACAATTTCGGCAGAAGCAGTTGCTTGGTATGCTGGAATAGTTGCAACTTTATCATTAATTGTAAATATTTTTAAATATTTACGGCAAAGAGTGAATATAAAAGTTAAATGGAAAAAAGATATCAGAATAGTTGGTAATTCAGTATATCCCTATAAAAAAGATAAAAATTATATCGCTATAAAAGTGATGAATATAGGAAAAAGGCCCATTACGATTGTAAACGTTGGCTATATAACTAAAGGGAAGGACAAACTAAATGCAATATTAACAGATTCTTTTACAGTAGGGAAAGTAAATTTTGAATTAAAGGAAGGCAAATCGCAAAGTTATTATTTAGAACAAGATATAGTTGACCTTTCTAAGATTAAATATTTCTTTGTAACTGATGCTACAGATAGAGAGTATAAAACTAGAGTTTGAATAAAAAAGATTCCTTTTTAAAGTATATTAAAGGGACGGTGTACTAGCTCAATAATTCGGTTACTTTTTCTAACTTTTCATAAGGAATCTAATAAATAAAGGTTTTCAATATCTTCTTAAATGATTAGAATATGATAGTAGGTAACCCTTTATTATACTTTTATCATAACAGAAGAGTATAAAAAACGAATTCGCATGTTAATTGTAAGGTGTAAGAAAAATGAAATTCACTGATATCGAAAAAGAAGTGATATTCTTAAAGGCTACTACGGAACTAATTGATTCTATGGTCAACTATGAGGTTCTTAATTTATTAGGCGATGATCCTCATTCTGAAGTTAGTTTTCGATCTATGACTCATCAAAAATATTTTAATATTATTCTTTTAGATTTTCTTTCTTACTCTGATAAAAAAGTTCTCGGTGAGAAACAATCATATTTGGGGGCTATTAGAGCTATTTGCCAATTGCCAAATTTCAATAAAAACAATTCAATAAAAAACCTAATTATATCTACTCAAGAATTTATTGATTGGCTTGAGCAAGAAGTTCAGGTTGAAGTATGGTTACCATCTATAAACACTGAAACAATTTTATCAATCAGAAGGATAGAATTTATAAAAATATATGGGAATATTTCAAAACATAACTTTTCAAGGTTATCCGGCGTTGCAAATAAATTAATAGGTATATTTAAAATAAATTCCATAAATATTAGTTTTGAAGATGCCTTATTGATTCTCGGTGACTTCTACGAAAAGTTTCATTTTGATATATTAAATTAACATGGTAGCATAATAACAGAATTTCTTAATAATATTAGGTGGGGTATCTACGAATACCTTCAACCGGAATTTTATCAATCTATTGTTTATGAAAGCGCTGAACATTCTAAAAAATATCATTACACGTATCCAAAAGAAATAAATAATGATTTTGCAAAAAGCTGCTATTGGGATTTAATGAATGAAGTTCGCTCAAAACCATATATGAATAAATTTCAAGTAACTCGTTATTTAAAAATGAGATAATAAGTTATAACACCTTATTTCACCAGATCCAACTCCAGAGGAAATATAGAAGCCGAGTCTCAACATTTGATATAACCTTTTTGACTTTTAATTATAGTTTTTTATTTTTAGCAAAAAGAAGGATTTTTAAAACTTATGTCGTATATAAAATGTATATAGGAGGATAGAGGATCAAATTTTTATTCTTGACAATTGATTAAATTATTTGCCAAGAATAAAGATTTGTTCTCAATAAAAAAGTGCTATACAATATTAAGAAATATCCGCAACATTGCGGATATTGTGATATTTTAGTAGAATAAACGTAGTATTGCGTCTATTGGTAGTTGTCCAAAATTAAGGGTGAAGAATTGAGTGTAAAGAAATATGTCCAGAGTCACAGTAACAGTAAAGCAACGAAAAATGTTTTTAGGATAAGGATATGAATATCGTGAATAAAGTGCCTTATATTGGAATAGATCTCTTTGCTGGTGCTGGAGGGCTCACTTGTGGTCTTTCACAGGCAGGTTTCAATATGAAATTAGGAATAGAGATAGATTCGAACTTTGCTAAGACATTAAAAGAGAATAATAAAAGTATGAAAGTAATTATATCTGACATAAGAAAAATTAATCCTACAGAAGCTGTAAATTACACGCGGTTGCAAAAGAATGAAATAAATCTTATTGCTGGAGGTCCCCCTTGTCAGGGGTTTTCGCAATCTAACTGCAGGTCTCGATATTTAGAAAATCCTTTAAATGGTTTGTATAAAGAATTTTTTAGATTTGTAAAATGGATTCAACCTCAAGTTTTTCTTTTAGAAAATGTAGCGGGTCTTAAAAATTTGCACAAAGGTTCTGTTTTTCGTGCTGTCATAGAAATAGGTGAAAAACTCGAGTATTTTATGCAGTGGAAAATACTAAATACAGTAGATTCCGGAGTGCCTCAGAGGAGAAAAAGAATAATCTTTATAGGTACAAAAAAGAAAGCAAACAATATTTTTGAAGTTAAGAAAAGAAATATCGTTACTGTTAGAGAAGCAATAGATGATCTGCCTATTTTAGGAAATGGAAATATTGATAGTGAATTAGAATATCTGCGAGATACCAACTTATCTAAATTTCAAAAACTAATGAGAAGAAACAATGGACGAAGAGTGTTAAATAATTTAGTTACAAATAACAGTACTCTGGTGGTAGAGCGGTATAAATATATTCCACAAAGCGGCAATTGGAAAAATATACCTAAAAATTTAATGTCAAATTATAAAAGTCTCAGCAATTGCCACAGTTGTATATATTATCGGCTCAAATGGGATGAAACTTCTGTAGTTATAAGCAATTTTAGAAAAAACATGCTGGTACACCCTGAACAGCACAGAGGTTTATCTGTTAGAGAAGCTGCAAGACTGCAGTCATTTCCGGATAAATATAAATTTTACGGTCCACTCGGATCTCAACAGCAACAAGTTGCAAATGCTGTACCGCCGCTGTTAGCAGAAAAAATTGGAAAAAATATACTGAAATATTTGGTGAAGGAGGAAAAATGATAAGAGACAAAGATACGGAAAATATAATTATGGATTATAATCTTTATGTGTGGGAGAATCGCCTTTCTCAAAGAAACATAGGAGCATGGTTTAATAATTTTAAAGGGGAAGTATCTAGCGCTGATGAAGAGCAGGAAATCGCTCTTAAATTGCTATTAAATTTCATTTATTATAGCGAAAAAGAAGTTAAATATTTGTGCAAGAGTGCATATTCTATGTTTCAGAAGGAAATAATTAAAGAGTTTATTTTAGGAGGGCGTTCTATAGATGAAGCAAAATCATTGTTTAATGAATACTTAAAAAGATATAAATTCTCTTGCATTGGCAGACCAAGTGAGAGCGGATGCTTCATTCTTTATTATTTTAGACAAATAAATTATCTTCCATTATCTTTTTTTCTTGAGAGATTGGATGATATTACAGAGAACACAGAAAGCTTAATTTTAGTGGATGATTTTCTCGGTACAGGAGATACTGCGGTTCTTTTTTGGGAATCTCCAATAATTCAGAATATAATAAAAAATTCCCAAATTAAATTATATTATATGGTTCTATCCGCCTTGGAAATCGGATTAAACAAGGTAAAAGCTAATACTAATTTTAAAATAATATGTCCACAAATCTTTGGCGAAGAATACAGAGTTTTTTCTAACTCCTCTTTTATTTTTCCACAAGAAGAAAAAAAAGAGTCTGCTAAAAAAGTCTGCGAATTTTACGGGAATAATTTAGAAGGGGGAAAATACGCTCTAGGCTACAAAGGTTCTGAGGCATTATTGGGCTTTCACCACAATATACCAAATAATACTCTTCCAGTAATCTGGTCTGATAAAAAAGGATGGTTTCCTTTGTTTCTAAGAGAAAAGAAAATCTATAAAATGGGTGATATAAATGAATAAAAATCAAAAGATGGACTTAACGAATCCTTTTGCAAGTTTCAATGCCAGCCTCATGAATGATGATGAGATCATGAAATATTGGGTCCAGCCTCAGATTTTGTTTGAGCGGCAGGCAATAGGTATAGATCTCACAGGAAATATCCCTGTTATACTAATGGGGGGAAGAGGCACTGGGAAAACAACACTTCTCAAGTTTATGTCCAACGAAGTTCAAGTAAAGAAATATCTTTCTGAACATAAAGATGGAAAAAATTTTCTTAAAAATACCCCATACATTGGAGTGTATTACAGATTTGATGGTCCCAGTCTTTCCAGCTTTACCGATAGACATGCAGAAGAAGTAGTATGGGAAACACTATTTAAGCACTATTTTGAAATTGTAATAGGACAAAAATATGTTACAATGCTTCTTAACCTTAAAAAAAACAAATGTTTAAATTTAAATTCTGATAGTGAGAAAAATATTGTCTACAAAGCAATGATGTTTATAGATACCGATTATCCACTAAAAGAAGAAATGTGTACACTTAAAAATTTTAGCAAAATTTTACAGGGTATGGCGGATGAAATTTTTCAATTTATTAATGAAGCGCCATTACAGAAAGAACCGGAATTTAGATCACGGCCTATAATTCCACCAGGTAAACTTATTTTTGGTATGGCGGAGCTTTTTATTAAAGAAATTCCAGAATTCCAGAGGAAGAATATAGTTATTCTACTTGATGAATATGAAAATCTGCTTTTACAGCAACAGAAAATTGTAAATACTTTGATAAAACACGTAAAACAACCTGTGACATTTCGAATAGGTACACGGATTAATGGATTTAAGACATATGATACCCTTAATGAGGGAGAATTTTTAATGGAAGATGCGGATTACAGAAAAATACTGTTTGAGGATATACTTTTATCCCATACTGAAAACTATAAGAATCTTCTCAAGGAGATAGCAAGAAAAAGACTAGAATCCATAAACATGTTTAAGGAGAATGACCTGACCGATATAGAAGAATGGTTAGGTAATTTTGATCCTATCAACGAGGCTTTGGGGGTTGTATCTGGGAGAAAAGTACAGAATCACCATATAAATGAATATAAAAATCAAAAACATATTCAAGAAATCATAAAAGAGCTCAAAAAAAGAAATATCTCTGATGTAGAAATTGATAAACTGCTTCCTCAATTGACATATCCTAAAAATACCCTAATTGAGATGCTAAATCTTCTCTTACTTCGCAGGGAATATAGTCCAAAGGAAATTATAAATTTGTTTAATTTGTATATTGCTCGTAAGAAGAATGCGCCGGAATTTAAAATATATAAGGAACTCTATGAGAAAAATAAGCTTGCGCTTCTTTTTCAATTAATAAGCTTATACCGTCCTAAGAAGAAAATTTATGCAGGATTTGATGTATTTTCTATGCTAACATCCGGCATAATCCGAAATTTTCTTGAATTATGCTATCAATGTTTTAATATCGCACTATTTTATGAGGGAGAAGAACTGCTTAAAAAACGAAGAATATCTCAAAAGTACCAAACAGAAGGCGCTGAAACAAGATCAGAAAAATTTTATAATGTGATAGATATTATTCCAAAATATGGGAATAACATAAAGTCTTTGGTAGGATCTCTCGGTGCGGTGTTCAGTACTTGCCACATGGATTCTCGCCTGAGAGAGCCGGAAGTAACATATTTCTGCGTGGATAAGTCCTTATTATCAGAAGATGTCAAAAAAATATTTAATACCGCTATTAAGTGGTCAGTACTTCAACAGAAGAAACCAATGAAAAGCAAATCACCCACAGAGCCGCTTCTTGATGTATATGCTCTAAATCATATTTTAGCCCCTTACTTTTGCATATCTTACAGATTGAGAGGGCGCATCCCTGCATTTAGTAAAAGAGATATTGAGACTTTAATATTCGGGGATTATGATAATAAGAGGAATACCATAAGGAGATTAGGACGGTGGTTAGATTTTGATAAAAAGCAACTAACCTTGTTTGACTTTAATGGAGGTGGAAAAAGGTGATTAAGGTAGATGGTTTCGTTGAAAAGGGCAAAATATTAGGTCAATATATAAATTCAACAGTTGATTTATTTATAACTGGAATTAGTTCAGAAGAAAGGTGTCCTAAGGGTTGGCAGATGCTGAAAGAGGAAGATATTAAAATCAAAAATAAAGTCATATTTTATTTTAAAGAGGTGATTAAAGGATTCAAACAGGAAGGCGTAGAAAATCCACAGGAATATTTTGACACTTTGTTTGACATTGGTTCTGGAGACTGTAAATTAACTGTCTCTCTATATGATGAAATAACAGGACTAATGGAGCTGGAAAAATATTTAAATGAATCTTTTTCAGAACTCAAAGTTAAGAAAATTGTAATAGATTTTTCAATTATGATTAAGCCCTACATCTTTGTTTTATTAAAATATTTGTTATGTGAAAGAAATATGGAAAAAATTTATCTCTTATATACCGAGCCTGCATCATATCATAAATTAAAATTAAAGAAGGTACCCAAAAATAACAATCAGGAAGATAGTGAGTATTTTACTAAAGGAACCGTAAAAATAGGAGAGGTGCCTACTTACTCTGGGAAACGAGAGTTAACTAAAAAAAGTGCACTTGTGGTGCTGTTGGGTTTTGAAGGCGAGAGAGCTGTACAAGTTTTTAATGAAGTGAGCCCTGATTTAACAATTCCGGTTAATGGATTTCCAGCATATAGGCCCGAGTTTAAAGATTTAAGCATTCTATCAAATGAGGAATTACTGAAAGACTCCGAAATTATGAAGGAGTTGACGTATGCCCCAGCCAATGATCCATTTGAAACGAAAAAGACGTTAGAAGAGATTTATTCAAAGCATTCTGATAACTACAATATATCTGTATCACCTCTAGGAACTAAACCTATGGCGATTGGGAGTTGTCTGTTTGCTTTAGAGCATTCTGACATCCGGATAATTTATCCCTATCCTATAGAATATAACATCAAATCCTCAAAAGGATTTGGAGAGACTTGGAATTATATAGTGAGCATTTTAAGGTAATGAAAATAATATTTGATAACTTTAGTGATTTAATTCTAAGATGGCATAAAAAGAATAGGAAAAATTTTGAATGGAGAGAAACATGTGAAGCCTACAAAATTCTCATCTCAGAAATTTTTCTTCACAAAACAGATTCAAAGAAAGTTGAAAAAGTATATCCAAAATTTATTGAAAGATATCCAACAGTTTATGACCTTTATAAAGCAGAAGATGGAGAAATCAATAGTATTTTCAAAGAAATTGGCTTATTCTATAGGGGGAAGAGACTCAAAAAAATTGCAGAACAAATAGTTAGTAGTTTCGAAGGAAATGTTCCAAACCGCAAAGAAGACCTTATTTCTCTTTACGGGGTTGGAGACTATATTTCTAATGCTGTTTTGTGTTTTGCATTTAAAAAAAAAGTTCCTATTGTGGATACAAATATAATACGGATATATGATCGTGTTTTCGGAATCAAATCATCGAAATCGCGTCCTCGTACCGATAAAAAAATCTGGTATTTTGCAGAAAAAGTGCTTCCTGAGAATAATTATGTGGAATATAATTATTCTCTCCTTGATTTTGCGTCTGAAATTTGTAAAGCAAAAAAACCTTTGTGTGATATCTGTTCTGTAAAAGATGTTTGTGAGTATGAAAAGGAGAAAGATAAAGATGATAGTTGAATTAATTAATTATACACCAGAACCTGACAAAACATGTGCAGTAGCAGCTCTTGGATGCCATTCGCGTGAGTCATCTAAAGATTTGTTAGAGAAAATTAGTGAAAAAAAGATAAAGGATATATTAATATATACTATTAAAAGTGGACATCTTTCTGTAACAGAACATACTTCCTTTACTTTCAGCATAGGGGGAGTTTCCAGGGTTTTAACTCATCAGCTTGTCAGGCACAGAATTGCATCTTATTCCCAGCAGAGCCAGAGATATGTGGAGATTGATAAACCGACTTTTATAATTCCTCCATCCATCAAGAAAAACAAAGAAAATTTAGCTGAATACAGCAAGTTTATGGATGTTGCTTGGAGAACATACAATTTACTCTTAAAAAGAGGGATCTCACCAGAAGATTCGAGATTTGTCCTGCCGAACGCAACTACTACTAATATAACGGTTACGATGAACGCAAGAGAACTGCTCCATTTTTTTGAACTACGATGTTGTGTAAGGGCTCAGTGGGAAATAAGGCAAATGGCATGGATGATGTTGCATTTGGTAAAAAAAGTAGCGCCAATAATATTTAAAAATGCAGGTCCTCCGTGTGATAAATGTCCAGAACCCGACTTTCCATGTGAGATTAGAAATAATACTAAAATCTCAAAAAAGTGATATGATGGAACTAATGTGCTCTTCGCCCCTGATTCTCCGCTCGCTGTCACTCGCTTCAATACTATCGTAGAGGAAGCGGGGTCTTCACAAGTTCACATGATAAGTTCAGGTTCTCAATTTCTTTTCAAATAATTAGAATATGGCAGGAGAAAGAACTTTATTGCACTTTTATCATATTTTAAAAAAATACAATAAGTCAAATGCTGAAATCAGATTCCGTTTGTTCCCCTAATGAAAAGGAAATAAAATGATAAAAACTGAAATTGGAGAATATATTGTAGGTGCATATCTAAAAATTATCATAAAATGTGATTTTGTTGATTATAATGTTAGACCTCCCGTTGGGGGACTTGAAGGGTTAAATGAGTTAGATGTAGTGGGGTTGGATTTTAAAAATAAAACTGCCTATCTTTGCGAAGTTACTACGCATATAACAGGACTTTTGTATAAAGACAACAAAACTACTATTAAAAAAA
>Ga0209991_10000320_pt1 | contig 21482 bp, 18 predicted proteins | sample ChitaG_FD_183167 | JGI IMG/M metagenome (GOLD analysis project Ga0209991, IMG submission 183167) | Deep subsurface microbial communities from South Pacific Ocean to uncover new lineages of life (NeLLi) - Chile_00310 metaG (SPAdes)... | ecosystem: Environmental > Aquatic > Marine > Oceanic >... | reverse complement strand
GTCCCTGGGAAAATGGGTATATTGAGAGTTTCTTTGACAAGTTAAGGGATGAGTGCCTGAACCGCGAGGTCTTCCGTAATGGTCGGGAGGCACAGGCTATTGTAGAAAACTGGAGGCAGGAGTACAATAACTATCGCCCGCACAGCTCACTCGATTACCTGACACCGGCAGAGTTTGCCCAGCGATACTACCAAAAGAACCAGGTAAAAGGGAGTAGACAACTAAGGGAAAAGGCAGGAAGTCTCTCATTCTAGGTGGTACTAAAATTGGGGGCACCCCAGAATAGCTTTTTACAAGGCAAAAAGAGGTTTGACCTAACTGCAAAATATGGAAGCATCCAGTCCATTATTAGCGCCGCTGCCATAATTGCCATACTCTTATTAAATCCGTCTCATTTGGTTCTCATAGTTGTTATCAACCTTGCTGTTAACTCCTTTCTAACTTGCTTTTTTTACCGAAGAAGCCAGCGGTACATTGGAAATGACGCAAAGGATGATGAATGCAAAAAGTACGGATATTTTCTAACTACGACGAGTATTGCCGTAACTTTAGCTAATAATATTGACAAAATCCTGATAGGAATTCTCCTAGGTGCCCCACAACTTGCTATCTATTCCATCGCCATAGCAGTTCCACAAAGGGTAAGAACGCTACTAAAACCTGGTTGGGCTCCCTTTGCGCCTAAGTTTAGCCAAGATGAGGTTCAAATGAAGCAAATCCAAGAGAAGGCAAAGAGGCTTATCCTGCCCCTGACCTTGGTAACTCTCGGGGGTTCTCTCCTCTATTGGTTCTTTATAGATGACATCATGCTTCTTTTGTTCAGCAGCAAATACATAGAATCAATCATATATTCAAAAATATTGCTTTTGTTCATACTGGCATCAATCCCCTCTGCTTTTTTAGGAAGATTTGCTATTGCCAAAAAGGATATAAAGGCGATTGCCTTGGGGCTCCATGTTTCCCCGATTCTTAGGCTTCTCATTACATGTAGTTTTATATACCTGTGGGGGATTATGGGAACAGTCTGGGCGCTAAACTTGGGAACAATTATTTCGGCATCACTTTTTTGGGTAGGCATGACAAGCGAAGAAACACCTCAAGCTCAATAATTTGAAGTTAGTTAACAATGTGGTTAAAATCTACCTGCTAAGTAAGTTGGTTAGCTCAGTGACATGCTTACTATGAGGTGTGATTGTATGAATATAATTATTTTGAGAAAAAACTATGAAAAATATGTCTCCGGCTATTATCACCATGATATTAACCAAGCATTTATGACTAAAGGCGATTGCTATTTATATGGTGAAGGGTATCCAAAGTATGATAGAAACGATACTATCCAAGATGTAATTGCTAAGTCGTCTTTTGATAAGGGAAATATCGATCTTATCGTTGTGGGCACTTCTTGGGAGGAGCAGAACCCAAGTATTGAGGAATCTGACCCTCATCCTAATATAAGCTTAGGTGAATTAAATGTACCAAAAGTTTTTTTCTTAAACAAAGAATACAAAAAATTAGATAAGAAGCTAGAATATGCCAAGAAAAATGAGTTCGGTCTTGTCTGCACCGCTCATCACGATTGGGAAAAATGGGCAAGGCAAACAGGCTTAAACTTTCTTCATTTACCATTTGCCGCTGCCCCAGAGCGATTTAGAGACTATGGTTTGCCCCGAAAATATGACTTCGGATTTACCGGAGCACTACATAAGACCTTCACAGATATAAGGTATAGGATTAAATGTATATTGTTTGAGAATCCTGAAGTTAAGAGCAACCTCGGTATGGAAGCATTGTTTAAGAGAAATCCCATAAAGGAGGAATTCAAAAAATATCAAATTTATTGGGCGGAATGGGAAGCGCGAGGTCTTTTGGGGAAAAGTCTGTTGCCAACCGGAATTAAATATGCAAAATTTCTAAATTCTTTTAAGGCTTTCCTCTCCACACCATCTGCGGCTGGTCTTATTGGGACACGATACTTTGAATGCATGGCTGCCAAGACACTATTATTCTGTCCAGAAAGCGAACATTATAACGACATGTTTAAGGAGCGATACAACTGCGTGATGTTTAGGGAAGATCTCTCTGATTTTGCTGAAAAGCTCCATTATATATTATCTGATGATAGTGAAAGGGAAAGGATAATTGAAAATGCTTATCAAGATTTCGTCAGCAATCATACCTATGTCAAGAGAATAGAAAAGGTTTTGAAAGCTCTCGGTTTATAAATTTCCAGCAGGTAATGGTTAAAATGGCTAATGTAGATTTCTTTTGTTGCAATTCTGGTGAAATTGTTTTTTATTTACCAATCCATAAGCATTTAAAAGACGGAAAAATGGTTGTGCTCAAATCTCGTTATGATCATGAGAGAACTGAAAATTTCCTAGATAAACTGGGAATCCCCTATCAAAAAAAACCATCAAAGAATGTAAGTTTAGTGATAACAACTCAAACCAAAAGTGAACCATGGACTTCTAAATACTGGAGAGATGTATCAAAAGTTCGGCTTATGTATTCACTTTGTGAAAAAAACAAAATGCACCAAAAAAGGTTTTGTGAGCCATTCAGCTTAGTGCTAACCCCTGGGCCATTCTCCCATAATATGATTTCAAAATTTACCAATTCCATTATAGTTGGATATCCTAAATATGACGATTTTTTCAGAGGTTCACTCAAGAAAGAAAATATTTTGAAAGAATTGAGGCTAAACTTGGATAAGAGCAAAAAGACTATTCTATATGCTCCAACCTCTGATCAGGAGAAAAGAAGCTCAATACCCGTCTTTCATAATGCCATCAAAGGGCTTACCGATGAATTTAATGTTATCTTTAAACCTCACATTTATACGGACTTCAATGAGGCTTACCTTATAGAAGTATTCAGAGCAAGTGACGTAATAGTGGTGGACGCTTTGACTCTGCTCGATAAATTGCTTGTTATCTGTGATTTAGTTATTGGTGATGCCCAAAGTGGGATCCCTTGGGAGGGCGTCCTGACTAATAAACCGACTATAGCTTGTATTAGAACATCAGATATCGCTCCCGAGCTTTTAGAGTCGGAGATTTGCAATGAAAATGTTGTCCCCGCTGTAGAGGACCCAGATAATTTAAGAAAAACCCTTGAAGACATTCTGTCACATCCAGCAATTTGGGAGGAAAAGCGTTTAATTTGGGCTGACAAGATCTGCTCATATAGAGATGGTACGGCCAGTAAACGCGCAGCAAAGGCGATATTTGAATTTGCAGAAAGCAGCCATAAATTATCCCGAATGGAAAAAAGAACATACTTGGAAATAGTTCAACCTAAGAAACCAATGCCAAAACCAACTGATACTGTGAGAATCCTCAAAGCATTCTTGGCAAAGGTGAATTCTCTCTGTCACTTACGAATCAAAACCAAAAGGACGGTAGCCAGAGAAAAAATAAGTTTTAGAAAGTGAAGATGTCCGCAAGCACTATAATAATGTGTGGCTTGAAAAACATGATGGTCCTGGAGGCAAAGGTTTAAAAGGATTTGAGTCAAGATTAAAGAGGACGAAATACATCCTCTTAAGAAATGAACTAAATCAATTTCTATCCCTGTGTACTCATAGAGATTCCAAGATTTTGGATTTAGGTTGTGGTCCAGGTTATATGGCAAGATTCATAGAACTGAAGAATCCAAATATTACCAAATATTTAGGGTTAGATATATCTGATGTGGCGACGAAATTTGCACGGGATTTCTTTAAAAATAGTACGTTTTTTAGTTTTAGAACTTTCGATTTGAACAATTTAGACCAATTACAAGATTTGTTAGATGAATATAATATTATTTTGGCAATAGATATCTTAGAACATCTGTCTGAAGATGTAGCGTATAACATTTTACATCTAATTGCGCAGAAATCTGATTATGTCCTGATAAATGCCCCGACTAGTGACAGTGCCTTACTAATGGCTCCAGAACATATTTTTGGTTTATCTCTTAGCAAACCATGTAATTTATTTAGTGAGAAATTTGCTGGAAATAGACCTTGGGAAATAATAAAGTCACAAGTAGTCAAGTGGAACGAATCAGGAGACGAGATATTGTTTGTTGCTAAAAAGGGTAGTAAAACAATGCGAAACTTTTAAATGCTGATATTTGGAGCGGATGACACTATGAAAGCGATAATTATAGCGGCGGGATATGCCAGTCGCTTAAGGCCAATAACGAATGATAAGCCGAAATGCATGTTGGAAATCAAAGGAAAAACAATTTTAGAACATCAACTGGATGCATTTAATGCCAATGGCATTACTGATATATCGGTCATAAAGGGCTACAAGAAAAAAGCAATAAATTATCCTAGGTTAAAGTATTACATAAACGATAATTACATGGTTTGCTAAGAGATAAACCCAAAATCAGTGTAATAATGTTATAGTTAAGGGGTGAAAGGAGTTAAATGAGCAAGCCACGCTTCTTCACTGACTTTAAATACACCTTTCGTGAGGACAAACCTGAGTATGTATGGCGGAGGTATAGAGAAATACTTCAAGGGGAAATCTTGGATGTGGGAGCGGATCAATGCGGTTTAAAGAAATTTCTGCCTCCCAAGACAAAATATATAGGCATTGGGCTTGGGGGAGCGGTGGATGTGGAGATTGACCTTGAGAAGGGAAAGCTCCCCTACCAGGACAACAGTTTCGACTGCGTCTTATGCTTGGATACCTTGGAACATCTTGATAATATATATGAGGTTTTTGACGAGCTGTGCCGGGTAACGAGGGAATATCTCATTATCTCATTACCAAACCCTTGGGTAAGCTTTATGGGTATGTTAAGGGGCGGGTATTACAAGCATACAGAGCTTCCAATGAAGTTTTATAACTTGCCAACTGATCCCCCTGAGGATAGGCATAAATGGTTTTACGGAGTGCATGAAGCCGAAAGATTTCTCAAGGAAAGAGGTAGGAGGAATGGCATGGAAGTTGTACAGCTAGATAGGGAGCATGCCAGCCTAAATCTCAAAAGGCGGCTCTACCGAATGGTTTTGAAGCTTATCGTGCATAAGGATGTTAATGTGGATAGTTTGTGGAGTGGAAATGTCTGGGCAGTTCTGGTTAAAATATAAAACACCATTTCTAAACCACTATTAGTGTATCACGATTGAAGCTTTCCGGTGGAAATATGGCTACATTTCCCGACTGGGAGGGCAAGGTGATTTTTAATAGGAAATTCAAGCCAACTTCATATCAGTATGGAAAGGAATACCAACTTAGGCGAGCAAATAAATATCGAAATAGACATAATAGCCATTGGAAATTCAGGGTTGATCTAGCACATAGCTTAGTAAACAAGTATGCGTTACCAAGACTCGTGAGGAAAAAAATTGAAGACATTGTTATTGTTGATGTTGAGGCTCTCGAAATCGCAGAACAGTTATGTGCTGAGGAAAATGTTTTTGCGGAATTTGTTCAGGCAGATATTTCAGACTGGAAGCAGAACTTTCCTCCTATTGATATAGCTATTTGTTTCGATATATTTGAACATTTGCAAGACGATGAATTAGGTTCTTTCCTTCGGGCTACCAGGAAACAACTCTCAAAGGAAGGTGGCCTCGTTTTTCACACATTCCCCACTCAGTACGACTACATTTTTTTTAGCGGACCTTATCTTAGGCTACCTTTAGTACCATTTAGGAATCTATCAATTCCGAGATTTAATCGTGTCGTTAAGGCATATGCTTCTTTGGTTGACATAGTATACCTATTCAAAAATGGTTCTACCTACAAGGAGGCTATCAAAATCTCTCGTCATTGTAATCCTACTACTAGCGAGAGATTAAAGGACATTTTAGAAAGATCAGGTTACGACATAGTGTATATGCAATCGTCACAACTATATCCATTTAAAAAGTCCGTACAAGAACAATTTTCGAAACAGCCAATTACTCATAGAAATCTATACGGAGTAGCTGTTCCATCAGCAAGCAAAGACCTGAAATAGTTTTTCAGACAAGACAGAGTAATAGTAAGCTATAACAATGTCTAAGAAAAGTGGAAAGCCAACGATTTCAGTAATAATGTCCGTATATAACGGTGAGAAGTATCTGAGAGAAGCGATAGAGAGCATCCTCAGCCAGACTTTCACTGATTTTGAGTTCCTCATTGTCAATGATGGCTCAACGGATGGTTCTTTAGAAATAATCCAAAGTTATCAAGATGAAAGGATTCGGGTAATAAATAATGAACAAAATATTGGCTTGACAAAGTCACTGAACAAAGCCATAAAACAAGCCAAAGGAGAATACATCGGTCGCCAGGATTCTGATGATGTCTCTTTCCCAAATCGCTTTGAGGAGCAGATAAAGTATTTTGAGGAGCATCCAGAGGTGGCGTTGCTGGGCACAAGTGTTTATAGAATAGATGAACGGGGGAAGGTATTCGACAGAATTATTGTACGAGCGAAGCCAGGTAGAAGTCTTTTCAAAGGAAACCAATTCTGTCATGGCTCTACGATGTTCAAGAGGGAAGCAGTTAGTAGATTAGGAGGATATAATGAACTATTTAGATATTGTCAGGATTATGAGCTTTGGCTAAGAGTGGCAAAATACTATGAAGTAAGCAACTTGACGCAAGTATTATATAATTTAAGGTTTCATCGGGAGAATATCCGCTCTCTGAAAGGAGAAGAGTCAGCCTTGTATCACTTGCTCGCGATAAGACTAATAAAGAACGATTTGGATGAGGAAATACTGGAAGCCATAAAAGATAAAGGCGTACTAAGCCTATATTCCTCTTTGAGGAAAAGTGAAAAAATATATTTCCATACGGCAGTGGCAGACATGAATATGCGTAACAATAATATGAAAGCGGCGAGAAAAGAATATTGGAAAGTGTTTATGCTTAATCCTTTTAGTGTCAGAAACAACGCAAATATCACATTGTCATATCTTGGCAAAGGTGCATGGACTATGGGTCACAAGGTTTACGAAATTCTTAGGAATTTCTTAGCACCTTATCGCTGAGAATTATGACGGTGTGAGATGGTTGGAATTACAAGAAAAAGCGATAACAGGGTTAGATTCATAGACAGGGGAAAAACCGTCATCTATGAGCAATTGAGCTGGATTATGATCCAATACTACAAAAAGTTCCCCTCTTAGCGAAGGTACAATGACTAGCTTCTTTTCTTATTACAATTACAGAATCTCGATAAATAGAAAAATCTTTTGTGTAAACACTTTCTTCTATCGACAGTATCCTGTCAGAAGGGAACCAGGGTAAATAAGCCAAACGCTCCAGAAGTCCTGCATCTGCCCCTATAGCTCGATCTTTCAACCCTAGGACAGTGGCAGTATGGAATCTGCAGCTTGACGTCCTCTTTCAGGTTGGTCAGAATATTTCTATATCTCTCCACCGTTACCTCATAGGTGTATTCCTTCTCCATAGCGGCACGACCATTGCTATCCAGCCTATCAAGTTCTGGGTAATTCAAAGCCTTAACAACACTTCTGGCAATGCATTCAGGAGAATTATCTCTCATGATAAACCGGGTTTCGTCATTCTTTATCGCATCTGGGATAGCTCCGACTGATGTTGCTAAAACTCGCGTGGCACATGCCATAGCCTCAAGCATGACATTAGGCAGCCCCACAGTGTAAGAAGGTAAAACAAGCAACTTTAACTCGTTCAGATAGCTTGGAAGCTCATCGTCAGGAATCCAGCCAAGGAATTTGGCTTTGTCGTTTAAACTGCCCCTCACTCAGGTGTTTTTCAACCTCGCTGCGTAATGCCCGGTTACCACCAACCAAAAACCTAACATTATCTATTCTGTCCAACACCACGGGGAACGCTCCCATGAAGTTTAGGATACTTTTCCTTCCCTTAACCGGCCTATATAGCCAAGCAGATTACCTCTCTTACTTAACGGCTTTTGTATGCTAAATTCATCAAAATCCAGAGGGATGCTCATGAGCTATTGAAATTTTGTGCCGGTATCTCTCCAAATTACGCTCAGCAATCATCCTTTCCGAATAGACCACAATTCCGATGGCCTTTTTTTATATTCGTTTCCCACAATTCAGTGCCTAGATGTAAATAGATTAAATGGGGATACGCCTGCTCTATTATTTTCCCCTTAATTTCTGGGTCTTCTCCAACCTTTCTTTGATCTTGGCCTCAATCTTCTCATTTAAGTTTTGCCAATCATATTCTCTAATGCTGTCTCGCGCATTTGATTCTAATTTTACTTTAAGCCTCTTGTCCATGTAGACTCTTTTAATAGCCTTTGCCAAATCTTCTGGATCCCCTGACTTAACTAGCAGACCATTCCACCCATCCTTGATAATATTCCGGTGTGCCAATATGTCTGAGGCTACCACCACCTTACTCATTGCCAGATATTCAAACACTTTTGAGGGAGAGCTAGCCTCGTAGGACGCAAGAGGCTGTAACAGAGAAAAGGCAATATCGCACTCATCAAGAAGCTTCGGCACATCGGTGTGAGGAATCCTCTCTTGCCAGTCTACATTTCCCTCCAAACAGGCGCTTTGGATAAGCTTCTTAAACTCATTCGCCTCACCCTCTAGAACAGGTCCGGCAAGTATCAACCTGGCATTTGGAATTTCACCGATAACATATTTCAATGCCAAAATGAGAGTGTCAATACATCTTAGTTTACTAATGCTACCCACATAGACGAGCTTAAAATCAGCGTGCTGCCTTTGCCCTCCCAATGGTTTAAATTTTTCAAGCTCTACGCCATTTGGGACAACTAGTATTTTCTCAGGATCGACGTTATAATTGAGCATCAAATCTGCCTTTATAGCATCACTAAGTGCAAGGGTTAAGTCAGCTCTCCTCAGTGTTATTCTAAAGACGATGCGTATTATTCTCAACATAAAGACATAAAATAAGCGAGTAAGATAAGAATTGTGGCGCCATATCCAGAATTCCAGTTCCTGAGTGGGAAGAGTTACAAAATCAGAAACCCAAAAAGTTCGGGTGACAAATTTCATTAGGGGCAAAACCAGAATGCTTGGGTAGCCGACCATAGGGTAAAAGATATCAAATCGGTAATGGTGGTGTAGCCTAATTGCTTTCAGAAGAGCTACGACAGCAAAGATTAGATGCCCTACCGGTGTCTTTGTTGAGCAGGAAACCCTATAAATCTTGGCACACTTAACATCTCCACTAATTTTTCTGCCTTTGGGCATAATGACAAAGATACCATTGCTTCGAGAAAGATAACTAGCCCTATAATAGTAGGTGCTCCCTGGGCCTGGCTCTATATCTGCGTTAGAAACTATGCATATTTTCATCTGTTACCTGATAAAACCACTGACTGAGCCACGGTCAAAGACTAAGATGCCTTCCAAGACCTCTGTGGCTATCTCTGAAAAGGCCGTGCACGTCAATCGCTCTTGGCAATGAGGGCACACTACTATATCCAATAGCCTATATTTCATCTAAAATGTCTCGGGCTTCTTGTTTTCGATAAATATTCGGTACCAGATTTCAAATATAAGGATGCTCCATAGCTTTTGAGTATTGAGGAAATTCATATTATAACTACCTCTGGATTTCTGGAACCTCGTTAGCAGATCTAAAACATATTCTTTGTTGTAATAGTTATGCTTTGATTCATGTAACAATTGCTCCAGGACACCCTTCAACGAGTGCCTAAACCAATAATCGGCTGGTGCATCAAGACCATGCTTTCTTCGTTTTATTATCTGGTCAGGCAATAATCCGGCCATTGCTTTCTTAAAGATATACTTGCCAGTCAATCCTTTTAATTTTAGTCGTGTCGGGATAGTGAAAGCAAACTCTACGATATTATGGTCTAGGATAGGCACTCTTTCTTCTACAGCGTGAGCCATCGTCATCTTATCAGCTTTAATAAAGAAGTCGTTGGGGAGCCAGGTTTTTATGCCAAAGTAAAGCAATTTATTTAATAGCCTGGTGTCATCAGGGAAGTAATTATTCAGATTGCTATCCAAACTGAAATTACCTAGCTTCCTTAGTTCGTTTTCATTAAACAGGGATATCACGCTTAAATATTGTTCAACCTCGCTCCTGGCGGCGAGCAGATTTAAGGCACGCTTCACATTGCCACTTTCAGGGAAATAGTTGCCGATAATAGGAAAAAGGCGATGGTTAAGGAAGCTAGGGAGCAGCTTAGAAAAATTATGCCCCAGCATCATAATCTTATAATTATCATATCCGGCAAATAGCTCATCGCCACCCTCTCCGGCCAGGACTACAGTTACCTCCTTTTTGGCAAACCTAGACAGGACATAGGTGGGCAAGGTAGCGGCATCGCCTATCGGTTCATCCATATGCCAGACCATTTCCGGCAGCAGGTTCAGGTCTTTTTCCCCGACACCGAGCTCATGGTGGTCAGTGCCAAAATAGCGGGACACAAATGTAGCATATTCCAGTTCATCTTCACCCTCGGAGCCAAAGCCGACCGAGAACGTCTTTATGTGGGCAGTCAGTTCGCTCATTAAAGCCACTACGCAGGTTGAATCCAGACCACCGCTTAAGTAGACCCCCAAGGGGGCCTCACTCATCAATCGCTGCTTTACTGATTTTCTAAGTAGCTCTCGCAGTTTTTCAATGTAATACTCCTCAGGTTCATCGGCAATATTCTCTACTAGGTCCCAGTATTTAGAGAGCTGAATTTTACCATCTTTGAGTATTAAAATATGCCCAGGCAGTAGCTTATAAATGTTGTCAATTAATGTTCTCTCGCTGGGAACATACCTATAGCTAAAGAACTCGTTTAATGCATTTAAGTCTATATTCCTTCTAACTCCATCGTACTCCAGAATTGCCTTCAGTTCAGAGGCAAAGATGAACTTATTACCTTTGATGTAATAATACAGGGGCTTTATTCCCAACCTATCCCTGGCTAAGAATAGTCGCTTTTGGTTAAGGTCCCAGACGGCGAAGGCAAACATACCCTCAAGTTGTTTAACGCAGCCAGTATCGTATTGTTCATAGGCATGCACGATGACCTCAGTATCAGTATTAGTATAGAAGCGATGACCCTTCTCAAGTAAGCCTTCTTTCAATTCTAGATAGTTATATATTCCACCATCAAATACTATTTGAACAGAACCGTCCTCGTTGTGGATAGGCTGTTTCCCGGTAAGCAAGTCGATTACCTTCAGCCTTTGATGACCTAATGAAACGCCCTCATCTAAATAACAGCCCGATTCATCCGGACCCCTATGCTCAACCATAGCCATCATTTGTCTAAGTAATTTCTCATCCTGCCAATTAAAGCCAACAATGCCACACATATCTACCTTCCCACCAACTATCTGATAAAACCACTGACTGAGCCACAGTCATAGACTTTAGAAAACCCCTCCTCGGTAAGCACCTGCCGGGGGTCATAATTTAGCTTATGAATAGTTCCTGTGCCCCACCCGATAGGATGGTTCACAATTTCATCTCTGATGAGAACCATATCACCAGAGCAATGACTAAAATCTTTGGTTAGTAAGCAGGATTGTATACCCTTCGGCCTATCTTCTGACTTATTAATAAATAACCCCGGTGTGAGCGTAGCCACTGCATACCACTGGTCAACACCTATAGCTCCCTCATAATTAGCCGAGACAGTATGAAGTGCCTCTAGTTCAGAAGTGGTAAAACCAAAGCGAACAATCTGATTCTTGGAAAAAGTCCGATTAGTTTGGTTAGACGGTAAACCTATGATGGACAGAAAAGTTAGAATGAAAATCAAAACTATCACTAAACCGGCTTTTAAATATCTCTTTTTAAACAACCCGAATAGGAGGGAGAATGCCACAGCCAGGGGGACAGATAGTAAAATCTGCGCCATATACCACCACCTATGTTCAATAACTGAACGCCCAGTTAGCATGGGGAAATAGCCGATACTCAAAATCAATACCCCAGCTATGGCTATTAAAAAGGCATAAGGATTGCCAAACCTCCTGGAGAGCATATAAAAGCAGCCGATGAACGATGTAGCAAAAAATAGAAACATGCCCAGGCTATTAAATAAGAGTTCAAATGGTGCACCTGATAACGTTTCCCAAGCTGGTGGTGCGACCTCTTCGGGTGTAACCTCTGGCGGGATAACCTCCGGTGGGGCAACCTCTGGCGGTGCGGTGCCTGGTGCTTGGGTGAGCCCGACACTAGGTTCAAAACCGCGTTCTGTGAGTATGACTAAAGTGCCCATATGTGCTGTACCAAAAGTCCACCAGCCAAGCATAGCAACAGCAAACAGAAGAGTTACAGCTAAAAGGGGAAGTGTAGCTAATCTCTCTTTAAAGAACCTATTATAAGCTATGAAGCCTAACCAAAAGGTGAAAAGCAATATGGACAACCAGAGCGTAGCTATAGCATGAGTCAAAATCAAGGCTGCCATGAGAAACCCACAAAGTGGGATAACCACAGTAATCCTATCTTTATGGAACTTTAAGACTAGATAGAGGGTGATAACTACAAAAATAGCTCCCAGCGTGTTGGGTATAGTCCAGTAGCCGAAGAAAATATGCCAGTTAGCTATCCCCAGCAATAAGGCAGCTAGCATGCCAATCTTGGCGTTAAACAGGAGCCTGCCTATGAGGAAGATAAATAGCACATCACAAACCACCTGCAAAAAGGAAATAGAAAACATGGTAGCCATTTTGTAACTCAGTCCAGTTATTAACGAAGTTGCCCCGATAGCAAGATGCATAATCGGTAAGTTCTGATAGCCACCGCCTATAATGTGTCCCGCATCTAGCATACTCAGTGTAATCGCCTGGTGTGCCCAAGAATCACTCCCAACAATGCTTGGGAATAAAAGAAGAACTGACCATTCCAAGCTTAAGGCAATAAGGATTATCTGAAGCAAAGTAAAAGGTATCGGTGAGTTTTTGGAAGGCAGAAGCAGTATTTTGGCTGCTAAAATGGCACTCATAGCGGCTATTGAGATGAAGTATCCAAGAGGTCTTACATAAGGTTCAGGTCTAAAAGCAAAGGACCACAAGCTGTAGATAAAAAGGGCAAAGAATACGATGTCTGAAAGCAATAAAATAGACGGTGAAGCCTGTAAATCTAGGGCGGAGGAGATAGGCGATAGCTTGTGGCGGTGTTTTAATACCAGATAAGTCACGCAAGCCAGAAAACAAAAGATGCCACTGACTGTGTATGTAAGGCGTCCTATATGTATGTGAAGATAGGCGATCAAAATAAGGGAAAAAATAGCACCAGCTAACGCTAGAATGCTATCTAGGTTGTCTCTGATCAAGGGTAACACTTTGCTTTTTGAACTCACAATATCTCCTGATAAACTTGCATGGTCTTCCCTACCGCATCTTCCCACGAATAATTATTAATAATTTTTAGTCTAGCTGCTTCGCCAAATTTCCTGGCTAGGTTTCCCTCTGCCGCTTGCTTATTTGCAGCTAGTAAAGATACTGCCTCAGCTATTTGGCTTGGCTCTCGTTCTCTGATGAGCCAACCTGTCTTTCCATGTTCAATGATTTCCCTTGTGCCGCCAACATCTGTGGCTACTATAGGCACTCCTATTGCTGCTGCTTCCATGACTGAAGTAGGTAATCCCTCTGAATACGAAGGGTTAACAAAAACATCGGTGACGCTCAGCATTTCAATAATCTGCTCTCGGCTTTTTTGTCCCAAAAAATTGATATCTTTACTCCAGCCGGTCCCCACGGCTAGCTCCTCTAATTGGCGCCTATAAGGGCCGTCTCCAACAATTAAAAGCTTTACATTTGGAATCGCCTCTTTTATCATTGGGAAAGCGGAAATCAAATCCTGTACACCTTTGGCATAAATCAAGCGGCCAACAAATGTTATTACTATTGCACCATTTAGACCTAGACTCTTCGTTAAGTCGGTTTTTACCTTTCTAAAAACATTTGTATCAATCCCATTAGGAATAGCAATAGTATTCTTAGCACCTAGATGTTTCAAGAAATCACAGACTGCTGCTGAAACTCCTATGTTCCTCCTAGCAGATTTTATTATTAAGGAACCAACTGTGTGGTCATATACTTTGCCTAGGGACTCAACAAGCTTATTTGATAATATACTATGTCTAGTGCCCCGCTCAGTATGAATCAGTGGCCTTCTTCTTATCTTGGCAAAAATGAGCCCTAGTAGCGAAGTGGAGAAAAATCTTGTCTGAGTGTTTATTACATCAAATTTCTTGATTAACAGTTCCGATAAGATTTTGAAGGTTGTTACCGTTGGTTTTGGAATTGGGTATGTGCCACCTAAGATGTTCCATGAGGGCAACCTATGAATGCATATTCCATCTACCGCTTCCCGGGCTGATGCCCTCTCTGTGTTACAGGTAATAACATCTATCTCATATCTCTTTTTTCCTAATCTCCTTGATAACTCATATATGTTTTCTCCATATCCTCCCACATGAGGATAGAAATAAGCGGCAAAAATTAGTATTCGCTTCGTGCTCATGTTTTACCTCGGGCATCCAAGGCTTCTCATGTTAGACTGCGCTGGGTTAGCCTTTCCGTCTTCCCAGTATGTTTAGTACCATCCCGGTGAATATGGTAAATATGCCAATAATGAGAAAAAGCACTGCCGTCAGGGCGGTGCCGATAGGTATTACCCCTCCCACGGAAAAGATGTGCACCACCCTGGCAGCAGCGGCAGCACCAAATACTACTAGGACAGTCCCGGTCACCCCGAAGAACATGAGGGGTCTCCTCTCCGAAATCATGGTAATTATCCAGGCAAGGACCTCCAGCCCATGAGCTACCGGGTTTAGGGTTGAGCCGCCTTTGGTGTAGATAGCTGAGATAGGAACCTGGGTTATTTTGAGCCTTTCCTCTACGGCTGCGGCTATCATCTCTGTCTCGATAGCAAACCCATTCTGCTCCAGCTTAAGCTCGGCTATCGCCTTTGGCGACAGAGCCCTGAATCCACATTCCGAGTCAATTCCCCCTTTCCCTGAGAGGATGCGAGAGAAATATGAAAGCACCCTCTGCCCGATACGACGATAGTAAGGTATATTGCTCCGTTGCCACTGCCTCGAGCCAATGACGACGTCAAAACCTTCTGAGATAGGTTTGATGAGTCTGGGAATGTCATCAGGGTTGTGCTGGCAGTCGGCATCGATGAAGATAAGAATATCGGGGTTCCTTTTTCTTGCCTCTGCCAAGAGTGTCTGAATGCTACCTCCTTTACCTTTGTTTTGCTGGTGCCTGATCACCAATGCCCCAGCGAGTCTAGCAACATCCGCCGTCTGGTCTGTGCTACCATCGTCAAGCACGATGACTTCGCTAACATATTGCCCAGTCTTAAGCACTACCGTGCCCACATATTTCTCTTCGTTATAGGCTGGGATAGCGGCTATGATTTTAGGTGTATTATTAGACTCTTGTCTTGCCACCGAACCCTCTCAGTCTACGTTGTCACTACTATGTACTAATGTACCACTGCCCCATATATCAAGTTAGATAGCGATTATTATTGCCAGCCAATCCCGGCTTCGCCAAAGAGCTTCTTTAGCTCTCGCCGCTCCAGTTCTTGTGTCCAGCTCCTCTCTTTCACAACTCCCACACGTTTTCTCCTAAGCTCTTCCACTTTACTTCCCAATAAGCTATATTAAACACCGTCTTGCAGATGTAGTACCTACAATTATGAGCACCTTATCCGTCGGTGTCAATCGATTAGCGCCATAGGCTATTATATTAATCATTTGTGGTATCTTTTGATACATAGTCACCCGTAGCTAACCGCTGCAAAGCGTGTTATAACACATAAATTTTCCTTTCTCTTGAAAATATCCAGCTTGAACCTGGCTACTGACCTCAACACGCAGTGTGCTCCTTTAGATGAATCAAGTGGGTTTCAATACCTCCTCCTTTGCTTATAGGAATCCTCCCCACCATGGCAATAGCCAGGAGATAAATTATTGCTTCTATCATCCTACTCTATCACATCTACCCAGAGGTGAAGCCTTGTATAAGCCTTATTCTGGCCCTGCTTATATAATAAGAATTCTACCTTTTGATTATCCCCCATCCTGTTCGGGGTAAAACCTACTAACCCTTCCCACTTTCCATTGTGCTCAAGGGTTACCGGTCCTATCTCGTTGTTCTTAGCCCTATCTATCATTACCTCTACCCGGTAGGCCATTGTCTCACGCTCCCGGTTGACGATAGCGACCAGCACCTTCGCCTCTTCCCCCACCGCCAGCTCCTCAGGATAGTCTATGGTCTCACCACTTAACCCCAATAGGTAAAACTCGGTAAACCTCTCTCCTGCCCTGGGTGTAGCTAGCACGTAACCCAGCATGCCCAACGCCCCCACAATGGTTATCACCAGAATTATAGACAGTGCCTTATCCCATCTACCGCCACCCCAACCTGGCATCCTCGCCTGAAATTCAATGCCAAACTGCTCTCCTGCCATTAGCTTCCTCCGCCTGAACCAGGCAATAACCGAACTAATAAATATAAAAGAAGCCACCGAATATAGAACGGGCTCCAGCCTTATCCCCAATGGGGTATAGTTGAGGATAAGCCCAATAAGTGGCACCACAGCTATGCTTAAGCCAAAGCTCAGTGCTATCCTCTCAATGCCACCCATCCCCTCCCTCTTGGGAAACAGGGCTGCCACCAGCGCATACCCGGGGAAGAAAAGTAAGAATGGCAATCCGAGGATAATGCGTAGAATGTTGGACGGGGAAAGGATAATAGCCGTAATCAGTACGATAACCAGCAGATTCAGCAGTATAAGCTCACTCTTAACCCTGATTCTCAATTGACAAATACCTTCTCCGTTTACTATGCTCTAGCTTTGGAGTATAATCTAAACAAATCCTAAAGGCAACATAGAGAAATTCACTTGAAACATGGTGGAGAAGATCACCAAATGAAAGACAAGAGAGTAGCTATCACCAGCGGCGCTGGATTTATCGACTCCCACTTGGCTAATGAATTAGCCACCAGAAACAGTGTCATTATCATTGACGACCTCTCTACAGGAAAGAAGGAAAACATAATCGGCCTAATTAAGAAAGACAATGTAAGATTCATCGAGGCCAGTATCCTAGACCTCAGCCCGCTACAGGAAGCCTTCTGCGGTATTGATTTCGTCTTTCATCAGGCAGCCCTACCCAGTGTCGCCCACAGCGTGGAGGAGCCACGAGCGACTAACGAGGTAAACACAGCCGGAACCTTGAATGTGCTTCTGACAGCAAGGGACAATAAAGTTAAGAAGGTAATCTACTCCTCGTCCTCTTCAGCTTATGGTGATACCCGTATCTTGCGTAAAAAGGAAGACTTACTTCGCTACCCTCAGTCTTCCTACGCCGTAACGAAGCTTTGCGGGGAATATTACTACCCAGTCTTCCAGCAGGTTTACAGCCTCAAGAGTTTTTGCCTCAGATACTTCAATGTCTATGGCCACCCAAAGTGTGCTAGGAGCTAACCCAGGACTGTAGCTGATGGTATTTAGCTAGCACTGGGAACATCTTTGATAGTGTTCAGATTGAACAGACCGAGAGAATAAAAATGGTAGCCCAAACTAGGTTAGACACCATGCACCGGATGAGGCAGTCAGGGACTAGCCTTCAGCAAATAGCTAGTCACTTTGGTATTAGCCGGCAGAGGGCAAGCCAACTATTGGCTAAGCACTACGGCTCAACCAGAATCCAAGACCTGCTAACAGCAACCGAGCTGGCTCGCTTGGCTGGCTGCACTCAAAGCTATATTGGTAAGTTGCAACGACGAGGGGTTATCCAACCAGCCAAGGTCGTTGGCCGGGGAAGAACATTATGGAAGCCCGAAGCCACTTCTACCGTCATTGTATATGTCGACAGCCATCGGTGCCGAGTATGCGATAGGCCTTTACCCAGTAATCGCCAAGTCTACTGCTCCCAGGCGTGCTACATTGAGGCTTGTAAGTATAAAAACAGACCTGAGCAGGCAAGGAGGCGGCAGACGGAAAGCGTGGCAAAGTGGATAGCTGACCACCCTGAACAGGCCAGGCAAATTGAGCAGCGAAAACAAAGAAAGTATCAAGCCAAGAAATCGGCTGAAAGATACCAGAATACTGAGTACATCATATGGAGAAAATGCCTCATCCCATTAGGCACCATGGTTAGGGTAGTGAGCTACAACAAAGCCACGGGCAGAACAAAGGTAGAGTGGGGGGGCCAGGTTGTTGAGCTTCCCTTCGGTTGTGTTAAGCGAGTAGTTAATTAAAGGGAAAAAGCCCCTTGTTTTCTTCTTGGCCAATAAAACCTTTTGAGACCGGGATACTTATGCAGAAGCTGATGCACTCGCTGCCTTTTCTCCCCATTAAGCTTTTCTCCGCCTGTCCAGAATATCTTCTCAGGTATCTTCACCTTCCTGTTTCGGTATACATCCTGCTCTGTTCTTTTAGCCTCGTCCATCGTCTTATTGGAACCGGCAATCACGTGAAAGAGGTCAACCACTACCCTAGCCAGGGGATGGCGCGCCGGCTGCCTTCCACTGCTTGCCCTGGCAATCCAGCTTTAACGGCAACCTTAAGACCACTTTCTCTTGCGGCTAACCACCTATTCTTGACACCACCAGCCCAAAACTGCCCACTTTTTACTGGAGAATTCGTTATACAGCCCTACGGGGCTTGACAAATAAATGTTTGGTGTTTACACTAGTTTCATACCCTTAGATTTCTAATACTTAGAGGGCTTGAGAGAAGAAAGTAACCAGGGATTAATAAGGAATAGGGCTAAGGGTATTGGCAAGTTGTGTTATAATATCTCTAACAAAATAGGGTGACGAACAGGTAGTTTCTGTTGCAGTCGCCAGATTCTTATCGGGGCGGCGGGACAATACTGGGCGAAGGCCGCGTAACCAATTTGGAAGCTGGATTCAAGGATGTGGTAGAATGAATTAAGGCTAGGTTGAGCCATATTGAGGCTAGGTGATCACTGAGTTGTAGAACTAAAAATAAATTGAAGTGTTGCCATTGACAGGTATGGTATAATACTATAGTATCAGGTAATGAAAGGAGGTGATGCCATGGTAAGAGCCCGAAAGGGGGAGAGAGTTATTCAACTCAACAGCAGCTTAAAAAAGGTTACCTTGTCTCCATAGGAAGAAGGGATACAGGGTTTTATACCTTTGTCTATGGGGATAGAAGGATACTCTAAACTAAGGAGGAAAATTAAAGGTCGATGAAAAAGAAATTTTCAAGAATATTAGGCGTTGGGCTCACAGTTGCCTTGCTGACCAGCCTGCTGTTGGTTGTAGCTCCGGTATCAGCCGGTACGCTTTACTGGTCGGCGTTTAGCCCCATGCCCAGCGAAACCAATCAGGTGCTTGAACCGGGCAGCAATATTGTTGACTTTGGCATGGACGCTGATGGCGACACCATTTATGCCGCCGGTGGGTCAACGCTGCTCTACAAGTCAACCGATGGCGGCGAGACCTGGTCAACCATTGACTTTGGCACCAAGAGCTCGGGTAATGTCACCGACCTGGTGGCAGTTGCCCCTGACGACGGTGATATCGTGGCTGTTGCCGACAATATTCGGCATGTGGTTTGGGTCAGCACCGATGGCGGCACCACCTGGGGCACCCTGAGCACCCCCGGAGAAGCCAGCGTAAATGTCACTGACATTAGGGACATCGCCGTGTCAGCGGAACTTTCCGGGGTACACTACATTGCTGTCGGCGGGATTGATAACGCAGGAGGCGGTGTCGCCAATATGTGGCATTACAACGTTGGCGCTGCGGCACCAGTCTGGACGCAGTGCAAGGCTTTGGACGGATTCGAAGCCGGCATTGTAGTCGGCGCGGTAGAGTTCTCACCCAACTTCCCGTCAGACCAGGTTTTGGCTGCAGTCAGTACGAACGACACTGACGTTGTGCTTCAACTCTTCGACTTTAACCGAGATAAGTGGAATGCCGATGCCGTCTTTGACGACTACCCAGCGGTCATTGTCACTGCCGCCACCGCCATTACTGCCCTTACCTCGGCTTCAATCGGACTTGACCCTGAGTACCTGGGCAGCGACGATGCCATGCGTATATCCTTCATCGGTTTGACCATCGCTGGGGGTACTGGTGACTCAGCCCTGAGCGGCATCTACCGCATGGATGATGCTACGACCAAGGCGTTGAAGGACGGAACCACGGTGGATGTCCATAGCATTACCTACAACGGGTCGATTGTTGTTGCCGGGCGATACAGCACCAACGCTGCTTGGTACTGTCTTGACCCACTGGCGACATCACCGACGGTGTCTGGTACCTCTACCCTGAAGAGACCAGGCGGTACAGGGTTAGTGGTCGTTGCCTGGATGGGTGACGAGGTGGTGGCAGCAACCTCAGGTGATGAGAGTGCCTTCGCCATCTCCAGGAATAACGCCAAGTCATTCAACGACATCAGCCTGATTGATACCACTCTCGCCAATCTGACGGACGTGGTTGTGTCAGCTGATGCCAGCATAACCTATCTGGCAACCAGCAATGGCACCGCCACTCGCGGCAGCGTCTGGAGCTACACAGAAGCTTGGGAGAGGGTGCTGTCAGTTCAAAGCGCCGCGGGCTTTATTATCCGCGTCGCCCCTGATGACTCCGATGTGATCTTTGTGGCTGTTGAAGACGCCACCATCATGTACTACAGCGGTGATGCCGGACAGACAAGGTGGCAGACCCGCACCTCCAGGTACGATGTTCAGGACCTGGCGGTAGAGGGTGCTGGTGAGATTGCCTATGTCCTGGTAGAAAGTGATGGCAAGGTATCCAGGTCAACCAATAGTGGCTTTACCTGGGGAACAGCCAAGTCCAGCAAGCTCAATAGTGGTTATACGATATCCAGCCTCGGCGAGGACAAGGTGCTGGTGGGCAGTAAGGACGGCTATGTGTCCTACTCCACCGACGGCATCGATTCCTTTACCAAGATTGGCAAGGTACTTGAAACCGGTGCCCTCTATGTTCAGGTAACAGCCAGTGGACTGGCTACCGATGACTACATCTATGCCGCCAGCTCCCTGAAAGATACGAAGGTTCTGCGCTGGCAGCTTGGCACCAGCACCTCGTGGAAGAACCTCAAGGCTCCTACTTCCGGTAACCACACGGCTACTGGTATAGCTTTGCAGGGTGGTGTCCTCTATGTTATGACTGAGGAAGACTACAATACCGATAATGACAGTGCGACCCTGCGGACGCTTGATCCAACCAATGCCATACCTGCGGCGACTAGGTGGAACACCATACCCAGTGCCGGTGAGGCATTCGACTTAACGCCTCAGGCACTGAAGGTAGGCGGTGGTAGCACCAAGCTGTGGGCGATTGATACCGATACGAATAGCCTTTGGAGCTACACCGATACCCTAACCGATACGGGACCAGCGCTGGTTTCACCCAAGCATGGTTCCACCGTCGCGGTGAATCCGGTAACTGGTTACGCCATGGACCAGGTCTTCACCTGGTTGAAGCCGTCGGACAGCGTCGAGGGTTATCAGCTGAAGATTGCCCTAGACGAGGGCTTCGACGAGAC
>Ga0209991_10000319_pt1 | contig 21483 bp, 20 predicted proteins | sample ChitaG_FD_183167 | JGI IMG/M metagenome (GOLD analysis project Ga0209991, IMG submission 183167) | Deep subsurface microbial communities from South Pacific Ocean to uncover new lineages of life (NeLLi) - Chile_00310 metaG (SPAdes)... | ecosystem: Environmental > Aquatic > Marine > Oceanic >... | reverse complement strand
GAAGAAAGGGATATAAGAACCCTTCAATCATTGAAGTTTATAATGGCTCGTTTTTAAATAGTGTAGGACTTGGAAATCCGGGAATAGATGATTTTATTTCAGAAATTAAAGAAATAAAAAAATTTAAATTCCCATTAATCGTTAGCGTTTTCGGGGATAATACGGATTCTTATATTGATGTTGCCTTAAAAGCAGAAAAGGCAGGGGCTAACGCTATTGAAATTAACATCTCGTGTCCGCATGCTGAAGTCTCTAGCATAGGAATTGATAAAAATCTAACTAATTCAGTTGTTAAAGCTATAAAAGGGAAAATAAATGTCCCTCTATTTGTTAAGTTAAATCCAAATGTAACCAACATGGACGAAATTGCTTTAGCAGCACAGAAGGGGGGCGCCGATGGGGTAGTCGCAATTAATACTCTTGCTGCTATGAAGATTGATATTAACGTAAAAAGACCTATTTTATCGCATGGAAGCGGAGGGCTTTCAGGAAATGCAATCCATCCCATAGCTGTGAAAAAAATCTATGATCTATATAAAATTTTAAATATCCCTATAATTGGATGCGGAGGGGTATCTACTTACGAAGATGTGATTGAATTTTTCTTGGCAGGAGCTTCTGCTGTTCAAATTGGAACAGCTCTTTATCAAGGATATGATATTATCTCCAAAATAAATCAGGGATTAAAAAAATATCTTAAAGAAAGCGGATACGATTCAATCTCTGAAATTAAAGGCTTAGCGCACAATTACAAAACGCAGGAGGTACCCGATTTTGACTAAAAACATGGTTAAAACAGTAAAAATAACGAAAATCATCGACGAATGCCATGGAGTCAAAACTATCATATTTAAAAAACAAGACTTGATAAAGCCTAAACCGGGACAGTTCCTTATGATTTGGTTACCTGGCGTTGATGAAATTCCAATGTCAATATCGTCTTATTCTGATAATGGAGAGTGGTCGATAACTGTTCAAAATGTTGGGGAATGTACTAATTCGATTCACCTACTTAAAATAGGGGATTATATTGGAGTTAGAGGCCCAATCGGTAATTCTTTTTCCATTCCTCAAGAAGAGAATAAGAATCTTTTTTTGATCGGAGGGGGAATAGGGGTAGCTCCACTAAAATTTCTCGCTTCAGAATTGAAAAGACTGAAGCATAATTTTAAGTTAATTATTGGTGCAAAGTTAAAAAGTCAACTCGTATTCAAGAATGATATGAATTATCAGGATCAAGAAGGGTTTGAAGTTCATTTCTGCACTGATGATGGTAGTTATGGAGAAAAAGGATTTATTACAGAAATCTTTAAAAGTCTTATTAAAAGCATGAGCAGGGAGGAGTTGCAAAATACGGTAGTTTTTACCTGTGGTCCTGAAATTATGATGCATAAGTTGCTACACATATGCCTTGAGAATAAAATTGAACTTCAAGCAAGTCTTGAAAGAATTATGAGGTGTGGTTGCGGATTGTGTGGTTTATGCGTTATCGATCCCCTTGGATTATTAGTTTGTAATGATGGACCCATTTTTACTTCAGCTGTTTTAGAGAAAATGGAAGATTTTGGGAAATATAAGAGAGATTTTTCTGGGAAAAAAATCTCAATATAGAAAATTTTTGATTTAAACCAACGAAATCTAACATTAGAAGAAAATATTGTTATTTGATCCAAAAAATACAAAATTTTTTTTCATTTACTACATAATATTCTATATAGAATGAATGAGCTCACAAATTCTGAAATAGAGCATAAAATCTCCAGAGAAATTATAGGTTATTTACTGAAAAATCCAGATACTCCTCGTCATAAAATTACAAACCTTAAAGGAAAATTTGGAAAGAAATATAAGTATCATAAAGTTATAAAGAACGCTCAAATCCTGCATCATGCTACTGAAGAGGAATTACGAGTTATTACACAACTCTTAAAGAGGAGAATAACAAGAACTATTTCAGGTGTGTCTGTCATTGCAATAATGACAAAACCTCTTCCTTGTCCAGGAAAATGTGTTTATTGTCCAGGACAAGATTCCCAACCTGATCAAAAAGTAGCCCAATCTTATACGGGTCATGAACCAGCAGCAATGAGATCTATAAATAATAATTATGATGCTTATAAACAAGTACAAAGCAGAATTGGAGATTTAGAAGCGATTGGCCACAACGTCGATAAAATAGAACTAGTTTGCATGGGAGGTACGTTCTTATCTTCTCCTATTGATTATCAAGAAGAATTTATTAAAGGAGCATATGAAGGAGTAATTGGGAGTAGAGTTATTTCGTTAGAAGCGGCCAAAAAATTAGCGGAGAATTCAAAAAGAAGACTAATAGGATTGACAATTGAAACTCGGCCTGACTATTGTACAGAGTCATATGTAGACATGATGCTGAATTATGGAGCAACAAGAGTAGAAATTGGAATACAAACTGTATTGGATGATGTGTATAAAAAAGTAAATAGAGGACATACAACCCAAGACAGTATTGATGCTATAAGGATTGCAAAAGACGCTGGTTTAAAAATAAATGCTCATATGATGCCTAATCTACCTGGTTCTAACTATTCTAAGGATTTAGAAATGTTTGAAGTTCTTTTTTCTTCTCCCGATTACCGCCCAGATATGTTGAAAATTTACCCTTGCCTGGTAATTAAAGGAACTATATTATATGATTGGTGGAAAGAAGGAGAATTTACCCCATATTCATTAGATGAATTGATTGAATTAATATCAAATGTAAAACAAAAAATCCCTTCTTATGTGAGAATACAGAGAATTATGAGGGATATACCTGCGTTTTTAATTGAGGCAGGATGTAAAAAGAGTAATTTAAGACAATTAATACACAAAAGATTAGAAGAACATAATTCTAAATGTAATTGCATAAGATGTCGAGAATATGGAATTGCTAATAAATCTAAAATGTTTGATGAAAATATATTTGAAGATATTAAATTATATCGTCACGATTATGAAGCTTCTAATGGCCAGGAAATATTTCTATCTTACGAAAATAAAAAGGAAGATTATCTTGTAGCATACTTGAGATTAAGAAAACCTTCAGAATATGCTCATAGACCCGAGCTAAATGATGGAAAAACAATGATAGTAAGGGAAGTCAAAGTTGTAGGCGAATTAGTTCCTAAAGATAGAAAACCGCTTAGGAACACACAACTTCAACATCGCGGATTTGGGAAACTACTAATGGAAAATGCTGAAAAAATTGCTCTTGAAGATTTCGACACCAAAAAATTAGCTGTAATAAGTGGTATAGGTGTGAGGGACTGGTTTTATAAACTTGGTTATACTCTTGATGGATGCTATGTCTCAAAAACCTTAAATGATTAATTTTTTCTATTTCTAAGAAATAAATGAATAGAATTGTTATTATAAAGATTTATGTTTCGTTTTATAATGGCTTTTATTCGGTTTATTTTAATAAGCATTAAAGATCTATACAAAAAAAATTAAATCAAATTCCCTATCTTAAGAAACTAAATTATAGATTTTCCATACAATATATTAAAATTATAAAATGAATTAAAGAGTTCATAGTAGTAGTATATTATTCTCAAATGATTTATTATGTATAACTTCGATTATGAAGAATTAGGATTAATATGTGGCTTAGAAATTCATCAGCAGCTTGATACAAAAACAAAACTGTTTTGTAGATGCCCAAGCAAACTTCAAGGAACTAGGGCGCCAGATTTTAATATAATGAGGTATATGAGACCCGTATTGGGAGAAATGGGCACATTTGATAAAGCTATGCTGACGGAATATAAAAAGGGTAAGACTATCATCTATGAAGGTTACAACGACGTAATTTGTACTTATGAGTTAGACGATACTCCGCCGTTTTCCTGTAATGAGGAAGCTAGAAAAATTGTCTTAAAAATAGCATTACTTCTTAATGCAAACATTATTGAAGAGATGCACGTAAGTAGGAAGAATTATCTTGATGGAAGCGTCCCTTCTGGGTTTCAACGCACGATGATTCTGGGAACAGATGGATACATAACATTGAAAAACGATAAAAAAATCAGAATCGATATATTAAGTTTAGAAGAAGAAGCCGCAAGGAAAATAAAAACTGAAAATAAAACTAATTTTTACAGATTAGATCGCCTTGGAATTCCATTAGTAGAAGTAACAACTAAACCGGATATAAATACACCTGAAGAATGTAGAGAGTGTGCTGAAAGGATTGGATTATTACTGTGGATAACTAATGTGAAAAAAGTACTTGGCTCAATTAGGCAAGATGTTAATGTAAGCATTAAATCTGGAACCAGGATTGAAATTAAAGGAGTTCAAAAATTGAGTTGGATACCCTTATTGATTAATCATGAAATTTCACGTCAACTTAATCTAATAGAGATTAGAGAAGAATTAAAAAATCGAAAAGTAAGTGAAAAAGACATCCCTAAGGAGCCCGTAGATTTAACTAGTTTGATGGCAAAGTCTAAATCAAAGTTCATTGCAACTAGTATAAAATCGGGAAAAAAACTTTACGGTTTCAATTTTAAAGGTTTCAAAGGTATTTTTGGAAAGGAGCTAATGGACGATTATAGATTCGGTACCGAATTAAGTAGTAAAGTAAAAGTCATTTCAGGCATAAAGGGGATTATTCATTCTGACGAAAATTTGCAAAATTATAATTTGTCTATAGACGAAATTAAAAAAATTCAAAATAAGTTGAATTCTAAAGATAAAGATTGTTTTGTTTTAGTTCTGGGAACTACTAAAGAACTCAATAAAGCAGTAGACATAATAATTAATCGAATAAAATATATATTTAAAGGGGTTCCTCCTGAAACAAGAAAAGCTCTTGATAATGGAAATACAGAGTTCTTGAGAGAACTACATGGTGGTGCACGATTGTATCCTGACACTGATTCACAAGCAATAATGAATACAGCTGAAGAAGTTAAACAAATTCAGAATATTCTACCAAACTATCCTTGGGAAATAATTGAAGATTATGCAAAAAAATATAAAGTTGAACAGAGTTCAATTAAAAAATTGATTTTTAAAGGTAAACTATCTCTATTTGATAATTTAATTGATATTTATCCAGACAAACCATCCATTATTATAACAACATTACTAAATACGGCAACAGCAATTAAACGAGAAGGAAAAAAAATAGAAAATATAACTAATGAAGATTATAAAAAAATCTTCCGAGAATTGAAAAATAAAAAAATTGGAAAGGAAGCTATCGAAGACATAATGAGATTAAAAGCAGATTCTCCAAATCTTACTCTCGAACAAACAGTCGAGAAACTAAATCTTAAAAGTCTCTCATATGAAGATTTAAAAATAATAGTTAAAGAAATAGTAAATAAAAACTTAAAAATCATTAAAGAAAAAGGAATGAGATCGATGGGACCGCTCATGGGAGAAGTTATGAAAAAAGTGCGGGGAAAAATAGATGGTGAGATCGTTTCTAAAGAATTGAAAAGACAGATATCAAACAAATTAAAGGAGATGAAATAAGTGGAAGATAAACTAAAGGGGTATAAAGGTAAATCTATAGACATTTTAAAGAAGTATAAAATAGGGATATGGGATATCATTCAAATTACTACGAATAAAACACAATTAAAAGGAATATTAATGCCAAGAAACGAATATTCTGCTCCTGATTTTATAGAAATCAAGTTAGAAAACAATTATAATGTTGGAATAAATGTCTCTGAAATACAAAACATAAAAAAAATTGGAAAAAAAGAAGCGAATTACAAACTTCCGGAAAAGGAATTTCCACATAATAAAGATTTGCCTAAGCTCCAATTGTTAGGAACCGGAGGAACGGTTGCTTCAAGATTAGATTATACGACGGGGGCGGTTATCCCTTCTTTTACCCCTAGCGAGTTATTTAGTTCCGTTCCTGAATTGGCAGAAATTTGTAATCTTGATTGTGAAGTTGTTTTTGAGATATTATCAGAAAATATGAAATTTGAATTTTGGCAAAAATTAGCAGAAAAAGTTAAACAAGCCGTAGATTCAGGATTTGATGGGGTAATAATTGGACATGGAACGGATACTATGTCATTTACTAGTGCCGCTTTATCTTTCATGCTAAAAAACTTAACTATTCCAGTTGTGTTAACAGGAAGTCAAAGAAGCTCCGATCGTCCTTCTTCCGACGCTGCTCTTAATCTGATAAATGCTGCCACTGTAGCTACTTCTGATATAGCTGAGGTTGTAGTAACTATGCTTGGTTCTCCTTCACATGATTATGGATTAATTCATAGGGGGACGCTAGTAAGAAAAATGCATTCCTCTGTAAGAGATACTTTTCGCACTATTGATGATATACCGTTAGGAATGGTAAGAGATAGAAAGGTAAAAATGTTTAAAAATAACTACACAAAACGAAATCAATCTGAAACTACCATCAAAACAAATTTTGAGAAGAAAGTAGCTCTCATTTATTCTTATCCCGGAATGGAAAATGAACAAATTGAATTTTATATAGATAAAGGTTATAAAGGTATAGTATTTGCTGGAACAGGTCTTGGTCATGTGAGTACCCATATTTATGATTCCATAAAAAGAGCGATACAAGAAAATATAACTATTCTCATGACAACACAGACAATTCACGGTTTTGTTGGAATGAACGTCTATTCTACAGGAAGAGAGCTCCAAAATTTAGGTGTCATACCTGGAAGGAATCTTTTACCTGAAGTTGGATATGTTAAATTAGGGTGGGTGCTTGGGCAGACTAGTGATTTAATAGAAATTAAAAATTTATTGTTGACTAATATTGCAGGTGAATTTATAGAAAGAGAAATTCCAATAGCATTTAACTATAACATTGACGAACTTTTAAAAAATAATAAACTCTAATTTTGATTCGATCTTTTAAACTTAAGACTCAATAAATTCTTTCTAAAATAATAAAAAATTTAAACTTTTAATAATTAGATATTACTAATTCGAAATAATAAGTGAACTTTATGGGAAAGCGTATATTAGCTCAAAGGAAAGGATACGGTAACCTATGGGCCCGATCTCCTAGTCACCGACATGTGGGAGAAGTTAAATATCGTCCCTTCAAAAAGAACGAGAAATTGTTAAAATTCAAAGTAATTGAATTTGTTCACGCTCCTGGAAGAGGTGCCCCAATAGCAAGGATAAAGTATGAAGATGGCGAAAAGAGTTTATGGCTTCCTCCAGAAGGAATTTATGAAGGGCAAGAATATATCCAATCTAAAACAGGTTATGGTCAGGAAGTGAAAGTAGGAAATATCTTACCTTTGAGAAAAATCCCTATAGGAACTTTGGTGTTCAATGTTGAGGGAACTCCACAAGATGGTGGCAAATTTGCACGAGCATCTGGAGTAGCCGCCATTGTAAGAAATCGAGCTGGGAAGAACATTGAACTACTATTCCGTTCAAAAAAGACCAAATGGTTTAATGAAAATTGCCTTTGCACCGTAGGAGTAGTTGCAGGTGGAGGTAGAACAGATAAACCTTTCCTGAAAGCAGGAAACGCACACCACGCTTACCGTTCTAAAGCTAAAAAATGGCCAGTTGTTCGAGGAGTCGCAATGAACGCAGTAAGCCACCCCTACGGAGGAGGCGCTAAACAAAGCCCTCATAAGCCAACTACTACCTCAAGAAACGCCCCACCTGGTAGAAAAGTGGGACAAATAGCTGCTAGACGAACGGGACATCAGAATTAAAATACATTTTTGACTATTTTTAAAAAATAACTTTGCAAACAAAGCAAATTTAATTAGATATTTGCTTTTTAATAAAATTTTAAAATAAGAATAATAATTGATCTAAGATTATTTTAATTATAGAAATTACAAATCTATAAATTTGACATGGAACATAAATTTATTAATCCCGTTGAAACTCGTTATCGAACAGAATTAGCTGAACTCTTTACAGAAGATAAAAAATTAGAGTATTGGTTAAAAGTTGAGGCCGTATTAGCAAAAGCACATGCAAAATTAGGTAATATTCCTCAAGATGCCGCTATGGAAATTAGTAAGAAAGCTAATTTAAAATATGTGAAATTAAACCGGGTAAAAGAAATCGATAATGAGATACATCACGATTTAATGGCTATGGTTAAGGCTTTATCTGAGCAATGCGACGGTTCTGCTGGGAATTACGTTCATTTGGGGGCAACAAGCTATGATATTGAAGATACGGCAACAGCACTTCAGTTAAGAGAAGCGTTAACAAATACAATAGAATCTTTAAGAAAACTTCTAGCAGCACTAATAAAGGTTATAGAAGATAAAAAACATCTCGTTTGTATTGGCAGAACTCACGGACAACACGCTATTCCAACTACGTATGGAATGAGATTTAGTGTTTGGGCATATGAAATAGATAGGCATTTAGATAGATTAAAAGAGACTCTAAACCGTATATCATTTGGCAAAATGTCGGGTGCTGTGGGAACTATGGCAAGTTTTGGTGAGAAGGGTATTGAAATTCAGAATTTTATAATGAAAGAGCTTGATTTACATCCTGCATTAATAACAAACCAGATAATTCAAAGAGATCGTCATGCTGAGGTAATTTTTTTAACTACATTAATTGGACAATCATTAGCTAAGATTTCAAGACAATTCCGAGTGCTCCAAAGAAATGAAATTGCTGAGATGTTTGAACCCTTTAAAAAGAGCCAAGTTGGCAGCTCAACAATGCCTCATAAGAGAAATCCGCATAAATCTGAAAGAATCTGCAGTTTAGCTAGAATTTTAAAATCTAATATAATTCCTGCTTTAGATAACATCGTTTTAGAAGATGAAAGAGATTTAACGAACTCTGCGAATGAGAGGATAATTTTTTCTGAAAATTTCATTCTCTTAGATTATATGATAATACAACTAACTAAAAACATCGAAGAAGTTGAATTTGATGAAATTAAAATCGAAGAAAATTTAAATCTTACTAAGGGAGCTTTTTTATCTGAAAAAGTTATGGTTAATTTAGTTAAAAAGGGTATTGGAAGACAAGAGGGACACGAAATTTTAAGAAATGCAGCAATAAAAGCAAAACAAGAAAATCGTATTCTTAAAGAAATTTTAATCAAAAATCCGAACATTGCGGAAGTTTTTACAAAAACAGAAATTGACGATTTATTAAATCCTCATAAATACTTAGGAAAAGCTGTTGAACAAACTGAAAATATACTAAAATTTCTGAAAAATAAATATCAATTATAAAAATGTCTGACGAAAAAGATATTTACTCTCAATTAGGGGTTTCTTCTAAAAAGGAAGATGTCCATAAAGCAATAAAATCCATAGATCAAGGCTTATTTCCTGGATCATTTTGTAAAATTGTACCAGATATTGGTAAGAGAAATGAATACTGTTCCGTTTTCCATTCTGATGGAGCGGGTACAAAATCTAGCTTAGCGTATATGTATTATAAAGAAACAAATGACATCTCTGTATTTAGGGGGATAGTAAGAGATGCCATTGTTATGAATATAGACGATATGTTGTGTGTTGGGGCTACAGGAAATTTTTTTATATCAAATAATATTGGTCGAAATAGCCGTTATATCTCTGGAGAAATAATCAATACGATTATTAAAGAATATTATCGCTATAGTAAAAAGTTGTCTGAATATGGTTTAAATACAATGGTGTGTGGGGGCGAAACAGCCGATGTTGGGGATATCGTGAAAACAATACTTATAGATGCTTCGGTTTTTTCATCGATGAAAAGAAAAGATGTAATTAATGCGTCAAACATAAAAGAAGGGGATGTAATAATTGGATTAGCTAGCAATGGTAAATCCTCATACGAGGATAATTTTAATAGCGGAATGGGGAGTAATGGGTTAACTTTAGCTAGACACGGACTTCTCTCTCACATTTATTACGAGAAATATCCTGAATGTTATGATCGAAACCTTGACGGACAACTTGTCTTTTTTGGAAATTATCAACTTACAGATAAGATTAAAGGATTGAGTTTGAATGTCGGAGAGGCACTTTTGTCTCCAACTAGAACTTATGCTCCATTGTTATTGGATGTGTTGAAGCAATATCGTGAGGAAATTCACGGAATTATTCATAACACTGGGGGAGGTCAAACAAAAATCCTCAATTACGGTAATGGTATTGGATATTTGAAAAATAATCTTTTTAAAATCCCTAAAATATTTGAAATGATTCAAAAATCTTCAGAAACTCATTGGAAAGAAATGTATCAAGTGTTCAACATGGGACACAGAATGGAAATCTGTTGTGATGAATCAATTGCTAAAGATATTAATAAAATAGCTAAGAAATTCAATATCGAATCAAAAATTATTGGCCAATGCGAAAAATCGCTCTCGAATAAGAAAAATCTGCTGGAAATTAAATCAGAATTCGGATCGTTTAACTATGAGCAAAATTTTATGAGTTAGTTTTGAATTGATGGAAAAATTTGATGTAATTTGTATTGGGGCGGCACTTATTGATCTTGTAGCTCAAGTAGAAAGACACCCTTCTGATGATGATGAAGTATTCGTATCTAATTTAAGCTTATTATCTGGTGGGGCTGCTGCGAATACAGCTTATGCTTGCGCAAAAATAGGCTTATCTACAGCCTTTGTTGGAAAATTAGGGCAAGGAGACATCTTCACTGATAAAATAATTAGTGATTTTAATGATGTTTTAGTTGAAACTAAGTTAATTAAATATTCTAATCTCTATAAAACGGGGTCTGCGTATGTGGCATTAGATGAAAAGGGAGAAAGGAGGATATATGCTCATAGTGGTGCCGCTAATTACCTAACTAAAAACGATCTTTTAGAAGAAGAGATTACAGCCACTAAACTAATCTTTTTAAGTAGCCTTAGAAATATAAAACCCTTATTACACGCAGCAAAAATAGGTAGAAAACATAATATACCTGTGATTCTGAACCCAGGTATGTTGATTATCGACCAAGGTTTCGACTACATCAAAAACTTGTTAGAGGAAATCGATGTATTAATAATCTCTCAAAAAGAATTTAAAACTCTTTTTAAAATCAAAGAAAATGATTTAAGTGAAGATTCAATTAGAGAAAGATCAGTTTCATTATTCGACTTAGGCGTGAAAGTTATTGTTGTTACACTTGGCGAAAAAGGAGCATTCTTATTAACTTCTAAGCGTGATGAGCTAATACAATCGTTAAAATTAGAAAAAGTAATAGATACAACTGGAGCTGGTGATGCTTTTTCTGCAGGTTTCATTTATGGTTTAGTCCAAAATTTAAACCTAAAATTTGAACACCTAAGAAAGAATGTAAAAATTGGCAATTTTGTAGCTGGCAATTGTATCCAAAGATTAGGTGCGAGAAACGGAATTCTAGGGAGAAATGAATTAAAAACTTTTTTAGGCAATACAAATAAAAAAATTTAAAATATTTCCATATAACTATCTTTTATTCATAAAACTTGGTGGCAAATATAAATCATGGGAAGAAATGAAAGCCCTTTAAAAACAATATTAAGGCAAAGAGTTTATTACCTATTAGAAGTATTGATAATCTTTCTAGGTATTTTTATTTTCATGTTTATTCTTACTTTTCTGTTACCATCTTTAATTGATGTTAATTCTGTGATTTATGAACCTCTTTATTATTTATTAAGAGCTGTAATTCCTATAATCGCGATCCCTCTATTTTTGTATTTGTCAACATTTATAATGGAAAAACAGAGAAAAAAATTAATTTTAAAGGAAGATATTAGTCCATCAAGAAACTTTTTAAGCCTATTTAATATAACTAAGAAGAATTTTAAATTTCAACTTTTATACGGTGTATTATTGCTTTTTTTAATTTTCATACCCTTAGATTTTTTTACCTATTTCTTCTCACCTGAGATGCTCTCTTTTATGTCCGAAGCTCTAAATCCTGCTGGGGAGTTCTCTTTAAATTCTTACTTTATGGAGAGTTATTTTGTTTTTCTTCTGTCTGTTATTATAATACAAATTTCTGTCGCTATATATGAGGAATCCTTAGTAAGAGGTTTCTTTACCAATAGAGGAAGAGATTACGTTAACAGAATGTCTGCTGTAATATTACCATCCTTTTTCTTTGGATTAGGACATTTTGGTTATATCTTTACAAGACCTTCACCAGGATTTCCTATAATCTTTCCTATTATTTGGTTTCTACAAACCTTCTTTGTAGGGATTATTCTTGCAATGGTAGTCCTAAGAAAACATTGGATATTTCCAGCGATCTTTGCACATACTCTAAATAATGTTATCTCCGCTCACGCAATTTGGAACTATATAAATGGTAAAGAGTTTTCATTTATGAGCATGTATGTTTATTTACCTTTACTTATTATAGGGATACTGCTGTTTGTTTGGCAATTCTCAAGAATTAAAGAAAGTTTATTAGTAGGTTTTAAAGAATTCAAGACCTATTTCGCACGCGATAAGAATATAGAAGAGACATCTTTAGATACGATTATAAGGATAATAATGGACTTATTATTCGGATTGATTATTTTTTTGATAGGAGCAATTATTATATTATAGCGAGAATAAAAAGCAATGGTTAAATTTGGTATAATTTCTGACACACATTTATCAACTAACGATGATATTAACCTATCTAAAACTTTATTTAGTCAACTAAAAGAAATTTTCTTAGATGTTGACGAAATTATACACGCAGGAGATGTTATTGAACCGTTTATTTTAGATCTTTTAAAAAAAATAGCGTCAGTCCGGTGTGTAAAAGGGGAATCTGATAAAATAACGGGGTTAGATGAATTTATCAAATTTCCGGTTAACAATTACAATATCGGCGTTATTCACAAGAAACCTGAAAATTTAGAAGATTTTTTTAAAAAAAATAACATCCATATTCTTGTTTTTGGGCATACTCATCAACCGCTCATAAAAGGTACACCGTATAACACTTTATTGGTTAACCCAGGAAGTCCAACAACACCTAAAGCACCACCACCAAAAAGAGGATTTGAAAAACCAATAGCTAGACCGACCGTTATAACCCTAAAAATTGACGAAGATAATATTTTATCTACTTTTATAATAAATCTCAAAAATTCATAAAAATAAAGTTAAATATTATATTGTTCATATTAATTATACATAAAATAAAGAAAACTGATAGTATATTATAATAATAATAGCTGAGTGTTTATTCATATGGTTTCAAGGCTAGAACTTGTATTAAAAGAACTAAACGAGAATGGAAACTTTAGAGCATCCTTGTTTTCAACATCAACGGGATTAGTTTTAGCTTCCCAAAAATCAGAAGATGTTGATGATAGAGTAGTTGCCGCCATGAGCTCGTTATTGAGCGATGCAGCATATAAAGCTTCTGAGGAAATGAACTTGTCCCTCCTATCGAGTTTAAAAATTAAATATTTAGAAGATTATATTGTGTGTAGAAACATAATTATGCCAGATAAAAAAACGCAGTTTATCTTAGCAGTTTTATCTAAAAATCCCGAATCAAACGAAATCGAATCTTATTACGATCAGCTTCTCGATTGGGCAGTAGATAACGCGACACCAGATTTGGAAAAACTCTCTTCTATTTAAGAATCATTTAATTTCCTGCCTTTCTTATTTTGTTATCGATGTACAGAATTTATATGCTTCTTGAGCGACTTCTTCCTCAAACCCTATGTAAAAATGGTCAGCGCCCTTAATTATTTTATAATTCTTTGGTTCTAAGTAAAAATTATAGTGCTTCTCAAAATTTTCATAAAGAGCTAGCATATCCTGATTTCCTTGAATGAATAATTTAGGTTTTTCACTTTGAGAAAGCTCTTTATATTTTAAACCCATAAAGTCCCAAGGAAACGAAATAGCGCAATATGCAACTATCTTTTTAGAATAATTTACTACAGAGCAACCTATAGCAGCACCGTAGGAATAACCGCAGATTATTATTTTTTCGAAATGTTTCTCGTTTAAAAGAAAATCAATACAAGTTTTCGTATCAATTAATTCTCCAGTTCCATCAGTGTGTTTTCCCGATGATTTTCCAACCCCCCTAAAATTAAACCGTAAACATGAAATACCATTTTGAGTGAATTTGTTAAAAACACCAGATACCACATTGTTATACATATTGCCCCCATATTTTCCCTTTTTAAGGATTTAAATCCCGAAAAATTGAGGATGTGGGTGGCAAATTAAAACAACAAAAGGTAAATTTTCTGTGTTCGATAGAAACAACTCGGCTTCAAGGCTATCTTCATTATTATTAATTAATATTTTATCAAATCCATCCATAATTTTAATTAGTTTTTAATCTATAATAATAATACTGTATAAAGAATCTGGTGAAAATGAGTTATAATCGTATCCTAATTGAAAAAAAATTAAAAAAATTTCTAATAGAAGACAATTCATTTGTTGACATTAGTTCAAAATCAATTCCTATAAAATCTATCTCACAAGCAAAAATTATAGCAAAAAGCGATGGCTACATATCTGGATTAGAAGAATTGGAGATATTATTTCAAATTCTAAAGGTTGACATTACATTCAAGAAAGAAGATGGTGATCAAATCCAAAATGGAGATATCATAGCAGAATTGTATGGAAAAACTAAAGATATCTTGCTAGGTGAAAGAGTGGGATTAAATCTTCTGTGTCATATGAGTGCGATAACAACAACAACTCGTAAATTTGTAAAAATAATTGAGGAATCCGGAAAAGGAGTAAAAATAGCCTGTACTAGAAAAACCTTACCTGGTTTACGCTTGTTTGAAAAAAAAGCGGTAGAAATCGGAAAAGGAGACACCCATCGCTTTAATTTAGATGATATGGTTCTTTTAAAATCAACCCACTTAAAATTTTATAACGGAGATGTAGCAGAGCTTCTCAGAAATATAAAGCTTAAAGTCAGCTTCACAAAAAAAATAGAGATTGAAGTGGAAAAAATTGAGGATGTCGTAATAGCTGTAATAAATGGAGCAGATATAATAATGCTGGATAATATGAACCCTGATAAAGTTCAAGATGCAATAAATTTGTTAAAGCAAAAAAAATTACGCGATCAGGTTATTATTGAAGTTTCTGGAAACATAACACAAGATAATATAGTAGATTATTTAATCTCAGAACCAGATATTATAAGTACGAGTATTCTTACCCAAAAACCTACTGAATTTGTAGATTTGTCCCTTCAACTTGGTTAAACATGATTATTATTAATTAATCGATAATAACTTCATGAATTGAACTAATTACATCTTTAATCTTAACAATCGCTTGGTAAAGATCCTTAATCATTCCGAATTCTCCTACTACTAAAACAATTTCAATTTTTTTTTCTGCAATTCTCCAATCAGTTACCGCCTTAATAATAGAGTGAAATTTATGATAAAGCTCAGAAATCTCATCTGCAATCGGTTCTTTGAACGGATAGACAAGATTTATATTCATTATTCGATATCCTTCTAAGTTTTCGAAACTTTCATGAATTTCAATGAATTTCAAGATTGAATCTCTCAATGCTTCGCTTTTAGAATTAAAACCACTCTTATTTCGAACTTTCTCAAATCTATCTAACAAGTCATCGCTAATTTGCAGAGATATGATTTTCATTATATATTTTATAAGACTGGGTCATAAATAAGTGTATAAAATTTCTTTTAAACAAAATAATTTTAGAGAAATTTCTTATAGTTTCTAAAATCCCTTTAAAGTCAACTTTCCCCGATCCCAGTGGTGAATTATTATCGGAATATGAATAATAAATGTAAAAAAGAAAGGAAAATATGTGATGTTCTTATATTAAACATCTAATATGGGATTTGACCGGCCTGACCAGGCATTTTTTTTCACTTTGTTTGTTATGTGTTTTGTATTTAACTAATCTTTTTTTAATTTGAAGCCAAAAATGAATGATTTATGTTTAATTTTTTCAAGCTTATTTATTAATTTGAAAAAATTTATTTAAACTCCTAAAAAGGTGAAAAGTAATTATCAAAAGATAACCAATTCATGCTTTTTGGGATTTTTTAATATAATTTTTTATCAATGTAGGTCAAAACAATTCTAAATACTTTACATCGTCAAGTTTGGTGCAAGACGTTCCAGTGAATGAAACTATAAGAAGTATTCTTCGATGTATATACAATAAGTGTCATATTAAATCTGAAGGTAAAATTGGATTAGCGAGAAGATATCGAAAATCTCTAACTGAAGGAGTCTCTCCGTACTTCTTTTTTATGAGGGTGCTTCCAAGCTGATACACAAAAGCGTTTTTTGAATAAACTGGGTTAGAGATTCTTATAAGTTGATTTTTTATATTCTCTTTACTAACAATTTCAAAATTTGTTCCATATTGCATCAATTCCTCGTCGTTATATTTATCAATAAGCGCATGATATGCAAAATTATACCAAAAAAGCGTTATTTTCCCTTTTACTTTGTTTTGTGCTATCATTATTTCAAGAGAAACTTCGTTTGATGAATCTGGACACAATTCTCGTAAACTAATTTCTACTGCTTCCCGATTTGAAAAGAGTATTTTTACGGCTAAATCTGCAATCCCTTCTGAGATTATTAGTTTAGGGCTATGTAGCAGTAGTACTAAGTGTTCAAATTGATTTAACTCGCGATATAACCTCTGTTCTTTGATAATAAATTCTGTATGATGCCCTGGGTATCCTTCGTGAGCGGTGGCAGACAGAAGAGTGGTCCAATACATGTCATAATTTGGATTAACTTCTATTCGGGAGCAATAATTACCCAAGTACCAATTATAATAAGACCATTTTACTTCATCGTTATTTTTAACTAATTCTAAAACAATTCGTTCTTTTTGAGGTAAGAGGTTGACAAATAACTCTTTAGTTCGCTCTCTCGTGATGTTGAGGGCTTTTTTAACTAATTCAAATACTTTACCCTTAGGAACAGTTCGGCGTACTCTTAAATCGTTCATTCTTTTTTCTAAACTCCCAGGACCACCATATGCTGCATTAAACTCTTCTTTTAAGTTATCTAATTCAGATTCTTTAACTGGTTGCAAGACTATATCATATAGCCTTAAAAATTGTTCCTTAATAGAAATCTCGGTACTATTTAGGATTTCAATGGAAGTCCTCATCGCTGTTAATATTTTTTCTAAGTATCGCTCTCGTTTTTTATCGTAACCTTGTTTAAACAAATCTTTTTGTAGATTTTTGCAATCGGTTAGTAATTTGTTTGGTGAAGTTAAAACCTCATTATCAACGATTTTTCGTAATTTTTTAGGACCAATATAAAAATCTACATATCCCTTATTATGTTTGTCTATGCGAAGTGCTAAAAGCAGAAATATTATTCCATATTCAGATGACTTCATAATCAAACTAAGCATTTTTTAAATAAATCTCTTATCAAATTACTTTTTAAATTTCTCATGATTAACTTTTAAAGTTAAATAGAAATTTCTCCAAGAAACTATTGCGAAGTTAGATTGTAGATTGGCGATAGAGTAAAGATCTTAAAAATATCGCAGAACAGAACTTGCTAAAAATTAACACTGCTATAGATAAATTAAAAAATGGAGATGATTTGTAAAAATAGTAGTTTCGTATAATGGAATAATTGCATTTGCTTATAAAAATCGATTAATATAATCGATGCTCTCTTGTAGGTTCTTATTGGAGGATAGTTCTATAACTAACGCCCCTTTATAGTCGTAGCTGTTAATTACATTTAGAATTTTTTTAAAGTTAACTTTCCCAGACCCAAGGTTCGGATGAGTATCTGATTCGGTCGTAAAGTTTTCAACGAGATGAACATTTCTTATGATCTTGTGATATCGTTCCCATAATAAATTTACATCTCCATTATTGGTGTAAAAATGACTAGTATCGTATGTGAGGAATAAATCTGATCTGCTGATAACGTTTAATATCTCTTCGATATTATCTTGATCTAACATAATATGCGTATTTTTAGGCATATTCTCTAAACAAATAGTTAAGTTAAGTTTATTTGTAAAATCTAATAAAACATTTATTGCACTAGCTAACTGTTTTCTATTATAATCTCTTATCGACTCCAACAAGAAATTTGCCAAACCTGGATGTATCGTCATCGTATCAACATTGAATTCTTTACATAATTTAGTAGTCTCAATATAAACTTCTGTTGAAGCTTTTGAGATTAAATCATTATGAGAGCATAAGTTAACATCGATGAATGGACCATGTATTTGCTTTTTCATTGAGTAAGAGTTTAATAAATCAATAAACTCTTCTCTTTTAGTATCTGTAAATATATTTTGTGGATCTACTACTATTTCTACGACATTAATTCCTTTTTCTTCAGCAAAATTAAGGCATTCTTCTGTAGATTGGAAAAACATATTGGTAATATCTTTATCCTCGTTATTAAGGCCATAATCAATAATATGGCCCAACGAACTTATCCCTAACTCCATCTTATCATACACTCAACCCTTTGTTTTTCGCATCCTTTTAGGATAACTAGCGAATAATCCGTTAAACATCTTTTCGTGTTCCTCAAGATTTTCCTCAGGGATAATTAATGGGTCTCCAATTTGCAGTGCACCCCAATACACTTTTGCCAACTTTTCTAATATTACAGCAAACCGAACTGCGTGATCTAAAGATTTTCCGCATATAATTGCCCCATGATTTGCCAGTATCGCTGCGTTATTTCTACCTAGCGCTTTCAACGCACTTGATCCCATTTCTTCTGTGTGGGCTTCAGTAATGCTAGTACATCGAATTTCCCCACCGAGAAAAATTAATTGTTGTTCCATGATAATTGGAATGCTTCTTCTTAGAACTGAAAGCATAGAAATATAAGAGGAATGATTATGAATAACACATTTAACTTTAGGTCTATCCCTATAAACTGCTAGATGCATTTTAACTTCCGTGGATGGAATTTTACCTGAGCCTAATACATTTCCATCTAAATCCATATGAACAATTAGCTCCGGACTTAATAAGTTATATTTTGATGAAGTGGGAGTAACTAGTATTTCATTTTTATTGATTCTTACACTAACATTACCTTCTCCATCCTCAACTAACCCTTTACTATATATCTCTTGAGCTCCTCTTACGACTTTTTTTCGAAGTTGTTCTAACTTATCAGTTTCCATATGATTTTATATTAAAGATAGATTAAAAATGTATTTTCATAGAATTAGATATTCATTAGAGATGAATTATGTGAGTTTGCAATTTTAATTTAATAATTCAACATAGTCCAACTTTTTTTATTTTATTTGGAAATACTTACAATGTCTATATTAAAGCAATTTATTAAAAACGATTAAAAATGAGCCGATTTATCTTACATTGCGACTTAGATTGTTTTTTTGCTGCTGTTGAGGAACGAGATAACCCAAAATATATAGGAAAACCTGTAATAATAGGGGCAGACCCAAAAGATGGAAAAGGAAGAGGTGTAGTCAGTACCTGCAACTATCAGGCCCGGAAATTTGGACTTCATTCTGCGATGCCTATATCCCAGGCTTATAAAAGATGTCCTCATGGTATCTATCTACGTCCCAATTTTGAGAAATACCACAAAGCCTCAAAAGAAGTAATGGAGATTGTTAATTCCTTTTCAGATATGTTTCAACAGGTAAGTATTGACGAGGCATATCTAGATGTATCAAATAAGTGTATAAATTTAAAAGAGGTTAGAGGATTAGCTGAAGAAATAAAAGACGAAGTCCAAAAAAAAGTAGGCATTACAATCTCGATAGGGTGTGCTCCAACTAAATCGATTGCTAAAATTGCCTCAGATTGCAATAAACCAAACGGAATTACTATTGTCGAACCACATCAAATAAAAGATTTTTTAAAAAATTTTGACATCATCAAAATATCCGGAATAGGAGCCAAGTCCAAACTATATTATAACAAAAAAGGGATTAAAACTATCGGTGACATCATTAATCTTACACTTCCTAAAATGGTTCAATTGTTTGGAAAAAACGGAGAATGGGTATGGAATGTTGCAAACGGCTTTGACAAGAGAGAAGTAAAAGAGTTTCACGGCGATAGAAAATCTATTAGTAAGGAACGAACTTTTTATGAGAATACCGACGATCTTAACGTGATTTTATCTAAACTTGAAGAAATAAATGATAGAATTCATAAGAATGTAATTAAAAATAAGATATATTATAAAACGGTAACTCTTAAAATAAGACTGGAGGGATTTATAACATACACTCGTTCAAAATCCTTTACTCATCATGTTCAAGATAAGAATCAGGTATTAAAAGTAATTATTGAGCTCTTGAATCAATTTTCTACAGTGAATAAGAAAGTTAGGCTTGTTGGAATAAGATTATCAAATTTAGAAAAAGCTCCAAGTGTAGCACAAACTACATTGATTAATTATTTAGAAGTATAGCTCACATTACTTAACTAGTTTTGAGAATTTTACTCGATTTTAGAGCGTTTAATAATTCCCGGTGCCTAATCCCATTTGATGCAATTAGGCCAGGCGCGGTAATCTTACACTTATCGTTTACATATTGAATCGGATTGCCTCTTATATCTGTGATCATTCCGCCAGCTTCTTTAACTAACAACTCACCTGGCAAAAAATCCCATGTAAATGAGCGTTGCATATTCATAGGTTTAATATATATTTCAGAAGAACCATCGGCAACCATGCATAGTTTTGCCATGCTGTCTAATGGAATAAAATTTGTTATACCGAGTGACCGGGCAAAATCCAACACCCAAGGTTGATTATAGTGTAAAGAATGACATATTCGAAATTTCTTAATTTCTTTTTTATTACTTACACTTATCTTAGTAAAGTTTTGGTCTCCATGCGATACATTAGCCCCATGGTTTTTTTCTGCTGAAAAGATAGTTAAGCTTGTATTTTTATAATTAGGCACACCTATAGCACATATTGTTGGTTCGGCTTGAAACATAAATCCCATTCCAATAGCGTATGCTAAGCCCTTTTGGAAACCTTTAGTACCATCAATTGGATCAACTGTCCATTGACGTTTAGAACTAGAACCACGATAGTTTAGAGTTTCTTTCAGATTTTCTTCAAAAGTTATATTTAATGAGTTATAACATCTTTTAATTATGTTTTCAGCATCTGAGTCTATAAAAACGCTACTTTCCTCTTCGGCAATGATTTGATCTTCTGGAAAATATTTCTTAATTTCAGATATTATAAAAATTTGAGAAGCAAAATCCGCTAAAGTAACTGGAGAATCGTCCTTCTTTATAAAAGACAAATAATTTTTAGATCTAAACCATTCTGTAATTATTGAAGCCTGTTTAACTAAATCAACTGCTAAGGATAATTCTTTATCGTAACCTACCACATAAATCACATCATCTTTGAAAAATATTGCTATAATTCTATTTATAGCTTATACTAAATTTTCTTAGAATCCTTAAATAGGTCAAAGATATCCATTTCATAATCTATTGTATCTTCAGGTAATAGATTTGGCTCCTTAATTAATTTAGCAAGATAATATGTCTTTGATCCTCTCTCT
>Ga0209991_10000318_pt1 | contig 21488 bp, 20 predicted proteins | sample ChitaG_FD_183167 | JGI IMG/M metagenome (GOLD analysis project Ga0209991, IMG submission 183167) | Deep subsurface microbial communities from South Pacific Ocean to uncover new lineages of life (NeLLi) - Chile_00310 metaG (SPAdes)... | ecosystem: Environmental > Aquatic > Marine > Oceanic >... | reverse complement strand
CTGGAGCTGGGGCAACGCCTTCCGGAAGCAACCGCCTTTCAATACTCTGAGGACAAGGGGTTGAGCTTTGACCAAGGGGGCTATCCCGTCTACTTCGGCACCGGCGACATGGCCGAGAAAGTGGCTATCTTGAATGCCTTGCTCCAGGACCTTACGTCTAAGGGGGTTAAGCCGGAGTTCGTGGACCTGCGCTTCAAGGAGAGCCCTTGCTACAAGTACTAGCGAAGCTCTGCCTCAAACCGACGAGCTACTCTGCTCACGCTGGACGCTAGTCCGGCGGCCGACGGGCGGACTAGCGTCCGCCGGGAGCGGGGAAGAATCTTGACTCATTCGTCAAGAATTGGGCTTGTGAAGATGCCAAGTTACCGGTACTTAAGCCCTCGCTGAGGTCGGAGCGCTCGCCGAGGGTTTGTTCGAGCCGTCCGCCTCTGGACTGGTGCTCAACGGGAGCTTGAGTTTTAGGATAAGTTCTTAGTAATTGGGCGAACTGATATGTGGTTACCGATCATCGGCTTGCTGGCTGGCATCATCATTGGCTCCCTCTTTTCCATGAATATTCCCAGGCAGTACTCGCGCTACACCGCCATGGCTATCCTGGCTGCTTCGGATTCTATGTTAGGCGCGGTGCGGGCCCAACTGGAGGGCCAATACGACAACAAGATTTTCATTAGTGGCTTTTGCATCAATGGTCTCTTGGCTGGATCTCTGACCTTCGTAGGCGACCGCCTGGGTGTCGAGCTCTACTATGCGGCTATCGTGGCCTTCGGCGTCCGCCTCTTTAACAACTTGGCCATTATCCGCCGCCATTTCCTCTAGCTTATCGGATATTGCCTGTCGCAGGTCGCAGCAGTTGAATGGGCGATAAGCGATAGAGAAATGGACGATAAGTCATAGGCTAAAAGTGAGGATCGCATTGGAGAGAACCATCGTAGGCATTGACGTTGGCACGACTAAGGTTTGTACCCTGGTCGGCGAGGTGGACGAGGAGGGCGCCTTGCACATCGTGGGCGTAGGCGTGGTTCCCTCGAAGGGGTTGCGCAAAGGGATGGTGGTCAACGTCAGCGAGACCACCGAGGCCATCGCTGCCTCTGTAGAGAAGGCGGAACGCGTCTCCGGCTATGAGATCGGGCGGGCTCACGTTGGCGTGGCCGGTGCGCACATTTCTTCTTTCAACAGCCGGGGCGTGGTGGCTGTCTCGAGGGGCCACAGCATAACCCAGGACGACGTTGACCGCGTGCTGGATGCGGCCCTGGCCATTGCTATCCCCCACAATCGCGAGGTCATCCATGTCATACCCCGCGGCTATACCGTAGATGGGCAAGATGGAGTGCGTGAGCCTCTGGGTATGCACGGCTTCCGCCTGGAGGTGGAGGCCCACATCATCACCGGGGCGGCAACCTCCATCTATAACCTGGTTAAGTGTATCAACCAGGTGGGCATCGAAATCGACGAACTCGTCTTGGCCCCCTTGGCTTCAGGAGAGGCGGTTCTGACCGATAATGAGCGGGAGATGGGCGTCGTCCTGACCGACATCGGCGGGGGCACCACGGATATGGCTATCTTCATCGAGGGCAGCATCTGGCACACCGTGGTGCTGCCCATCGGTGGCAATCATTTGACCAACGATGTGGCCGTCGGCCTTCGCGCTCCCTTCGGTACGGCCGAGGAGATCAAGGAGAAATATGGCTATGCTCGTTCGGAGGGCGTCGCTGCGGATGAGACCATTGACGTGGCCGTCTTCGGCTGGGACTCATGGCAGGCTATCTCCCGCCGGTTTCTCTCCGAGATCATTGAGGCCCGAGCTACAGAGATATTCAGCATCATGCTGCAAGAGGTGAAGCGTTCCGGCTATGATGGTCTGTTGCCGGCTGGCGTCGTCCTCTGTGGGGGGACGGCACAGTTGGCGGGGATCAGGGAATTAGGCCGTGAGATATTGCAATTGCCAGCGCGGATTGGTGCGCCTCGTGATTTGCAGGGCTTAGTTGATGTGCTCTCTAGCCCCGCCTACGCTACCAGCGTTGGCTTGCTGCTCTGGAGGTTGCGCGAGGAAGCTGCCTTACCTCCCAGGGAGAGGCCAGGTGGCCTTTGGCAGCGCCTCGTTCAGTGGCTTAGATCTTTTCTGCCAGGCTGAGGTTCGAGGGGGCATTCGCATTTAGCGCCTGATTAATCAAAACAACACTGCAAGGAGGAAAAAGATGCAAGGCATACCGGAAGTGGAAAACTTCGCTCAGATCAGGGTGGTGGGGATTGGTGGCGGTGGTTCCAATGCCGTCAACCGCATGATTGATGAGGGGTTGCAGGGCGTCGAGTTCATTGCCATTAACACCGATGCCCAGGCCCTGATGCTATCCAACGCCGCCCGACGCATCCGCATCGGCGAGAAGCTGACCAAGGGCTTGGGTTCAGGTGGCGACCCCGAGATCGGCCTCAAGGCAGCGGAGGAGTCCAGCGACGAGCTCTACGAGGCCCTCAAAGGTTCGGACATGGTCTTTCTCACCGCTGGCATTGGCGGCGGGACGGGGACGGGAGCCTCACCTATCATTGGCCAAATCGCCAGAGAGGTGGGAGCCTTGACCATTGGCGTGGTCACCAAGCCCTTCAGCTTCGAGGGCCGGCGCCGACAGCAGGTAGCCGAGGAAGGTATTGAGAAGCTCAAGGAGCAGGTGGACACCCTCATCGTTATCCCCAACGACCGCTTGCTGGAGATCGTGGACAAGAAGGCTTCCCTTCAGCAGGCGTTTGGGGCGGCCGATGATGTGTTGCGTCAGGGCATCCAGGGCATCTCGGAACTGATCACTGTGCCTGGGCTTATCAATTTGGACTTTGCCGACGTGCGGTCCATCATGGCTGAGGGTGGGGCCGCACTGATGGCTATAGGCCGGGCCAGCGGCGACAACCGAGCCGTCGAGGCAGCACAGGCGGCTATCTCCAGCTCCCTCCTGGATATCACCATTGATGGAGCGCGGGGAATCCTCTTCAACGTCACCGGTGGGCTCGATCTAAGCCTCTTCGAGGTCAATCAGGCGGCGGAGATCATCAAGGAGACGGCTCATCCAGATGTTAACATCATCTTCGGGGCCGTCATTGACCCTGAGAGGGAGGATGATATCCAGATCACGGTCATCGCCACCGGATTCGACTTGACGGATCAGCGGAAGTCCACTGCTGCTAAGCGGGCTATTGAGTTCCCGGTACGCACCTTTGACAGGGAAGACCTAGACATTCCGGCCTTCCTGCGCCGCTAAGCATAACATCATAATTTCTCACCTGCTCATCAGATAGTGTTATAGGCCTACCCTATAAGCAATAGGTTAGTTACGCCTGCTTGTTGACATTCTGACTTTAGGGGATGAAAGACTCACCATGGCTAGGCGAAGTTTTCTAGCGTTTCTCCCTTCGTAACCATCCCCCTGCTCCTGCTAGACGCTGGTCCAGCAGCTTTTTCCGCCTCTTCGGGGCTCACTTAACATGGGTTCCAGCGTTTTATCGCCATTCTGAACGCATTCGGCGATGGACTGGCGTCCGCCCCGAGAACCAGGTAACCACTTACTCCCCCTTCCTCTTCGCTGGGAAGGGGGAGAGCTGTTTTGAGCAACTATACAAAAGCTTAAAATTTCGAGCCCAGGGCTCAATTTTAAGCTTTGTCCTTGCAAATCTAGCCCCTTTGTGGTATCATTATAGAAGTCGTTCCACAACATCTTGTGGCCCATCTTAATCTTGAACACGAGCACTTGTGCTACGACACGTGAAAGCACTAGCATCATTGATTATCACTGGGAGGTCTGCGATGAAGTGTCCTTATTGTGGCAACAAGTCCAGGGTCGTTGACACGCGGAGAGCTGGTGAGGGCGTCCGTCGGCGGCGGGAGTGCAAGGCCTGTGGGCGGCGGTTCACAACCTATGAGCGGGTGGCGCCCATCCGGCTGATGGTGGTCAAGGCTGATGGGCGACGGGAGGAATTCGACCAGGACAAGCTCCTGACCGGCGTGCGCATGGCTTGCGTCAAGCGGCCCATCTCCACCAAGGGTATCGAGGAACTGGTTAGTGGGATCGAGGGGAAGCTCTACAGTCGGGGGGAGCGGGAGGTGGAGAGCCGAGTGATTGGGGAGATGGTGATGGAGCAGTTGCGGGGGCTGGACGACGTAGCCTATGTGCGCTTTGCTTCCGTCTACCGTCGCTTCGCCGACGTAGAGAGCCTGGCGCAGGAGATCGAGACATTGCTGGAGAGGAAGAGGCGAGAGGGGAAGTCGAAAGGCAGTTGAGGTTAGAGTCGTGAAAGCTCATAGCGATTTGTATTCTTGAGTCTTCTCCTAATCTGTCTGCAGATCCAGATAGTCTGGAGAGTTCATAGATTGTCGTAAAGATCAAGTGGAGGTAGAGGAATGCGCTTTGGAGTCTTTATCGAAAGAGAGCTGGAAAAGGGTCAGACGGAGGCAATTTCAGACACTTCTGAGAGTGGTGCGATATTGCTTGAGGAACTACACAAGCGCTTTGATTTGCAGCAGACCGAGATTGGAATCGCGAACAGTAAGGCTGGCATAATTCTAGCATATTTGGGGGCAGTTTTTATCGTGTTCTTGGGCTTAGCGCCCGATGTAGCTAAACAGATAGCGAAATACAACCCCAACGTGATTCTCTTGACGAGTATTACCTTCTTGTTGTTTTTATCAACTGCCATATCCTGTGTGATAACAATGAGGCCAAGGACATTTTGGTCTCCAATAGGCATTGAGAAGGAAGAGATCGAAGCCTATCTTGCAAAAGATAGGGAAGATCTAGTTTTGCAACTCCTCAGACAGTATAGCCGTTATACCCAGGATAACATTCCTATCGTTACGAGCAAGAATAAGTGGTTAGTCGCAGCATTATGGTTCTCATTAGCTTTCACAGCCATGCTTGCAATTACAGTTGTAGCAATCAACTTACTGTAGAGATCAACTCTGCAGAATATGTTCATTAGGAGCAAGAACATGGGAGAAAAGAAACCTAAGCGACGTAAGAAGAAGCCCAAGCTTCCGCCTGTGCGACGAACAAAGCTTTCTCAGAGGTTGCAAGAGGCGTTAGAGCGATCAGAAAGTAAGCAGCAAGCAGAAGATTCTAGTTCGTGATGTCGTCTCTGGTCTCTTACAGCTAAAAGGGCTAAGTGATACAATTGAGAACTGACATGATATCTCCCAATGCCCTCACAGTATTGGAAAAGCGATATCTCAAAAAAAGACAAGAACTGACGGGCTGTCGAAACGCCAGAGGAGATGTTCTGGCCGAGGATGGTTGCTGAGTGCGTGACGCCGATGTAGGAGAGGTGAGGGGAAGTCTCAGATCAGGGAGGAGTAAATGAGCGTAGCTGTGGCCCAGGTCAGAAAACGAGACGGTCGAATCGTGCCTTTCGACCGCGAGAGGATCACCAACGCCATCTTTAAGGCTGCCCAGGCGGTGGATCAGAAGGACGGCAGAAGGGTGGCTGAGAGGATGACCTACGACATCGTTGCCACTCTGGAGAGGGATTTCTTCGGCCAAGGCAGGGTTCCCTCGGTGGAGGAGATACAGGATTTGGTGGAGGCGGCGCTCATTGAGAACGGCTACGTCCGCATGGCCAAGGCCTACATCCTCTACCGCGAGCAGCGCGCCCAGGTCCGAGAGACGAAGAAGCTGCTCCTGGACGGCCTGGAGCTCATGGACGACTACCTGGAATGCTCCGACTGGAGGGTGAAGGAGAACGCCAACATGAACTACTCCCTCCAGGGACTGAACTTCTACGTCGCCTCGTCCATCTCGGCCAGGTACTGGCTGCACAAGATCTACCCCTCGGAGGTCCAGGAGGCCCACGTGGAAGGGGACTTTCACATCCACGACCTCTCCATCCTCGCCGCCTACTGCTGCGGCTGGGACCTGCAGGACCTGCTGACCAGGGGATTCGGCGGCGTGCCGGCCAAAACGGAGAGTAAGCCCCCCAGGCATCTCCGCTCCGCCCTGGGGCAGATCGTGAACTTCTTCTACACCCTCCAGGGCGAATCGGCGGGCGCTCAGGCCTTCTCCAATTTCGACACCCTGCTGGCTCCCTTCGTCCGCTACGACGGGCTGGACTATCGTGGGGTCAAGCAGGCCGTTCAGGAGTTCATCTTCAACATCAACGTGCCCACCAGGGTCGGATTCCAATGCCCGTTCACCAATCTGACGATGGATCTGGTCCCGCCTAGCACCCTGCGCGACATGCCGGTCGTCATCGGCGGCGGGTTCAACGAGGAGACCTACGGCGACTTCCAGCATGAGATGGACCTCATCAATCGCGCCTTCGCCGAGGTGATGCTGGAGGGGGACGCCAAAGGACGGGTGTTCACCTTCCCCATCCCCACGTACAACATCTCCAAGGATTTCGACTGGGAAAACTCCATCCCCGAGCCCATCTGGCAGATGACGGCCAAGTACGGCATTCCCTATTTCGCCAACTTCGTGAACAGCGATATGAGCCCCGATGACGCCAGGAGTATGTGTTGCCGGCTTCGCCTCGACAACCGCGAGCTGCGCAAGCGAGGCGGCGGCTACTTCGGCGCCAACCCTCTCACCGGGAGCATTGGTGTGGTGACCATCAACCTGGCCCGCCTCGGCTACCTCGCCAGGGACGAAGAGGATTTCTTCCGCCGGCTGGAACGGCTGATGGAGATAGCCAAGACGAGCCTCGAAATCAAGCGAAAGACCCTGGAATGGTTCACCGAGAGGAGGCTGTACCCTTACGCCAGGCACTACCTGGCGGGCATCAAGAAAATAGCGGGCGCCTATTGGGCAAACCACTTCTCCACCATCGGGCTGAATGGCATGAATGAAGCCTGCCTTAACTTCCTGGGGACTTCGGCGAGACTTCGGCGAGCTCAGTCGAGCCGCTCAGTCGAGCCGGTGAGCATCGCCCACCCCGACGGCAAAGCTTTCGCCCTGAAAACGCTCCACTTCATGCGCGAGAAGCTGAGGGACTTCCAGGTGGAGACGGGCAACCTCTACAACCTGGAGGCTACCCCCGCCGAGGGGGCCAGCTACCGGCTGGCTAAGGCGGACAAGACCCATTTCTCGGACATCATCACCGCGGGCACGGACGAAGCCCCCTACTACACCAATTCCACCCATCTGCCGGTGGGCTATACCGACGACGTCTTCGAGGCTTTGGAGCACCAGGACGACCTGCAGGTGCTCTACACGGGGGGGACGGTGTTCCACGCCTTCCTGGGCGAGAGGATAGACGACTGGCGACAGGCGCGCCTGCTGGTGCGGCGGATCGCCGAGAACTTCCGCCTGCCGTATTACACCCTCACTCCCACCTTCAGCATCTGCCCCATCCACGGCTATATCTCAGGCGAGCACTTCCACTGCCCTTACGACCACACACCAGATGAATTGAAAACCGTGGCGCACGAGGACAGCAAGTTGCCCTGCGAGGTTTACTCTCGGATAGTGGGCTATCTGCGTCCCATTCGGAACTGGAACGTGGGCAAGCGGCAGGAGTTCGCCGAGCGCAAGGAATATGCGGTGCAGGCTGGGACAGTTGGGTGATGCAAATCAGGGGTTGGGTGAGGACCTCTCTCATTGACTATCCGGGGAAAATCGCCACCGTGCTCTTCACCGGCGGCTGCAACCTTCGCTGTCCTTACTGTCAAAATTCGGAGCTAGTGCTGCATCCGGAGAGCCTCCCGGAGATTGACCCCGCCGAGATCTTCCAGCTCCTCACACGCCGGCGGGGTTTGATTGACGGGGTGGTGATCACCGGCGGTGAGCCAACGCTGCAGAAAGGCCTCGAGGGCTCTCTGCGGAAGGTCAAGGAGCTGGGCCTGGCGATCAAACTGAATACCAACGGCTACCGCCCTCAGGTTCTCAGAGAGCTATTGGAGCGAGGGCTGCTGGATTACGTGGCCATGGACATCAAGACATCCCTGGCGAAGTATCATTTGGCGGCAGGTGTGCCGGTTGATGTGCGGCGGATCGAGGAGAGCGTGAGCCTGATACTGTCCTTGGCGGTAGATCACGAATTCCGCACCACGGTGGTGCCGGGCATCGTGGCCCCTGAGGACCTCGAGGAGATGGCCAAGCTGATCGCCGGGGCCGGGAGGTACATCCTGCAGCAATTTCGCCCTCAGGAGACTCTCGAGCCCCACTTTAGAGAGATCGTTCCCTATCCGGCACAGATGCTGCTGGAGATGGCCCAGGCAGCGGAGAGATGGATAGAGGAGGTGGAGGCGAGAGGATTATAGTGTGTTCACGAACACACGGGAAAGAGCGGCGGCTGTACGGCCTCCCAATCTGAGGTCATCGGCCGGCTCATCTCCCTGGCCCTGAGAAGCGGCATTGAGACCGAGGCTATCATCAGACAGCTCAAGGGCATTCGCTGCCCCGCGCCCTCTTGGCACAAGGGCAGGTCAGCCCTTTCCTGCTAGGATGCTATACCCCAGTCCATTGAGCGCTATACTGGCAGCAACGCTGATAACCCAAAGGTCTCCGGCCTGGGGCCTCTGGCCTGGAAGGGAAAGGCCATCATCAAGAGCATGCCGGAGGTCTTGGCCGGGTGCCCCGAATGTGGCGAGATCCTGGAGCTCAGTGAAGGGTGCATTGTCTGCCGCTCGTGCGGCTACTCGGAGTGTTTGTAGATCTTTGGCCTAACTGGTCGCTTTACGTTTTGGTGCTAAATGAGGTGACTTTTTCCAATGGCTTGCTTCCCTGAAAACTAGCTGGCAAGCCCCGCCCAGCGGAAAGAGCCACCAGATTGATACTCTGGTGGCTCTCGCACCTTCTCATGTCACGTCTCCAGAGAATCCTAGTCACCAGTGATTCTCCTCATCAAGTAAGTTCGCTCTATCTCGACATTCTCTGAGAATCTGCGGCAGTACCTCGGCCACGTCCTCGTGGATGATCACGTCGGCTTGGCTGTGCAAAGGGGTGGGTTGATAGTTGACGACGATGGCCTTCGCCCCGCATCGCAAAGCGATAAGGGGTATCTCCGAGGCCGGCGTAACCTCCAGGGAGGAGCCCAACACCAGCATCAGGTCGCACCTTTCGGCCTCGCCCCAGGCTTCCAGGAGGGCCCCCCTGGGCAACGTCTCGCCGAAGAGGACGATGTTTGGCTTCAGCAGGCCGCCGCAGGGGCAGCTAGGCACTTCGCCTTCCTCGAGGAATCGCCCGATCATGCCCTGGGTGGAAACGACCTCTCGGCACTTGAGGCAGGTGGCCTCGCGCATATTCCCGTGAAGCTCAAGGACGCGCTTCGAACCCGCCCTCTGGTGCAGGTCGTCAATGTTCTGGGTGATGACCGCCTTGAGCAAGTCCATCTCCTCCAACTCGGCCAATGCGTGGTGAGCGGGGTTGGGCTCTGTCTCCAGCAATTTCCTGACCAGGGGGTAAGCCCAGTCGTAGAAGGCCTGGGGTCGCAGGCAAAAGGAGAGGAACGAGGCCACGAGCATCGGGTTGACCTTCTCCCACAGGCCGGATCCGGGGCTGCGAAAATCGGGGATGCCTGAGGGGGTGCTGATCCCGGCGCCGGTCAGGGCGACGACGTAATTAGAGTTAACGATGAGAGCGGCAGCCTTCTCAATTTGCCACTGAGTACCCATATGCTTTCAAAGGGACCTATTCATAACTCGAAGAGGGTGGGCTGGCTTGCCTCTATTTGCAGCCTCTCTCCTCCCGCCACCCGATGGGCGTATCTCGTCGTCTCGGGCAGGCGGTATTTCCTGCAACAGCCGAGGACGTACTCGATGGCCGTAAGTAGGTCCACCTTGTGGCCGATGGAGATGTAGAGAGGACTGACGCCGGTTTTGGTGCGGACCACGGCGCCGATGATCTCGTCGCCGTCGTAGAGGTAGGTGTAAGAACCCCTTTTAGGGCCTGGCTCGTGGCGGCTGCCACAGAGGCGCGATTTGGCGCAGCCGATGGAGGGCCTATCTATGATCACCCCCAGGTGGGTCGCCAGGCCCATGCGACGAGGATGAGCCAGGCCTTGGGCATCGAAAATGAATAGGTCGGGCTCTGTTTTCAACTTCTCCAGGGCGGCCAAGACAGGCGGCGCTTCGCGGAAAGCCAAAAGGCCAGGGACGTACGGAAACTCCACGGGCAGTTCTGCCAGGCTGCAATCAAGAGGAGTTAACCCTGGATAACTGAGCACTACTATAGCGGCCCTGGCTACTTCGGCTTTGACAGCAACGTCAACCCCGGCCACGGTATTGACTTGGTTGAAAGTCCCCTCCGTGGATACCCTGCTCCGTAGACCCTGCTGTATCTCCATAGCCTCGGAGGGGGAGACATCCCACCGGTGGGGGGAAACGATTTTCATAGTTTCGTCCTCTCAAGTAAGGGCTTTCGTTTGAATCCTGCGAGGCTTTCGAGCGCGTGCATTGCCGCAGGCTTAACTACTTTAGCACAAAAGGAGACTGTTGGCAAGCGCTTCTTGACAGAGGCCGACTTTTGGTGTAATATATAAGCGTTTCTTTATCAATGAAGGATCAACGGCTAGAAGCGGAGATCTCTCAAAGTCCCACCGGACCGCGGAGCCCGGTTGGGTGAATGGTCGGCTGGATATGCCCGGTGATCTCTTTGGCAGAACAAAAGACCTCACAAAATGCTTCAAAGCTTTAAGTGACATCGCTCGGTTGCGTATCGTCGCCGAGCTAGCCGCCAATGCTGAGCTAAACGTCTCGGAACTCGTTGACGCTCTAAAGGTCAGCCAGCCCCTTATCTCCTGGCATCTGCGGCGGCTGGAGAAGGTGGGCTTGGTCGAGGTCAGGAGGGAGGGGCGCCAGGCCTATTGTTCGTTGAATTGGGGGAGGCTCCGTCGGTACTTGCAGGACTTCACCGAGGTGCTTGGCGAGGCCGGTTAACAGATGGGAAATGGATGAGCGGGGGAAACATGCTGGATCAGACGATGCTCGGTTATTATCTCTACCGTCTGTTGGGCTTGGTCGTACCTCTCATACCACCAGGCTTGGGGTATCCCTTGGCAACCAGATTGGGTGACCTCTTCCACCGCCTGGACAAGGTCACGCGAGCCAACGTCTACGACAATGTAACCCACGTTCTAGAAGCTGGAAGCTGGAATCTGAAAGCTAATAGCCAGCAACCAGTAACCAGCAGCCAGAAGGCGGTAGGCGACAGTGAGGCCATAGTGCGAGGCGTGTTTCAGAACATGGCGAAGAATTACTACGACCTCTTTCGTGTGCCAACTCTCAGCCTGGCTGAAATCGACTGTTTGGTGAAAATGGAAGGCTGGGAGCACGTCGAGAGGGCTTTGTCCAAGGGCAAGGGTTTGATCGTTGTCTCAGCCCACTTTGGCAATACAGACATTGTGGCTCAAGTGCTGGCCCTACGGGAGATCCCGGTCGTCGTCCCCGCCGAGCACCTCAAGCCGGAGGTATTGTATCGGTACGTCTGCAGCCTGCGGGCCAGCAAGGGCATTCGGCTGATCCCCATTGATGGGCCGCTCTTGGAGCTCTGCCGGGCTCTGCGGCGCAATGAGGTCGTGGGCCTTGCCGCCGACAGGGACATCACCGAGAGCGGCATCGTGGTGGACTTTTTCGGCGCGCCCGCCCTCCTGGCCGATGGCTATGCCCAGCTCTCCTTACGCACCGGAGCGCCGATCATCGTGGGATTCAGCCAGCGGCTACCCGACAATACGTTTGTTGCCCACCTTGAGCCACCCCTGGAGTGGGAGGTCACCGGCGACCGGGATCGTGACGTTAGGGTTGGCGTGGAGAAGGTGGTGGCCATTATGGAGCGCTATATTGGGGAGCAGCCTGAACAGTGGGTGATGTCGGTGCCCATTTGGCGAACGGCGAATAGCTGATTAACTTCGCTAGACCTTTTTGGTAAACGAAGCTGATGAAGATTGCCCTGGTCTCGCCCTATGACTATCCCTATCCCGGGGGGGTGGTCCAGCATATCTCCTATCTGGACAGAGAATTTCGGCGTCTAGGTCACGATGTGCGCATCATCGCTGCCTGCTCCGAGGATTTGGGGGATGTGCCCCGACAGGTCATCAAGGTCTCTGGCTCCATCGCTCACGTTCCCTTCGCTGGCTCCGTGGCTCGCATTACCCTCTCGCCGCGCGTCTATCGGCGGGTGAAGAAGATACTGAAGCAGGAGCGTTTTGACGTTATCCACCTCCACGAGCCCATGACACCGGCTCTACCCCTGGCTGTTCTGCGCCATGTTCCCTTATCTCCTCAGTCCTTGGTTGTGGGCACCTTCCATGCCTACCGCGAATCCACGCACCGGGGCTACGACTACGCCAAACCCATCTTCAAGCCCTTCTTCGGCCGCCTTGATGGCCGGATCGCCGTCTCTGAGGCGGTTCGAGATTATCTGGCCCCTTACTTTCCAGGCGATTACCGCATTATCCCCAACGGCATTGACCTGGAGCGCTTCGGTGACCCGGCTTTGCGGCCGGTAGAGCGGTTTGATGACGGCAAGTTGAACATTCTTTTCGTCGGGCGTCTGGAGAAGCGCAAAGGGTTCAAATACCTTCTCCAAGCTTTCGCCCAGGTCAAGAAAGTTGTTCCCGAAGCCCGACTCATGGTGGTAGGAGCTTACGATAAGGACGATAAGGAACCATTTGTGCTCTATGCCCGCCAGCATCGCCTTCACGATGTCAGGTTTATTGGTTACGTATCGGAAGATGACTTGTCTCGCTATTATCGAACCTGCCATGTCTTCTGCGCGCCCTCCACCGGCTTCGAGAGCTTCGGGATTGTCTTGCTGGAAGCAATGGCATCTGGGAAGCCTATCGTGGCCTCGAACATCGCCGGTTATCGCGGTGTCTTGGAGGACGGAGAGCAGGGGCTTCTGGTCCAGCCGGAAGACGAGCGGCGTCTGGCTGATGCTCTGATTCGCCTGCTCAAAGATCCAGCCCTGCGAGGGAGAATGGGCCGCCAGGGGCAAGCCAAGGCAACCGATTACTCTTGGCAAAAGGTGGCTAAGGAGGTTTTGGATTACTATCGAGAGCTATCGGAGAGGAAAAGACGTTGAGAAGCAAGGAGAAGTGGCTGGAGTTTCTCAGAGGTCAAATGCAAGGGTCGGGCGAGGCGAAGAGTGGCCAGACCGTGACCCTGACCGATCTGGCTAGGAAGTGGACCGTGGGGATTCTGGAGCCCGTCGCCCATCTCATCGGCCGGATGGGGGTATCCCCCAATGTGGTGACGTTGACGGGCGTTGTTCTTAACCTGGGGGTCGCTTGGATCCTCGCCCAGGGCTACATGAGAATCGGTGGGCTCTTGGTCCCCCTGGTGGCGCTGTTTGATGCCTTGGATGGGGCCTTGGCCCGGTTGACAGCGAAGAGGAGCCGCTTTGGGGCTTTCTTGGATTCAACTATGGATCGCTTCTCGGAGGCGATCCTCTACCTGGGGCTCCTCTTCTACTATACCCGACACGGCGCTAGGCAGGAGATTCTGCTCATCTATGCCACCATAGTTGGCTCCCTGATGGTCAGCTACGCCAGGGCCCGGGCCGAGGGGCTGGGCCTCGATTGTAAGGTTGGACTCCTTACCCGTTTAGAGAGGGTCGTTGTCCTGACCATCGCCTTAGTCCTGGATCAAGTGTCCATCGCTTTGTGGGTCCTGGCCATCCTGACTAACTTTACGGCACTGCAGCGAATGTACCACGTTTGGAGAGCTACTCATGACGAGGATGAAGGTGGTGCCGCCGATCCCTAAATCCCCTCCAATGCCTCCTTGGCCTGACTGAAATTCGGGTTGTACTTCAGAGCCAACTCGAATTCAGCCCTGGCCTTTTCTTTTTCCCCCAAACCCAGGTAAGCCAGACCTCGTTGATAGCGGATCTCCTCGATATCGGAGACCATGGCCAGCACTTCAGCGCTGAGCGCCACCGTTTTCTCGTACTCTCCCAGGGCGTTATAGGCTTCCAGAGGCCCATATTGATACCATAGGAAGTGGGAAGGGAAGCCTATTTGTAGAGCGCGCTCGTAGGCCTGGGCAGCTTCCACATATTCGCCTAGGGCCAGGTGGTCGTCCCCAAGGTTGAATCAGGCATAGGCATCTTCTGTGTTCTTCTCAGCCTCCCGTTCGACAGCGGCCAGGGCCCTGCGGTACATGGCTTCGTGCTCCCAATCGGCTCCCGGGATGGCTTTGACCATCGCCTCCTGATGCGGAGGATAAGCGGGGATGTATCGCCGGTTGAAGGCTCGCCAGCGCTCCTCGAAGAGCTCAAATGAAAAACTCAGTTGGGCTCCTTTGTAAGGGTCATTGACGATGATGGTTTCTGCTCTTCGGTCATATCCCCTGACCACGCGGTAGTGCCCAACCAGCACCTTATCGTGAGGCCGCTCCAGCCACTGCTGGACGATGACGGGGATTCCGTTGGAGACCAGGGCCATCAAGATCTCGATGTCGCCGTTGACCCTCGACTTAGCCTCTAGGCCCTCCTTGTTTAGATAAGCCACCATCTCCTCAGGGCTGACGTTCTTGTCCTTCTCGGAACCCTTGACCAAGGGCGCGATGTCGAACTGGGTCTTTCCTATGTCGTAGTAGCTCAGAGTCATGGCCAGGCAACGGGGCCGCAGTTGCTGAACTTCTGGTACTGATGGTTCATGGGTGAGAGAGAGGTCCTTTCGGCCACAGGCGTGAGGGCCACCGTCGGAGTGGAGGTGGGAGAAGGACTTTGCGTCGGGCAGGGTGTAGGTGTAGTCGTTGGCTTTGGAGAAGGGGTAAGCGTGGGGGTGAAAGTGGCCGTGGGCGTCGAGGTTGTGGTGGAAGTCGCTGTTGGGGGAGGCAAAGGAGTGGAAGTAGGCGATGGCACGGCCGTCACCGTGGGGCTGGAAGATACCGCACAACTTGTGCTGATGAGCAACGAGGCGACCATGAGGGACAAGAGGAGATGGTGTCATCTGTTCATTGTCACTTTTTGAGAAAGCTGGTATAATATTGCATCTATTGGGGAATTCCTACCCAAAGTATAGCGCAGAGGTCATCCAGGGACAATTGCCCTTGATTACCATCCTTGGGTAAAGTTAAGACAATTTGCCGCCATAGGACAGAGTTCATTGGCTAGGCAGGGAATCCCGGACTTGGCACCGGTGTAAGGGGAAGGGTTTATGGCCAGATTGATCATTCTTGGTTCGGCGGCAGCGCTGCCCGATGCTTGCCGCGACAACACCTACATGGTTCTCGAGGGACGGGAGAGCTCGATCCTGATTGATTGCGGAGGCAGCCCATTACATAAGCTACAGGTGGTCGGAGTCGATCTCGATACCCTCGATTCCCTCATCATCACTCATCACCATCCCGATCACATCTACGGCGTGCCCGTCCTTTTGCTAGGTCTGTGGCTCTATGGCCGCCAGGAGCCATTTCACATCTTTGGCCCTCGGAGGAGCGTGGCCGCCATTACCTCGATCATGGATTTGCTGGAATGGCGGGATTGGGCCTTCGGCGGGGCTCAGGACAGGCCCTGTACGCTGCCCGTTGCCTTCCAGGAGGTGGAGATGAGGGAGGGACACAGAGTCATCGAGTCGCCCGAGTTTGAGATCACCACAGCGCCAGTGGAGCATTCGATTCCCACTATTGCTGTGAAGGTGATGTCCAGGGAGACCGGCAAGGCCATCGTCTACTCCAGCGACACTGAACCTTGTGAAGCATTGGCCAGGCTGGCCCAGGGAGTGGACATCCTCATTCACGAGGGCACAGGCGACTATGCGGGGCATTCGACCCCCGCTCAGGCGGGAGCGATGGCTAAGCGGTGTGGTGCGGGCAAGCTGGTGCTCATCCACTTCTCGGCGCTTGGTTGTGACCTTGAGGGTTTGCGGCGGGTAGCCGAGGCCGAGTTCAATGGCCCTGTGGAACTGGCCGAGGACTTCGCTGTTTATCCTCTTTAAGGTTGTCACCGGCACCCCTCTTCCGGCGCATGAATTCCAACACCACCCAGTCTATGTAGGCTCCTTCTTGCCAGCGTTCCTCCAGGTTCTCAATGCCAGAGAAATCGAAGAGGGCCTGCTTGGTGGCTTCGTCGCAGAGGCCGTTGATCTCGCCGCTGTAGTAGCCCAGTTCGGAGAGGGTCTCCTGAACCTCGCGGGCTATTTCTCCTTCCAGGGGCAGAAGGTCTTCTGGTTTGCTCCTGAAGAAGTACAATTTGTGAAGCTCCAGCAGCCGTCTCAACTCCTGGATAGGTGTGGGGTGGTCGTCAACCCGCAGGTCCACGTAGCGGTCGTTGAAGCCTCCGTAGCCGCCCTTCTCCCGAACCACCAAAAGGGCCGCTGACTGCTTCCCCCGGCTGTCCCCGCCGGCCTCCTGTCCGGCCTCCAGGGCGACCACCAACCGGTCGGCCAGCTCACCCGCGCTCTCCTCGAAAGCCCGGGCCATGGCCTGCACGGCCTCCTTGCTCACCAGGATGTTGCCCTGGCAGGCAAAGCTCTCCCCCACGATGTGACCGGCCCACGCGAAGCACTCCTTGCCGGTGTAGGCGGCGGCGTTACTGCAGGCATCTACGATGCCGGCCTGGCGTCGGTCACGCTCCTCGTCGGCCTGGACCAGTTTCTCCAGTGCCTCTTGCGCCGACAACCCCTCGGCCATTAGCCTCAGTCCGTCAGGGCCGTAGGTGGTGTTGGCCCAGGACTGGGTGGTGATGGCTCCCACCCCGGCCTTTGCCCAGGGCACCACCGCTCCCACGGCCAGGAACTTGGACTGCACAGCCACTCCCAGGTCGCCGTTTTCGGGGTCACAGGCGACGATGGAGAAGGTAGCTACCGATTTCTCTCGCTTACAAGTTTTCATGGGAATCCTCCTTTGCATGGCATGTGGGCTTGTGCTATACTTACGTGTGTGTTGAGTTGCACCGAATTCTATCTAGACCGAAGCGGTCCCTATTCTACGCCAAGAAGAGGAAACAGGCAAGTCAACAAAAGGGGGATCATCAATGTCTACTTTGCTAGTGAAAAGCGCGACCTTGCTGGTCACCATGGATGAGGAGATGCGGTGCATCGAGGATGGCGGCATCTTCGTGCGGGGCAACGTCATCGAAGCAGTGGGGCCAACAGGGGAGTTGCCACGGGAGGCTGACCGGGTTATTGTCGCCTCGGGGATGATCGTCCTGCCGGGGCTGGTGAACACCCACCACCACCTCTACCAGACCCTGACCCGCGCCCTGCCCGCCGTCCAGGATGTCGAGCTTTTCGATTGGCTGCGTACTCTCTATCCTATATGGGCAGAGCTTACCGGCGAGGCCGTCTACGTCAGCGCGCTGGTGGGCCTGGCTGAGCTAATCCTCTCTGGTTGCACCACCACCACCGATCACCTGTATCTCTTTCCCAACGACGTTTCGCTGGACGACGAAATCCGCGCTGCTCGCGAGTTGGGCATCCGTTTCCATCCCTGCCGGGGCAGCATGTCCCTGGGCCGGTCCCAGGGAGGCCTGCCGCCAGATCGGGTCGTCCAAAGCGAAGAGGAGATCCTGGCCGACTGCCAGCGGGTCATAGAGGAGCACCATGATCCGGAGCTCTGTTCGATGTGTCGTATCGTCCTCGCTCCCTGTTCCCCCTTCTCGGTGACGCCGGAGCTGATGAGGGAGTCGGCGGCCCTGGCTCGCCGCTACTGCCTGCACCTCCACACTCACGTGGCCGAGACCTTGGACGAGGAAAGCTTTTGTCTGGAGAAATTCGGCTGCCGGCCGGTAGAGTACATGGAAAAGTTGGACTGGGTGGGTCCTGACGTCTCCTATGTCCACGCCATATACCTCAACGAGGAGGAGATAGAACTTCTGGCCGAGACAGGCACCGGGGTGGCCCACTGCCCCAGCTCCAACATGCGCCTGGGCTCAGGGATAGCCCCCATCCGCGAGATGTTGGACGCAGGCGTCAAGGTGAGCCTGGCCGTGGACGGCAGCGCTTCCAACGACAGCTCCCACATGCTGGCCGAGGCGCGCATGGCCATGCTCCTGCAGCGGGTTCAGAAGGGTGCTGGCGCACTCAGTGCTCAGGAGGCCCTGGAGATGGCCACCCTGGGTGGGGCATCCGTCCTGGGCCGCGACGACATAGGCTCGCTGGAAGCGGGCAAGGCGGCTGATTTCATTGTCGTTGACATAAACAGGCTGGAGTACGCCGGGGCCCTGCATGATCCTTTGGCGGCGCTGATCTTCTGTGCGCCGGTCAACGTGGACCTGTCGGTCATTAACGGTCGGATAGTGGTTGATGGTGGTCACCTGGTCGATTTTGACCTGGGGGAAATCGTAGCCCGCCACAATCGGATCTCCCGGCAGATGGTGGGGTAGGGCAAGGCTTGGGCAGGGGCAAGCCCTGCCCCTACCGATGGCGAGACGCGGTGTTGGGGCAGGGGCGACCCTTGCGGTCGCCCAAAATGCGGTTGCCCAAAGTCGGGTGTAGGGGATGTTGGATGAAACCCTACTGCTCCCGCCGGATTGCCAAATCCGGCGGGTGTGGCCTGGATTTGGCAATTCAGGCCGAGCGAAAAAGGGGTGTTCGATGAAAGGGGCCAGGAAGAAGCTGGGTCGGCGGGGCGAGGATTTGGCGCTGGCCCGTTTGGAAAAGCATGGCTACATCGTGCGCGAGCGCAATTGGCGCTGCCCGGCGGGCGAGATAGACATCGTGGCCGAGGATGGCGGTTGCCTGGTCTTCGTCGAGGTGCGCACCCGGCGAGGTCGGGCTTTTGGAACGCCTGAGGAGTCGGTGACGCCAACTAAGCAGGCCAAGCTGGTGAAAGTGGCGCGGACCTATCTGCAAGAGCACAGTTGGGAAGGCGATTGGCGCATTGATGTGGTGGCGGTGGAGATGACGTCTAGGGGCAGGTTGCTGCGGGTAGAGCTGCTAAAGAACGCGGTGACAGATTGGGAATTGATATGAAGGGAGGTTTTTCACATTCCATTGTGACATCAACAGAGGCGTTATTGAGAAAGCAACTGTATTACTTATTTTATGAACTACGATACAGGGCCAGATACTTCGCCTTCTAGGGCATCCCCGCCGACGTGATGGAGGAGTTCGACGGCACCAGCCAGCCACATCATCGCCATCTCAGGTCATTGCACGACGGGGATAGGTGGTGATCACGAACTTGATTCTTCAGTAATTCGAGCTATGGTGTTTGCGCATTCCTTTGCTTGTCACTCCGACTACCCAGCAAACACGTGGCCCGGGAGGCGGAGCCCGTAGCAACCAGCGATGGGAATTGTATTTTGCCATAAGAGGGAAAACGGCCATATCCATGCTCACTCAGTCAGTTCTCGGTCACATCTGAGCTGTACCCTGACTGTTCGCTTTTTCAGCAGTAAGGTAACGCAACCAGTATGGTGCCAGGCAAGACAAATTGATCATAATCTCGCCCAAGTGGGTCATAAGCTCTACTTCTGGACTGTTGGGCAGAACGTGGCTTACTGGAAGAAGAGTGGAGACTTGTGGTGACCTACTTAGACGAATAAGCAAGCTACCAGGTGGTCGGGGTCTACACTCTGGAGTTGCGGGTCAGTCTGAGAGCATCGGGCGGAGGCCGCGGGACAGCGCGGGTGGAAGCGGCAGCCGGACGGCAGATCAATGGGGTTGGGGGTTTCGCCTTGAAGGATCATCCGCTTCCGCCGGCGGCGCGGGTTGGGCACTGGAATTACCGAAAGGAGAGCCTGGGTGTAGGGATGCCTGGGGTCGCTCAACACCGTCTTGGTGGGACCGATCTCCACGATCCTACCCAGGTACATCACCGCTACCCGGTCGGTGAAATAGGCCGCTGTGGCCAGGTCGTGGGTGATGTAGAGGATGGTGATGCCGTGCTCATCGCGCAACTGGAGCAGCAGGTTGAGGATCTCGGCCCGAATGGAGACATCCAGCATAGAAACGGGCTCGTCGGCCACCAGCAATTGTGGATTCAGAACCAACGCCCCGGCGATCACCACTCGCTGCCGCTGACCACCGGAGAGCTCTTGGGGATAGCGATGGAAAAAGGTCTCAGGAGGTTTGAGACCGGCGACATCCAGAGCCGCCTTTACCCGCTCGATCTTCTCCGCACGGCTCTTGACCAGCCGGTGCACCTCCAGCGGCTCGGCCACGGTCGCAAACACCGTCTGCCGTGGGTTGAGGGCTTCGTAGGGGTCTTGAAAGATGATCTGCATCTGCCGTCGTAGCCTCAACCGCTCACGGCTGTGCACCAGCTCGGGGACGCTTTGGTCGTTGAAGAGGATTTCCCCCTCGGTGGGTTCGTCCAGCCCCAGCACGTTCAGAGCGGTGGTCGTCTTGCCCGACCCCGATTCGCCCACCAGCCCCAGGATCTCACCCTTGCGCACGGAAAAGCTCACCCCATCCACGGCGTGGACGTGGCGGTGAGGCTTGCGCAGCAGAGTTCCCAGGATGCCCCTTGAGACCGGGAACAGTTTGCGCAGGTTGTTGACTTTCAAGACGATTTCATCTCGCGGCGTTTCTTGTTCCATTTGCTCAGCTTCTTTCGTAGCTATCCACCTGCTCCCGCCGGATCGCCAGATCCGGCGGCCGAACAAGCTAAATCCGACTGGTTTCAGTCCATCTGGCCTGGATTTGGCAATCCAGGCCGAGCAAGGTGAGCAATTAGCTTCTTTCCAAATGCTCTGGACGGCAGGCCACATAGTGGCCGGGCTTGACGGCCACCAACGGCGGACTTTCCACGGCACAGACATCGCTCTTGTAGTGGCAACGAGGCTCAAAACGGCATCCCGGTGGCAGCGCATCGAGCGGCGGTGGGTAGCCGGGGATGGAGGCCAGCGTTGAGGTAGGGCTGTCGATGTCGGGGAAGGCCTGCAGGAGACGCTGGGTATAGGGATGCAGCGGTTCGTTGTAGATGGTGTCCACACTGGCGTACTCGGCCGTCTTGCCCCCGTACATCACCAGGACGTCGTCGCAGATCTCGGCCACCACCCCCAGATCGTGGGTCACCAGGATGATGGACAGCTCCAATTCCTGCTGCAGATTCTGCAACAGGTCCAGAATCTGGGCCTGGATCATCACGTCGAGGGCGGTGGTCGGTTCGTCGGCGATGAGGATGTCTGGAGAGCAGGATAGAGCCATGGCGATCATCGCCCGCTGGCGCATCCCGCCGCTGTATTGGTGGGGGTACTGCCGGGCCATCTCCGGGATGATCCCCACCATCTCCAGCAACTCGCTCACCCGCTCGCTGGCCTCCTTCTTGTCCGTGGCCGCCCCGTGGAGCATAAGGGGTTCGGCAATCTGGTCGCCGACCTTGCGCACCGGGTTGAGGGCGTTCATCGCTCCTTGGAAGACGATGGACATCTTGCTCCAACGGTACTTCCGCATCTCCCGCTCGGACAAGCGCAGCAGATCCACGCCTTCGTACCGGACCTCGCCGGAGACGATGCGTCCTTCGGCGGGAAGCAGCCGCAGCACCCCCAGCATGGCCGTGGTCTTGCCGCATCCGCTCTCCCCCACCAGCCCCAGCGATCGTCCCTGCTCCAGGCTGAAACTCACATCCTCCACCGCGCGCAGCGCGGCACCGCGCCTCCCTGAGCCTGCCGAAGGGTGGTCGGTCA